>Ga0065711_1034606_pt1 | contig 23502 bp, 8 predicted proteins | sample Hoacrofraction12_FD_59098 | JGI IMG/M metagenome (GOLD analysis project Ga0065711, IMG submission 59098) | Hoatzin crop microbial communities from Cojedes, Venezuela - Epithelial fraction 12 v2 (version 2) | ecosystem: Host-associated > Birds > Digestive system > Esophagus > Crop | place...
GCCCGAGGGCTGAGGCGGCGGCGGGCCCCGGCCCGGTTTCCCACCGTCCCGCCACAGCCGCTGACAGCCGTTAACGCCCTCCGCGCCCGGCCCAGCAGAAGCCGCACGGGCTCCCGCGGAGGGAACCGACCTGACGGGGAACGGCAACCGGAGGCCCCGCGACCGGCAAGGCCTCACCGGGCCCCCGAGGCCGCCCCGAGTTCAGGGTGGGCGGGGCAGAGAGAGGAAGCGAGGGGAGCGCGCGCCCGCTGCGAAACTCCCGCCGCAGGGAGCATGACGGGAGGGCGAGAGGGGGCGGGGCCAGGGACCAGGCCCCGGGAAAGGGGCGCGGCTTCTGGGTGGGCGGCCGCGCCGGCGCCTCCGCTCTTGCTCTAGGGGGAGGCGGGGCGCCGGCAGACCCCGCCTCCCGCCCTGAGCCCCGCCCCCCGCCGGGGTCACGCGGGGCCTCCCTCCCCATTTCCCTCAGCGCCTGGCGCCTGCGAGCCCTGCTGTAGCTGCGCCGCTGTTGCGGGCGGCTCCGCCGGGCTATGGCTGAGGTGGGTCCTTGCGGCTCGGCTCCCACGGCGGGGGGGGCCGGGCTCGCTATGCGGGTGAGGGGCCGGGGCTGCCTCGGGCCCCAGGCCTTTCCCTTCCTTTCACGCCCTTTCCTTCTCTTGTTTCCCCTCAGCAGCGACAGGACAAGGCCGCGCTGGTAGGCGAGACTCGGCGGCGTTTCGAGGCGGAGTACCTGCCAGGTGAGCTCCTCGCTGCCGGAGCTGGGGTGGCGGGCCAGGCTCCGCGGACGTGGCCTCTGGGGCTCGCCCGGTGTCGCTTTCCCCCCGTGGGCTTCCCGTACCCCCGCTTTGTGTCTGGGTTGTTTCTGCCTCTGCCTCAGGTGTCCGAAGCTGCCGGGGGGGAGATGGGGCGCCGGGCGGGAGTCTTGCTGGGTGCGTTGGCCCTTGGGACTGTCTGCTGGGTCCGGGGCGCTGCCGTGCTTGGTGCTTTTCGGACATAAAACATGACCCTCCCCCCCACCCCCCACGAAGGGTGGAAGGAAAGAATTCAGACCTCGACCAGTTTGTCAAGGAAGGAGTTGTTTTTCTAGAGTAACTTGCATTCAAATTGATGCTGGCCTTAATTGAAATTGCGTTGCGTGTCCAACTCGGTTCTGAAGTGCAGGTGCTTTTAAACTTGTAAATGAAGGCCAGGAGGTGCTGTGGATGCCTAGGGGAAAGGGAATGCCAGGGTAAGCCTAGAGGGGTTTCCTTTCATTTCAAGGTTAATTTGCATTGCTTATGATAGAAGAGTATATTGTACTAGAGTATGCTAACAACTGCAGTAAGCAGTGTATTTCATTATGACTGTCAAAAGGCTTTCTATTAAAAGAATGCTTCTATCCAATTTTAAATGCAAATACAGTAAGAAGCCAGTAGTTTAGGAGTTACATGTATCTCCCGTAATATAAGCCTCAGTCCTGCCAACACATGCCTTGCTTTGATGTCCCTGATCAGAATTATTGAGGTTAACTAGTTATAACTTTCACATACGGGTTGCATGCTTCTGTGGCTTCATTGTGATTGGCTATAGAACTTTTCTTGCAAGCTTTGAGGGTCTTGAGGGTGGTACGACTGTGTTTCGTATGGCTGCCATACTCACTTTAACAAAGGAAATTACTTTGACCTGGATTAGAGATGACCTGTATTTTTGGCACGATGACAAAATTGTTAGAATAGTGTCTTGAAGAAAAGAGAGCTGATTTTACAATTTGATATTTCTATGTATATGCAAATAAAGATGTCTTTGGCAATCTGAAAGCTCAGGAGAGCGGAGGATCATCTTAAATTATGAATTATTTTAGCTGCTAATGTTTTCACTTAATGTGTATGTTTTCCTGTGGTAGATGACTTTGCCTTGCTTTGTATTCTGTTATCCCAGAGTCACACTGACTTTGGAAAGCCTAGAACTGCTTTGGGACAGTTGCTGCTGAAAGGGAGTATTACTTTTTCAATTGAACTACTCCTTACAGTCTTGGAATTCCATGGGTTTCTCCAGTTGTAATGAAACCTCTGTTGGGCTGGTTGTTACAGCCATTAAAATAACTGGATACTGTTGTAAGGTAAGCTGTAATCCTATTTGCAGTATTTTGAACACACTTTCTCAGTAAGCCCATTTTTGGGTCATGGTTTGGGGCTCTTGGCCCTTTTGAGAAAATAGGATTAGAGTTTTTTTGAGTTTACATTAAGTCCCTCCTTCAAATTTAGGAATGCCACAAGCAAGTTAAAGTTGTTTTGCCCACTTCAAGTGTGAAAAACACTGGGTTTTAGTTTTATCGTGGCTTTTCATTCTAGAGCATATAGAGTAAATACTGTATTCTTTTATGCTGCTTCTTAATTGAAAAGAGGTGTGGAGGTGCATGTATGCAGACACCCCCAAACACGTGACCTTCTGTGTTGTAAAGGTACAAATGGTTGCTTCATATCCAGTGATTTTAGTCTACTTTCAAAACTAAGGGTGCTGTCAAGGCACACTCAGAAACTGATACTTTCTGTGAAAGTTTAGTGTGGCCGTAGAATTGTGGGCCTTTACAGAACAAGCCTAATTCCATTTAGAGGTGAGCTGCAAGTGTTAAAATCTGAGTAAAATTTTCAGGCAGTTTTTTTGTTTCTGGGACATGCAGCTGCTACTGTTTTATTTTCCCTCTGAGGAAGACGGTGCTCCTGATTATTCTAGAGACTTGGATTTGTGTTATGAAGGGATTCTTCCATATTATGGAACTTATAGTTACATAGTTTCCCTGCCATGCGAAAAGAATTGTTAATGCTCACGAATGTGGTCTTGCAGTAATATTTATTTTTGTTGTACAATTAAAACTTAGAGGGCCTTTGGAATCCTGAGTTTTGGTTAAAATTGTCTATTGGCAGAATACAGTTTTTAGATTAAAGCAGAATATACACAAATAATATATTCATATATAGCTGGTTGAGAACAATCTAATATTAACTGTGATGCCTAATGCATGTTGGAATATTTCACATAAAAGTTAGAACCAAACAATATACTATAGTCTTGACAGTTTTCAGGGTAGGGTGGGAAAAGTTTTGTTCAGCAATTGGAAGCACCATAAATCTGTTCTCTGAATTATACAGTTATTTCATGTATGCGACTAAATAAAAAAAATAGTTCTAAAAGTCAGATGCAGTGTGGAAAATACAGTGTTGGTGAACCTTACTGGCTAATTTCCCCAAAGTTTGCATGGCAGCTTTCTTGCTGAAGTTATTGACCAAATGTGGCTGTTCAGGGGTTTTAGAAGGAAAGCTTAGCCACTATGAGATCTTATCTATGCAGCAATGTTTAGTGTTAACTGAGAGCTTGTGGTGGTGTTTTTTTATGTTCAGTAAATTTTCTAGCTGTATTTGATGGACAGCTTCAGTTCCTGTGAAGAATGTGTGTCCCTAGTAATTGAAAGCCTTGCATTTCAGTAATAGAAATATGCCTTTCAAAAGTTCCTGTTAGTCCAGTAAACTAGCAAATGCTGTCTGATGTGGTAGGTGGGCAGCACTTGATCTTTGCAGTTTGGGGTCTAATTTCTGTTTGGATTCTTTGTGCGAGCTGGTGATGTAAATGATTTGGGTGGTGACAAGAACAATGAAAACAAAAGATTATTTTCTGGTACTGACTGGTACTAACAATGTTTCCTAGCAAACGGTCTTGTCTTTTTCTTCAGTGCATTTACATTCCTTCGAGGATTTCTAAAGTTGGCTTTTGTTTCTGGGCTATTAATTTCCATTTTAATGTTACAGTAGTGATTATTTATAAGCAAATCTTGGTAGATTTTTCCATTCAGCAAGTCTTTTCCATGCTTCCTTTCGCATATTTACCATTTCTTCTTGCCTGTATTCCCTGCCCATCCCTTTTTGCTTACTATTCCTTTCTCCTTTAAGCAAAGCTTAACTTTCAGAAAAAGAAGTTTCCCACTTCAATTAAAAAAATTAAAGAAAGTCATGATGAAATTTAAGCTAGTAGCAAAATGTGTTTTGTTAATCATATTGGTCAATTGCAAATAAAATTTTAGACGTATGGGGCAGCTTCAAAAAAACAGTGATATGACTGTTGTAGAAAACTCTTAAGGTAGTGTTTTGAATATCTGCCTATGTTTGTTTATGCTCTGAAATGAAATGCTGGAAAGGATAAGATAGTAAACATATGGATAGGATAAAAACCGTAGTTTTATAGGCAGCTATGTGATACTGATGCTTGAGCTTTCTATTGGAAGTTTTTATTCTCACTGACTGTTTATTTTTTTGCTAAAGTTTGAATTTAGCACATCTTGTGGAGGAGAATATTTTATTTGTTTATTGCTGCTTAATTTTGTTGAAATAACTCCTTATTGGGCATAAATAGTTTTGTTTTCTTCATCCTTGTCCCTGTATGGCTACTGACCTTAGATTGTGTTCAGTCTTGCCAGTTTCCTCATCTAACAGTTGAAGGCATGTACTTGAATGGCTACAGTACTTGGCTTAATATGTTAGGCATCAACAACCAATTAAATTGGTTTCCCCTTTCTAGCCAAGGTTGGAGGAATAATTATGACCCCTTCAGACCAAAGACTTCTTGGCTTAAATAGCTTAAGGCAATAGTTAAATTGAGAAGCTTTGTGTAATGGAACACTTGACATACTTTTGCTTTCTTCCAATTTTTTTGTACAATGAAGTGTGTTTTTTCTCTATTCAAAGGTATGTGGTTGCTATCCATACTTAGCTTTGTATATGACCCGTTCTGTAGCATCTCTTTTCTAGATAAGAGTTCTTCCTGAAAGGAGTCTTTCTTACAGGCTGTGAATTCTGAACTTCCCTGGATTATTTTAGTGTGGGACTTAGCTGTGCTGCCTATTTTCTAGTCCTGTAGTCTGTCTTCTATAGTTTTGTTGAATAGTCTCAAATTTCTATTTTTTTTTTTCCAAAAGCATGAATGCCTGAAGAAAACAGCAGTGCAGCATTTGGTCTCCTGGTAACGTAGGTGGCACTGAAAAAAAAGTGAAGCGATGTTACAATTTGTGCATCAACCAATTTATTGAATTCTTCCAGTGAAAGCATTGCAGTGAAATTTGTACTCATTTAGTTTTGCATAACTTTGGAGTTCTTTTCAGAGCTGTTGTCTTTTACAGAGTCCTCTATTGTGGAAGATAATAATTATCTCAGAGTTTCTCAGCTTGAAGACAACTATTAGTGTGGTAGAACATGGTCATAGAAAGAACAGAACTCCTCACTTACACAAGAAAAAAGGAAGGCGAGTAATAGGAAGAAGCTGCTGTTCAAACAGAACTTTTTCAGTCTTCTCCCTTGACCCAAAAAATTCAATGAGGAAATGAAAGTAACCCTAAGTAGCTGTTTTTAAAATAAGGATAAATAAAATTATGAACTCTAAAACCTTCAAAGTTCTGTCTGAGACCTGGTCAGTCTTCTTGCTCACTCAGTTTCCTGAAGGCTTTTTAGCTGAGGGAATGAAGAGAGCTAATTTTGGCCTCTCCTCCTTGCTGTTGACACTGTTACTCATATGTAACTTAGAATTTTATTTTATTGCTTTCTGGTAACTATCAAATTTGCTAAGCAGGTTATGCCTTCTCTTGCTTTTCTGGATCTGAGTCTTGATTAGTTTCTATACAGCCTACCAGTTCAACAGAACAGTCTTGCAACATCCCAGTTCTGCCTCTTCTGCTGGCTGTGGAACTATTCTGGGATACAGTAAAATTTTTGAATCTCTTGGGCTGACGGAGGAACCAGGTTTCCAAGCTTCTGGACAGTGGTTTCACCAAAGCTCGACACTGCTGTTACGTATGTGATTTTCACTATCTCGTGCTGAACAAAGCATCAGTGAACGCTGTTCCTTGTGTTACTTTTGGTGCAAGTGGGGGCATGTTCCAAATACCTTAGGAAATTGTTTGTTATGGACTTAATTATAGAGATGTCCAGTTCCCCGAGTAGAGGGTGACTAAACTTACTGTCTCAGCAATTTACTGGCAGTTCTGCAGGTGTGAAGAAATGGATGCTTAATGTTCTAGTGAGAAAAGCATCAGTATATGTTTACAGGTATCTTCAATGGCTAGACTTGGAGATTGTCTGAGGTAAGATACTTCAGTTCATAGTTTCACCTGAAATTCCATTTGAGTGCCCCTCACCTTTTGTTTCCTGTTTGGCCTCTTAATTGTTATGCTGGATGTATTTAAATTATGCGTTGACACCCCCAAAGGTCTATTTTCTTTCAACTAATTCTGTTTTAACTCCACAAATTTCTAGTAATCTAGTGACTGCAGTCAAATGTTCCATAAGTGATTTAAAATTGGAAACATTCACATTATTTAACAGCATAGTTTGAAAACAAATTTCCAGATGTCTATAGAATTATGGGAAGTGCATGAATCTGAAGAGTAATTCCTCCTCTGAATTAACATATCTTCAATGACTGGGTTATTGGAAGGACTCCAGCAATTTCATATCACTCTGCTTTATATGTGTGAGATAAAACAGCTTTCTTTTTGGGCTCACAATCTCATTCTAAATTTTATTTTGTAGCAAGAATTGGATAAATTGGGTAAGGTTAAAAGTGTAATCAGTACTCCTGTTTTTCTGTGAGTCTTGTTAAGCTTACCTGATGGAAATACTAGCACCCTGCAAGCACCTGTGGAGGCAGGATTTGACTAGTTGTTCCTGTTTTAGTCTGTGTTGTATATATGTAAATTCAGATTACATGTGTCATGTTGAGAATTTGGTTGCTGAAGAGAGGAAGAATCTTTTAATTTTCATCTGTCTGTTTCTCTGAATCCAACTTGCTTTTCGTGGATGTTTAAAGTTTGGATAAAATGTTTCTCCATTCCTCTTTCATTTTCGTTTTCTTAATATATTCACAAAGTTAAATTTCTTTTAATATTATCTAAGTTCAGAGTTTAGGAAAATTTTAGTAGCCCAGAAACGTGTTCTCAGGCATGTTGCATATAATGATACATGAATGTTTTTAAGGTAGTGTTTGATACAAGATGCACTATTCTGTCATTCTGACAGTTCTGCTTTCAGGTACCGAGAGCAAAGAAAGCCTCAAAGTGGTGTGAAGCATTAGCCTCTTAGCTCTTACCTGGTGGTGTGTAGTTTTTCTTTTTAATTACACAGTACCCAAATCACTTATAGAATATGCATGAGACTGATCTCAGAAAAATACTTGGCTGACCGATTAACTGCAGTAGCTGTTAACTGGAAGCTAGTGTGTGTCAGATTATTAAACCAAGTTGAAGTAAGGTAGCTCAGGCACTGGAAACATGTAATACTGATGTTAAAGTAAATCTTTGCTCTTGCAAAGCCCTAGTTTGCTGTGGCTATGAGTACCTATATATAGCTTGAATAGCCAATATACCATATTGAATGATCCATAGCATAGAATAGCTAGTATACCATGGCTAAGAGAAGCCAGTGCTTCTCTTACCTTAGCTGGCTGGATGTGCCAGCTTAGTTACTGCACATAACAGCATCTCTTAAGGAGGCTTGGGTTGGAATGCATGTTACACAAAGAGGCTGTGGAATTCTTCTACCCTTTTGAGTTTTCAAAACTTGACTGATACTTAGTGACCTGTTTGAACTTGGAAGTACTTTGCTGTAAGCAGGAGTTAGGGACTGAGATGACCTGTAGAAATCCTCTCCAACATCATTTTTTTATGATTCTAACTTGAAAATAGGTACTGTTAGCATTTCTCAGGCAAAACCATGCAAATTGTAAATCATTGGGGGAATAGTCAAACTTCAAATGAGCAGTTGAGACTTCACAAGAGTTAATACCCAGAGTCTTTACAGCCTGTTCTATCTGTGGTTGACCTAGAGTCACAAAAAAGTTAAATGGCATTTCAGTCTTGTGCTGAGTGTTCACTTTATTTGGCTTAGTCAGAATATAGGGAATGAGTTGTCTCGTGCAAGTATGAAAATGATGAGAGAAGGAACTGAGAGTTTAGAGTTTTTAGTGGACTAGAGACTTTTGGGCAGAAAAGCAAGTAGGGGACTAAGATTAAGGGAAGTGGGATTTGACTGTAGGCTTGGCTAAGGAACAAGGTGAGGTAGTGGAATGGGATCAAGGGAAGGAGAAATTGGAAACCTAATGAAGAAAAGGAACTGAGCGGTTAATGTGTGTGAGAAGCAGTTGCATGTGAAGAGATGCATTGGGGGAGTGCAACTGTAATAACTCTTAGTGGATGGGCACATTTAATTAATATAGCTGTAAGAAACACCCATTTTAATTTGACAGGAAACAGAGTATGAACTGAAAGACAAGTAAAATAGGTCATATCTTTGCATGTAGGCCAGTAAAACTAAAACTTAGCAGAATTTAATGCTGCCTCTTTATTAACATCTTCCTAAGAGTTAAGATGTCTAACTGAAACAGACATCCCTAAACCTTCAACTCACAGTTCTAAATATTTATTTTAATTATGATGGCCCTGAAAGTAGTTGTTTTGAATTTATTGCTGCTAACAGAGGAATAGTCTTTCCAGTATGTGAAAACCAACACTTATTTTATTAACTAGTCTTAGCTTTTCATGCTAATCAAAGGTAAATTTAAAGTGAATAGTTTAAAAACTTAGTGTTTAGCAGCTAGCAGAGATGTGTATGTGTCTTTTGTTTTCAGATGCCTGTTTCTGTCCTGGGCTCTTCCTTGATTTACATGCCAATTACACAGATTTCTCAAAAGAAGAGGAGCATTGATCTGAAAACTGAGCCTTTGTTTAAGCATATCTACAACAAAAATAGGTCCATTTAGGCATTTGTATTTTACAAACCTTCGTGTTTAAAAAAAAAAAAGTAGGAAAAAAAAAGTAAGAAGCATCAGCAACTCCTGTTTCATCTGAAGTACTTCCAAAAGTGTGTTAACCTGTTATCAGGGTAGCAACAGGGTACAGGAAGAGTTTGAGGCGTGGGGGTTTTGTATTGCTTTAGAGTTGCACGTAATTTGTGTTCAGTGAGGTAACAATTTATAACAAGTGTAGAATGTGTAATCTTTGTAAAGAAAAAAAATTTTGTTTAATGTGATGATGTAGAGTGTATGGTCAAAGTAATAATTTTAACATCTGATCTCTGACATTTTGTGGTCTGACATGCTGATGCCTAGAAGTTTGAGAATTCGGGGCTGAACTAGTGATGCCTAATATTATATGTTTATTGATAAACAGATTCTTAGACTATATAACAATTTAGTTTAGATAAACCTGTTTTTAGAAAAAACACACCTACACTACACACACCTTCTTGTTTTCTAATGTTTTTTCTTTGAATAAGAATCACAGAAAAAGTATTTCTGGTGAGTCATCTTGTGTTCCTAAGTATCATTACAGTAGATAGATGCTTTTAATCAGTTTCTCTTGCTATGCTTTGTCTGCTTAAGTTTGAGACTGCAAAAGAAATCCTATGTACCTGATAGATGATTATATTGAAACTTGATCATTTTTGTGTTTTCATAGCAAATGCTATATTCTTACAATAATTGATTTATTTGCTAGATAAATCGGACAAATACGATTCTAGAGATGTGGAAAGACTTCAGCAAGATGATAAATGGGTTGAAAATTATCTGATTTGGCGTCACGATGTTGTGGATGATGCATTAAAGATGATTGATGTAAGCTTTCAGTGGAGGAAAGAATATACAGTTAATGGTAAGCTATGTTATATAAGCATATTGATGGTGTATGTTGCTTTCCTACTGAGCTACGACTGACTTGTATATATGATTTCATTAATCACTTTTTAAAGGTTTTGTAAGTACCACAGAGCACTGAGCAAGAGTTTTTTCTATTCAATTAAAAAAAAGGGCTGTTGCTTTTCAAGTTGACCAGTACTGTCTCACTGTTTTGATGTGGTTCCATATGTCTGTTGAAAGGGGAAAGGAGAGCAGCTTAAAAGCAGCTATCTCTTGTTTTGTCTTTGTACATTTGCTAGCATGGAGTACTTAACCAAAAAAAAGCCCCAAACACAACACAACAAAAAAAACCACCAAAACCAGGGCTCTGTTCATCATACTAGCACTACTCTGACATCTGGGGTAGAGTAGATCTCATTTTTGAGCTGAGTGTTTTGAACGTGAGCTTTATCTACAGGACTTCACAATCTGAATTAAAGGATTGAGCAAGAGGTGCTGCTGATATGAATAACAATAAACATTTGTAGCATTTTTTTCTTACATTAATTTTTTTATTCATATTTCTTCCGAAGTAAATTCTGCTCTACAGCATGAGAGGAAGAAGATAGTGAAGATTTCAAAAGAGCTCAATATTTGCATTAGTTTAGTAAAGGCCTTGGGAAGTGGTGTATAAAGATATTTTTGTATTTTTTGCTAGATTTCTGCAGTTTTAGTGACTTCTTTTAAGTTGCGGTGTGTTTTATTAATATGATTACTGAAGTAATCTTTCATTTGGTTTTGCAGACTTGACAGAATCTGTCCTTCCAAAATGGTTATTTGAAATTGGTTCTCTCTTTCTGCATGGATATGATAAAGAAGGCTATAAATTATGTAAGTTACACAGAATACAATATTTTCAGTCATTGATCATTATTTTTCGTTTCCAACACTAGAGCATCCATTTTGAAAAATAAACATAAAGAGAAGTAGATACCTATTGGCAACTTTTTTTACTAAAAATACGTTGGTAACTGAGTATCTTTTGGCTTACAGAAATGTAATGAGGAAACTTATCAGCAGTTTTCAAAATCATAAACCTTTATCCTAATTATGATATAGTTTTTAACTTTCCTGGTGAAATGCATTGTTTCTGTATCTACTGTAGTAAGTATGACTAGTATAAATGTTCATTGTTATAGTGCATTGTCATTGCTTTTCTAGCAGCCCACATTCTTGCATACTTGCAGTGGTTCACAGGACGTCTGTAATGGTTTTCTTGTTTTTTTTTCATTTTTTTCTGCTGTCATTGGAATGTTCAATAACAGCGTGGACAGCTGAGAATTGTTGGAGAATGAACTCTCAAGTCATGTGATTAACTTCTAGTAATAAAATAAGATTTGTGAGGTAACAGTAAATGTTGCCTGAAATACTCCTGAGTTAAATGGTATATAACAGATGGTCAATATTATTTTCTATAAATGAATATGTTGTAACTTCTCACATGTTGTTTCTAATACAGCTTAAATCCTGTGAGCCAAAAGAGGATAATCTTAAATTCTGCTTTTCCTTGATTTACAAGGGCTAGTTAATACTTGCGGAAGTACACTAAAAGTCCAACCTTTCACACAAATGACTGTGCTTTGAATGCTAATAGACTAGTTTTAAAAAAAAATCATGAACAGAATAATACAGCTTTTATTCTATGGCTCTGTTTTGTCAAACTGTCCCTTTTCTTATTGCAAGATATCAGTGCTGTGTGAAAAATTGCTGCTTTGTTATGCTTCATGATTTTCTTTTAGCCTCTAAGGTAAATATTCAAGCAGAAGTGATGGTGATACCTTTTTATACCATTTAGGAAGCTAAGCATGATTATACTGGGTGGTTCAATTTGGTGAAATTGAGGAGGGGGGTGAGCGGGAAGGAGAAGTAGAAAAAAAATACTTTCTTTTGTCAGTGCTTGGACTGAGATAATTATGCGATTGTTTCATTACAAGAATGTGTAAGTCAAATAATGGTTTCTGATTTTATTGTCACTGAAACATAATTAATGTCTCAGTTTTCCATATCTGAAGTGTTTCTTCTGTGAATGTTAATTGGGTCAGAATATCTGACTTTGTATGCAAATTCAGATTGTATTGTAGTTGAGTTTCTGGTAAGTCAACACTTGAGAAATGTGTTTCGTGGGCCAGAAGCTCTATTCTCATTCTGTTTTGTAAAATAGATGTATTAAAGTATAAAGCAGTTCTTCAAGAATTGTTGGTTATTTTCAAAAGAGTCCTGTGTTTGAACAGGGCTGTCCCTTTGGAATTCTGAACTTACAGCATCTAGTTAATACGCTATGTTTAAAAAAAAAAAAAGAAAGTTTATTTCTTTACACAAGCCATAAAATACTTTTTATTTGCAATTGAAAGTAAGGCATGGAGAAGAAACCTGTTTTTTTAGTGAGACTTTCCAAGTTTCAGGGAGAAAAATATTAAGAGTACATCTACAATTATTTTTAGGACTTGTCTAATTTTGGTATTGTAGAGGTACCGAAACCGAAGGCTGCCCTTGATGTTGCTGCCCCGAATATTTCTTTTATCACTTCATTGCATAATCAGTAATTTGATTTCATACATTTTTATCAAGTCTGTTACTTTGAAATATGCTACTTTTCATGGAAAAACTTGTGTCTGCATGACTCATTTCTTATTCCAGGAGGGTATGCCTTGGGCTTTCGTGTTTATATTTTTGCTCATCATGTGGATTTTTTTCATTTTATTTTAAAGGTCTGTTGCTTTTTCTATAATTCATGATGTGTTTTAAAAAACTGTTTCTACAAAAATTAAATACAATGCTGTAGAAAACCAAAGCAGAGAAAGAAAAAAATTTCACAACCACAACAATACTTAGAATATATGCAGAACATAATATCGTATCTGAGGACCAGGAGATTTAATTTGAAATGGTGAAATTATAATCTAGATGAGAAGTAGCCTTTAAATACATGAAAAGTGTTTTTCCACTCTGCTGTTTTGTGAGCTGTAATTCTTGATATTTCTATTTTTTAAAAAGTTCTGGTATAAAAATGTGAGCAAGGAAAGGGGTGGATGTGGAAAGGTATGCAGTTGTTTTTTTGGCTGTTCAGTGGCCGTAAAATCAGTAGAAATTTAGAATGCAAACTCAGAGGTGTTAATAAATTTCAGTGCATTCTGTAGAGTTATTTGCATAATGTTTTCTGTTAATTTGGACTTGTTTGAATTTTTGTGTGTGTTCTTCTTTCTTCTCATAAGTTTGGTTCAGAGTGAAACATCATACAAGAGATCCTAAACAGCAACTTGAGAAAAAGAAACTGGTAGCTTTTTGGTTGGAACATTATGCTAAGAGAGATCATGGAAAGCCCCTAACAGTGGTATTTGACATGGCTGAAACTGGAATCAGTCACATAGTAAGTATTTTTACTGTGTTTTTCTGATTGCTTTCTGAATTAGTTAACCTATGTCCCCAGAAAAAGGGGAGTCCTTGCGTAGTCCTTGACACCTAAATGACTTATTAGTTGCTCTCATCAATGATACGTAGGGCTTCTTCCTGTGACTGGAGTAGTTTCCAAAATCTTTTGTCACATACTAAACTTTGTCTTGTGCGCACACTGAAAACTTGCTTTTAGCCACTTTGGCTCGGTCAGCAAACTATATATAGTAGTTGCTCACCAGCTTGGTTTGTCAGTTGTCATAGATGACAGTAGTAGAACTTGGTTTTTAAGCACCCAAAACGCAATAGTTCAGTAGACAAAATACATTTTTAGCACCCATTTTCAGGAGCAGAGTCTAAGCTGGTTTAGATTGCAAGATGGAGATCTTGCCTATCATTAGATAATTATAGATTAAATCTGTTAACTAAAAACCTCATACGTTGTATATAGGTTAAAGAAAAAATCTTATTTCTATAGAATATTGACATTTTTCTTACCACCTGCCAAGCTGTCCTGTTATTCTAACAGAAGCGGCTAAAACTTTTATCTCGTTCTTTCTTTTTTTTGTTCGTATGACAGGAATGCATTTAAATACAAGCAAAAAAAGGCTTTCTTTCTAGCTTTTCCAAGCAAGATGGTTAATGTTGCACTAGGACTTGACAGCTGTGCAGCACAGGGCCACAAGCTCTTGAGAAGGTGTTTTGACAAATAAATATGGTGTGGTTCAGTTTTGCAAGGCAAGATTGGCGCTTTTACCTGTACCATACTCCTAAAGATGACAGGAGAACAAAGGATTATAATAATTTTCTTGATGTGAAAAAGCAAATTGATTTGACTTTTATGGCGCATATCCTGAAGCAACTTCTTTCCAGTGTGTCTCAGACTTCCAGAGACACAGCCTCAAGCAAGTGCTGTCCGTAAGTGTCCCATTGTGCAGTCTTGCTTTGTAGTTTGTTTATCACGGAACAGGAATTTTTTTTGATGACTGTTTGTAACCGTGCAGTGTAATTGATAAATTTTATCCTAAAAGAACTTGAATTTCTGAGTTCATTTGCAGACTATGCCTCGTTTGTTCCATTGCTATGGACATTTACTATGTCAGCTTTTATCACTGGTATGCAGCTAGGTAGTTCTGATAGCTCGTGCCTTGTTGCACCAGTTCAGGTAAGTAGAATAGATGCAGTTTATTGAATGGTCTGCTGAAATCTGTACTTCTAATTCCAGACTTCGATCGAAATAATGGATCCATCCTCATCATATCTGATAGTGCTGCTTTTGGATAGGCAATGGAATAAAGAGCAGCATCCTTGTTAATTAAAACACAGGAGATTCTAGTCATTGCTTGGAAGTCCAACACTGTATTTATGCAATTAAATGAAAGTTACTGCATTTGGTACAAGCAACAGCCAATCGAGATAAATGCTTCTATTAAAGGCTGTCTTCTGCTTCTAAAGATATCAAGCTTTCAGTTAGTTTCTAGTTATTCAAGCTATTAATAAAGCTTTCAGGTTGTGGGTAATCCTCTTATACAGAGTATTGTTTTCTTCTCTTTCTACAAATGTTAGAATAGTGTGTTTACATCAATTTAAGAGCCCATTCCCTATAGCATTTTTACTGTTACGGCAGGCTTTGGATCCTCCATCAGCAGTATAGCTTGTACTGTTTCTGAAAGTCTCCTTTGTAGTAGTGGTTACCCATGTTAGGAGGAGTGAGGGAAGTATGAGTACTCATGGCAGGCTGACCACCTGACCAAAATACTTTATTGTGGTAAGGTATCTCTTTATACGTGTTTCATAAAATGTCTTTTTTTGCCCTTTACTATGTAGTCAGTTCTATTATACGTGGATTTCACAATGGAGACTTGGCTGTACTATTTCTGTGTGGCTATTCATTGGATGGAAGCACACACCTGAAAATGGGTGGTGCACATAGCAGCTCTTTTGAGTGCTGCCTCTGCCCACAATTTCTCTGCATACTACAAACTAATACTAAAACCAAAAATTCACTTAAAAGGAAAACGTATTTTTTTTCCTCTGGAAGATTCTGAGTGCAGTAGTACATTGAACAATATGCAAGATAATTTGTTGAAGGGAGATTTCGGTATGTTTAGTGCTCTGCCTTGTAACTCTTTTAAGGTAATCTGTCAAGCTTCCCTAGGGTTAAAGGTTATTTTCCCTGTATCTTTCCATTACAGACTAAATCCTGTTGATACTCTGCAGTAGTTTAGGTACCTAGTTTACTGCATTGATGGTAGGTTTGACTGCTTTGTTATATCATACAGCTAAGTACAACCACAATCCTGCAGCAATTTAATAATGAAAAGCATTGCATTAAGTTTGGATGATGTTTGTAGTATGTGTAAAATTTGAATATAGATGACTGCAATACAAGTATCTTATGCTATTCAATAAATATCTTAGCTTAACTAAGCCTGTATTTTAAATGTTTTTATTTACATTGCATTTACTTTGTGCTTTGATTTTAGGACTTGGATTTTGTTCGATTTATTGTCAACTGTTTTACAGATTATTACCCAAACTTCCTTAGTAAGTATTGTCAATTTCATCTTAAGCACTGTAGACTTGTGTAAGAAGAGCATTTCATGATGTTGTAGATGGTGGGGGAGACTTTAAGTCTTTTTGCATATGCTTTGTGTGGTGCCTATATGGAACACATGGAGATTTAGATTTACGAAGTCTCTTGCTGTTTGCTTCTTTGGGAAGAAGAGGTGCTGAATATACCTGTTAAACTTTCTTTTCTGTTCAGTAGTTGCTTTTCTAAGTCAGGTTGAGATCTTACCTTTTTCTGTCTTATGTGAGGTGATTACTTATTAGTAATAATGTGTCAGAAAACTAGTATCCAATAGAACCATAGAAACAGTGTATAACTTAGGATTTTATTAGCTGTTTCCCCAGCAAACAGATAATGCCTTTATATAGTGATAGAAATAGGCTTATGTGTGTTAAAAACAAGTATACAAAATTGCTTCTACAAGGAAGTGAACGTGGAAGTTTCTAAAACTAAGTATTCACTTTTTACGTGACCATTATTGCTGTGCTTCCTCTTAAACAGAAATACATAATGCTTGGTATTCAGATTATTTCCTTTTCTTTTTGTCTCTTCAGCAAAGATAGTGATCTTTGAAATGCCATGGATAATGAATGGTGAGTTGTTTTGGTTCTGGTTTTTTAGCTCGTGATAACTTCTTAAAATTAGCAGCATAAATAGGAAGCGTTTTTCTGCTCTGTGTAGATACAACCGAATGGTGGAATTGTTAAACGTGCATCTTTAAATCTGTCAATTTGTTGGTTGCATACTTTTTGTTTGTCTTTCTAGTATTGTGGTTTGGATCATACTTTAAATGGTAAATGGAGTCCATATTCATCCTGTTATCTTTAAAGCTTGGGAGACCCTATAGTTAAATAGTCTTTTCCTTGAGTGTTTCCGACTGTAGTCCTTTCAAAGCTAGATTTGCTCATGATTTAGGAATACTGTCCATCAATTAATGATGGACACTTTATAACAACCAAAAATTAGAATACACAATTTAAGGTATATGCCTGATACTGGACACTAATAGTTATGTATATTTTGATGTGTGTACTTCAATAATTATCTTTAATTATAATGAACAATATAAACATGCAATTCCTGTATTTTTACCATATGAATACATATTTTTATGGTGGTTTTAAATTTTCCTGTATGTTCATGTTTTTTCACTGAAATAACTGTGGTGTTTGAAAATACTCTGCAGATCTAAACTGTCCTTTAAAGCAGCAAAACATTTCAGCTAGGAAGAGTGTACAACATCCCTCATATCTGGAAATAAAATTGCTTTTACCCCCTCAGTACTTCCTAGACTGAATTCCAAGACAACAAAATTATAATTTAAATCAATGATTTTTCCATGAAAGTCTGTGGTCTGTCTGCATTTATCTATAGAAAGTGTATGTCCATAAAATACTTTTTCTGTAAATAATACTCTTTTCCTTGCACTGTTTTATCCCCATTATAATAGATACTTTCATGTCCTGCCATATTGTATGGTATGTAGCTCAATTGTGTTCCATAAGGTCTACAAATATGCTGCAAAAAAAACCCCTCCCTGGCAATTTATGTATACCTTTTGGTTTTTTTTAAAGCTGCATTTAAAATTGTGAAGGGTTGGCTTGGCCCAGATGCAATAAGCATGTTAAAGTTCACGAACAAGAGTGATGTACAGGAATACATCAGTGGAGAGTATCTGCCACCTCACATGGGTGGAACTGTAAGTATATCGACACTTCATGGTCCTTTTGTGATGGATTGACACATGCCTATATAAATTACATACGTGGGGTTGAGAGTTGTGAAATTTCTTGAAATTGTTCTGCCAATGTTAATTTATGAATCCCATTAATATAAAATGGGTTAACTTCATGAGAATTTGACATCTGGCAGTCTTAAGTACAGAAATTTTCTGAATCATTCGTCCACTTTCAAGTCACTGGGAACCGCTTAGTTTTTTCAGACCTTTAAAAAAAAAAAATCTATTTTAAGTATCATTCCTCCTTCTAGTCTTTTTTCCCCACCTCATGAATTAGAGATTATGTGTTGGTTTATGACACAAGTTCTGTGAACAGAAAATAGGTTTCGTGTCCCTCTGAGATTTGTCATCTTGCTCCAAAGCTACGATTCAGTAAAGACAATCATACTGCAATTATTTTTCCTTTGTCTCTAGGGCTGCATTTTAATATGTGGCTGTAGAAGGTTCTTTTTTTAGAGTATGTTAGAGCCCCAAATAGTATGCTAAAATCCAGTATCAATTTGATGGAACCTGGATCCTATTCTAGTGCAACCATAAGAGCAAAACAGCACAAGCATCTTTGTACAACAGGTTTCACTTTTCACAAAGTTAGTAAATCAGTTTGCATAATCTTTATAATAGAATTTCCAGAAAGAAGATGGTTTTCACTTAAAATTTTTGTAAACCGCTTATGGTAATGGAAATAAGCCCACGGCAGAGGAGTTAGTGGTGCTTATTCTTTTCAGTTTTTTTTCTGAACATTTTTGGAGTATGGCAGTAACAATATGCAGAAAAGGAAGACTCTGCTTCAGTAATAGTAGGAGAGGCCATGTTCCTTTGTATATAAACTCAAGGTAAAGCTCCGGTAGCCAGGACATATAAAACTTGTTTTGGGAACATAAAGACTTAAGTTATCTTGGTTTTTATTTGGCTGAAAATAGCAGCCTTTAAAAAGTGCTTTTGCATGAGACTTACAAAGAGAAGATGATATCCTCTTTCTCCATGGAAAGTTGCTGCCCGAACTTTCCAGTCTCACATAAGAACTTTCTCATATTAGAGACAGCTGAAATTGTTGAACTTTGGGAGTGGGCATTGAGGAGGGGGGTTGATGATGTCTGAAGCAGCTTCAGTAAGGATTGGAATGGGGTGTAGCAGTGGTTCTGGGCCTAGCTCTTATAGTGTTGTCAGGTTGTTGCAATAGAGGGGAAGGTTCTTTTCCTCCTTAGAGGTGTGTACCTCCTGTCTCCTTTTTAGACCATCTTAACTGATAGCTAATTACGTTTTTAAGGAAGGAAGCTTGTGGCTTTGCTAAACATCCTCCTGAAGTGTCTACCTGAGCACACAGCTTTAGAGTTACCCTTTATCCTGCCTTGGTACTGCAAGGTCTTATTGCCAGTTAGTGATTGTTGATTGAGTTGGCTCCATGTTGCCCATCTCTTAACAGCATTAACAAGTTCCAGAATCATGGAGACAGTTTATCCAGACAATTATGTGGTAGTAAGTTGCAGTGACAGAAATAAATTAGTAGAATAGGAGTAAACTTGCTTGACAAGGACTCCAAGGGTTTGACAATTTCAGAAAAACAGCTGTATCCGTGTACTAAAAGCCCTGTATTTTAAACCAGCAGATGTTTTTGTCTAAGTCTCTTTGGTATTTAGCCACTTGATGGGTGTTTTGAACTTTTAACCTCAGAACCATCATCATCTGGAAGCATTGTTAGCAAATACTTCGATCCAGAGCAGGACTTCAGAGTCTTCCTTGGAAAGATTTCTTCAGTGCATACGGTAAAGCAGGATTTTTGCATCTCTGACAACAAGGGATTTTTCAACCAGGAGACAGACAACTTACTGACCTTTTCTCAGAATTTAACTGTTCTTGATGTGGTTAACCTTGGCTCCTTTTGAGGCAACTAGAGTCTCTGAAGATAGAGTACATTCACCAGTATTAGCATTGTCATGCCTGTGTCTTTAAGGCACTATCTGGATTGCACAGAGTAATTGCCTCCACTCTCCACTCAAGCATTCGATTTTTTGTTTGGGTTTTTTTGCCTCCTTTCGGTTCTTTTTGTCATCTTTGATTTCCACATGTTTAGGAATAATCAGCATATTTGCAACTAGCATAATGCAGGTGAAGAGCACAGCACAGAAGTTCAGCCTTCATAGTCAACACAGTAGCCATAAGTAGACTCTCATCCTTTCTGCTGTGTCTCCTATTATGATCTGTCTTGGGAGCCAGGTTGTGCCAGATGTAAACAACTAGTGGAGCAGGTCATTTGGCTATTACTTTGTGGAGATACAGAGAACATAAGTGCAGTGGAATATAGGTGTCCAAGAAGAGTGTTGGAGACTAGTTTTTGAAATTAACAAAAAAAATCCATTTTGGAAATAATAATGTTAAACTTGGAGTCAATGATTACTTTGCTTAATCAAGGGAACGGTTCTGTGTCTCCATCAGAAGCCTTCAAGCTTCAGTATCTTAGTCAGGTTATCATTAAGTATGTTACGTTTTTACTGTGGCTCAAGGTCACTCAAAGGATGAATCTGAGGCTTTGCTTAGCATGAAAATACTTTCATCAAGGATTTTCAGTCAGCCAGCTGTGAAAGGAGGAAAATAACTTGCTTAGTTTTAGGCAACTAGCAGACAAAGATGTCTTCAGAATATCAAAAGTGTTGAAACTAATTATGCTAAACAGAAGCTTGAATTTTGCAGGACTTTGGAATATAAACTTAACATAAGCTTCATTCAGATCCTCATCAGTGTCTGTTGGCTGTAGCTGTTACCATACTGCTAATCAAGAGGAATTGTGTACTATGTACCTGCCTTTGGTTCTTGTCCACACTGCACAGATGTCTCTCTCTTTATATCAGGTTCATCTTGGAGAACTTGTTGGAATTGCCCAAAACAGATTTAGGAGCAAGCTAGTGATCAGCAGTCTGGAAAATTAGGGTTAGGTGCTCAAAAGCCACTTGCTAATTGTTTTTGTTTAATAAGAAATGTATATCAAGGCAGTGTTTTCCTGGATTCCCAATCTGTTGTGTCCCCTATTCCCCCATATCAGCCAGTTCCAGCTGTTGATACTGGTAGTGGAACAGGCCAATTCTGAAGGTATGCATGTTTCTGGCCAGCCAGGGACATTTGTTGCCTCTTCAATAACATTTTGTGTAAGATTGGTGTACATACAGTGTACACGTAGATCCAAGAGGGATACGTACAGTAGGGTTTTAGTTTGTGTATTTGCCCAGTTTTCCTTTATCAGAGATTTCTTTTCATCCTTGTTAAATCCGAGGTTCTCTCCACTGGTGCCAGTTTTGAACAATGTGTGCAACTAGAATGCTGTGCTCTTCACCTGGGTATCTGAATTGATAGCCCATAGCTTGTTTTCTTGGAAGACCATTTTATAGGTCACTGGTCTGAAGTTAAGACATCACTAGGCATTCTGTATGTGACTTCATGACCACTGTGTGCATGTTACCTTATAAAAATCACTACCACGATAAAGATCTCTACCAAAATTGGCAAACATAGTAAAGTCTCTGCATCTGCTGTAACAGAAAGCCATTAGTTTATAGAATGCATTATATGCGTTCTATAGATTGTAGAATTATGCAGTGCTATATATCAAGTGTGGAATAATTCTGTCTTGTTTACCTGTCCGAGGTTTTCATGCTGTTGGTATGTAAGCCTATGTCACTGAAACTTACAGACTGTGATTGGGAAGTGTGATATGTTGAGTTGTCCCAATGATGAGATTCTGTTCAGTTGCTGAAGTTGTCCAGCGTTGTGGATTGATGTGGCCAAGTGAAATGTGCAGCAAAATTAGTGTCTCTTTGTTAAGGTCACTTTGTCGTATGCCCTTCATCATATGCTGGAAGGGAGTGAAAAGGCTTTTTATCAGTTTGGCTAAGGGTAAGATGGCTTTTTCTGCCTTGTATTTGCAAATGGAGGTTGTCAATATTCTGTAAGCCTACTGTAGGGTTTCCAACACTCTGTAGTCTTTTCTAATAGTGAATTAGTCTGTTCCTGATACTTGAAGCTTGTCCTTTTGGCCCCCGATATGATATCGCTTAAGCCAGGGGGTACCTGTTTCATTCACCTAAAGGTCTGTGACTGTTGCTTCAGCCTGAAGGAGAGATTTAGGTCTGGATTACAGATTAGCAGGAAGTATGCTGTTTTGTTTGGCACTTCTTCAAATAGCCCCATGTAAGGTTTTTCCTTTTTTTTTTTTTCTCTCTAACATCCCATTATTCTTTGTTTTGAGAAAACATACTTGCTTATGGAGAGCTTTCTTGGAACTTTTTTCTGAACTTGCTGCTGGTAGCATAGTGTGGGAACTGTGGGCGTGGCTCAAGTCTGCCTCGCAGGAGTCAAAGCTATGTTATTTTCCTCCTCCACTGGAAAAGCTGACAAACTAATTCAGTTTACTTGATGTTTAAAACTGTTTGAAAATGCAGTGGGAATAGAGCCTTGTTTAAACACTGTTTCTAACGTTAGATGTAATAAAACTATTGCGAATGCTAAGAGAATTTCTAATTAGCAAAAACTGTTTTTTACTGGTCCTCCAATAGAAGGAAGAGGAAATTTCCACTGTGTTGTGGAAGCACTGAGAATTTAAGTATGCTGCTTCTGCATTACTCGGGTGTCTTGAGTATGGTCTTTAAATTGATTTGGCATTGCAAAGACTGAGGTCTGAGTTGCAGGATATGATAAAGGTCCATGCACTAGGTTAAACTTGAGGGATTATTTGGGGTTGTTTTGTAGTTTTGATTCTTGTTTTGTTTAACTGTGGCTATTATGAAACTAAAATACGAAGAACAATTGAAGTTTTTAACACTTTTGGAACATTCTTTAGAAATAGCTGTTGTAGGTTTTATACCACGTTTTCTAGAACTAGGAACAGAACTTCAGCACTGAGACTCTGAATGCTGATCCTCAGTAGACCAGATTCTGCAATTTTGCTAAGACTATAAATAACAAAAATAGTTACATTTTAGTGGCTTCGTTGAGTGACTGTATGCATGTGTCTATAATAATGATAAAATAAAAACTGTCGGTAGTGTCAGCTTTATGCACAGAGGCCAACTTAAAATGGAAAAATGAAACATACAAGTCATGTGAAACAAAGCGAGTTAATTGATATTGTTACCATTTAAAAAATACTAGAGAAGACAATTCTCATCCTCCTAAATAACTGGTGCTTTAAAATCTCCTTATGTCTTAGGATTCTTTTAAATACAGCTATCCTCCATTGGTTGATGATGATTTTCAAACTCCTTTATGTGAAAATGGGCCCATTACTAGTGAAGATGAACATGAAAGTAAAGAAGAGATAGACACAGACACCAAGGAGACTGGGGAGCTGAATGAAGAACAAAATGTTAATCAGAAAAAGGTATCCAACTCTGAAGGTTGAGGCAAGCCTAGTTACATGCCTCCTGTCCCACTTTGTAACCATTTAATTTTTGTTTCTTGTCAGGCTTTTACTTTGTGTGTTGATTTTTTTTTTTATACCCTCCAGTTTGACAGAAGAACCCAGTAAAACTGAAAATGATAATTGCAGTTTCAACCTTGCTTCTTGGTCTGTTAAGACCACTTTCATGCTTCTGAATGAGTAAATGTGTACTGAATATTTAGTCTATCTCTGCAATATAGTGGATTGTACTGTGAAATTTAATAGGTTTGTTTTGTTTTCAGAGGTTATATTTATGTACTTGGTTTATTTTTAATCTTAGGATATCTAGTGTTGTATATCTTATAATACATCTAGTTCTCTCAGATCCTTAAGTTAGTATGTACATGAGAAAATACAAAGTTAAATATTTATACTTACTGCATGTTAATTAGTTTTCTTAAATTATTGGTGATCTCAACATATAAAAGTTTTCATTTAGTCTCAGGAGAAATTGCATCCCTAATTCAGCAATGCTGATTTACAGTATAATCTTCCTGCAGTGGTGTTCATCCGGAAATATAAAGGCATTGTTTTACGGAAGTCCTTATCACAGAATCACAGGGGTAGGAAAGGACCTCTGTGGGTCATCCAGTCCAACCCCCCTGCCGAAGCAGGGTCACCTACAGCAGGCTGCACAGGACCTTGTCCAGGCGGGTCTTGAATATCTCCAGAGAAGGAGACTCCACA
>Ga0065711_1034607_pt1 | contig 23502 bp, 20 predicted proteins | sample Hoacrofraction12_FD_59098 | JGI IMG/M metagenome (GOLD analysis project Ga0065711, IMG submission 59098) | Hoatzin crop microbial communities from Cojedes, Venezuela - Epithelial fraction 12 v2 (version 2) | ecosystem: Host-associated > Birds > Digestive system > Esophagus > Crop | place...
GAGGGTGACGGAGCCCTGGAACAGGCTGCCCAGGGAGGCTGTGGAGTCTCCTTCTCTGGAGATATTCAAGACTCGCCTGGACAAGGTCCTGTGCAGTCTGCTGTAGGTGACCCTGCTTCGGCAGGGGGGTTGGACTAGATGACCCACAGAGGTTCCTTCCAACCCCTACCATTCTGTGATCTGTGATTCTGTGAAAATGAAAGCTTAACTCTAGGTAAGGGGAACAGATATAATTCTGTAGCAAAGCAAAAAAGTGTGATTGTTGAGTTCTCACAGTTTAACTGGATGTCTTGTGACATTTGACGTTCTTTCTCAAAGTTTTTAGCTCTCAAAGGTAAATGATTACATAAGACCCCTTTTTTAAAATTTTGTTTCAGACAGACTTTGACAAGCAACTCAGACAAATCTCGTTTAGACAGTGTATGACTCCCACAGCTCAAAACCAACAATATCTAACCTTTAGGTACATCAAAAATAGCTTGGAAATATGACCAGAGTGAAGTTGAAAGGCTTAGTGAGCAAAAAAGCAGATTAAAAGAAAAGATTTTTTAAAAAGTATTTTTAGCTATGCTAATTTTGTTTGTGTCACTCATACCCTGGGAAACCTTTGAGATGGTAATAGTCAAAGACAGGTCTCTTCTGACTCAAGAAGTCAGACACAACAAATCTATTCACTGAAAACCCCAAACTGAGTGTACGCATATCTGCAGTTTCAATAGTAGAATGATATAAACTATAGATCCTGCAAAAAATGGGGGGTGGGCCGCAACCCCCCAGCTCCTGGCCCACGGCCCTTTGACTTGTTCGCAGGCTACCACAGTGCTCCACAGAGGCTGACACTTCTCTGCGGCCCCACTGACAGGCAGAGTGGCTTCTCCAGCACTCACCACCGGCCGGTGCACGTCCCAGAACGCTCGCTCCTGGCTGTCAAGAATCTTCCTCTCTATCTTGTCTCTCTTCTTGTCCACTCTGTCAACATCACAAGATATTTAAAAGAAATGGTGTTAACAACAGTAATTTTAAACACAGCAAGTGTCCAGTCACTTGTCTCTCCCCTTCCCCCATTCAAACAGCAGACAAACCCAAAACTCCTCTTCTTCAAAGGAACTTACTTTGCTTGTGCTTCAGCTTGCATAAAAATAAACTCCCATTTCCGAGCAAACGCTCGCTGTAGCCTGGCCAAACTCTCCTGAAAATACACCGCAGTTTTAGTGGGTTAGGTTGTAAGTTATTTACTATTTGATAGCTTTTAGCTTATCTTTCCCTTCTTCCCTTGCCCCCCCTCCCTCCCTAGGATGTGATACAAGTCATGATATCTGTGCCACTGTAAATGTACCTTCCCTATGCGATATAAAGTCTTTGTTTGACATGAAACAGGATGGAATACTAGATCTATCTACTTTTAAATGTCCTGACTATTTTAGTTTTGAAACTCTGATGACAACGGTGGATGCAACCTTCAGCAGAACATGGGATTTCTGAAGCATTTTTATATACTGGGTGCAGGCTGAGTATTCTTGTAATAACATAAAGAAACATTCATGTTTTGAAAGTATCTAATATTGAAAGATAACAGCAGTACTTTCCATACTGCATGATTCATATGAGAAACTATAATATTTTGGTAATATAGGAATCTTCCAAGACCTCAACAGCTATCCTAATTTAAAAAAAATGCAGACTATAGTTCTTGACTGCTGTACAGGTAATGTATATATCCTACAGCCTATGAATAATAACAGAAAGAATATTTGTATAATCTTAGCAAAATTATTTCCTCCATTGGTGTAGGAACAGTTTCACTGTCTGTAACAGAGCTTTTCCAGTCTCCCTCCAGCTTACATGGCATCAGTATGCAGTCTGTTAACATGGAGAAGGCTGAGGTTAACTTCCTCCAAAAAGACCCCAGTTACCTTTCTGCGCTGCTTTTACTCAGACTAAATGAAAAATTGTCTGTAAAATTCCTAAAAAAAGTGTTGTTTTAACTGTATTTCTATGCATTCCAAATGTATCTCTATGCCATACTTACTGAAAATAAAGACTGCAGAGAGTGAAAAGGAGAATTCCTAGAGATCTTGTCAATACCAGTAAAGGCTCTTGTGGATTGTATACTGGAGGTGAATTTTCTAAGGCATGTATGTATAAAATTACGCATACCCTACAGTGTAGTACACTGAAAAGCAAGCCTGTGCCAGAAGAAGCAATAAAGTGTGTCAGCATGGTGCTGCGGCTGGAGGACTTGGCATGGTGAGAGGCCTGGCTGAGTATCCTGCTATCATGTCACAGCAGTACAGCTGGGCAGCTTTCAGCGCAGAGACAGGGTTGTTCATGAATTTTATGTCAACATTTTCATGAAAAATTCAGGAATTTTGGGGGGTATATGGATGGAGCTCAAGACATCTCTCTTCTTAGTGAATGCCATCCTCATCAGCTAACCTAACTCTCTTTTTCCAGCTCTTCCCGGCCCCAATTGTCTTACCTTGCCTGGGGCACAGCACAACATCCAGGGAGTGGGCAGTGCCTCTAGTCTGACCCTCTTTGCATCTGTCTAACTAATGGGGCAAGGGCTCAAGCGCCAGCATCACTTCTAAGAATGAGATTCATATTTCTACAGCTACCAAGTTCTTTTGAAAATGTTGCCAGGGATCCTTCATTCAAACCTCATATGGTGTAGAGTACAGTTGCTTTCAAACACTCGTGGCGTATCTGGGATTTGTGGACAGTTATTTCTGATCCTGGCATGATGCTCTGAGCAGACTAAGATTAGAGATGGACCAAAATCTCAACTTTTGCCCAGCTAGCCTTCACTACAGTCTCTCAAACAGCATTTACGACTACTGAGCACTGTCAGAACCACGTGCTGGCAAAAGTGGATAACTAGTAAATTTTCACACATAACACCTATAGTTCTCATGCTTAACATTATTTCGCATGCTCATTAGGCCCAGTAGAGAAGTTTATTTTTCCCCAGGTACTTACAGCTTCATAGTCTGCTAGCTCTAGCCTTGCTTTGTTTTGCATTGTCCGCTTGCAGAGGTAAACGGCTGTAATAGAATAAAATAACACAGAATTTGCTACCATCTCACAAACCTGTTTTTCTTCATCTCTATTTTACTGCTAGCCTTTTTTGTTTTTATTTCTCCCTCTATTCTAAAAAGCTTTAAATATGGCACCAATGCTACCAGTATTGTAACTACAATGATGGGTCAGATACAGAGATTCATTAAATAGTTATAAAATGTGCTTTATGCAACAGACATCATATGCAAAATGCATGAGATACTTGGGGTGAGATTGTTTCATGGTCAGGGAACTAGCACATTAAAAAAAATGGCAAAAACATTTTTTAAACTGTGTGTGTATAACACAATGTGTAAGATTTTTATCAGGAGTTGCTGCTATATTAGTCAAATAGGTTTTTAAGAATGTGTATACCTAGTTTTATTTATTTTTACTTTATAGTTCGAAATCACAAAAATTCAACCTAAGAAGATTTTATTTAAAAATTAATTTCAGAAAAAATTCAAGCCTCATACAGTATAGTCTGCTATGACCAATATTTAAAACAGAAAATAATGAGACCAAAAAATGAAAAAAGTGTATTATGTATTAGATATAATGAGAAAAAAATATTCTTTCATTGATTTTCTAGATCCAAATTCCTTCAGAAGAGTTGTTCTGTCTCCACCTCATTCAGAAAGAGCAGAATCTTAACTAATAAATGGAATACTGACAGCTAAATACTGAAAGGATGCAGGGATGAAAATGCAAGTTACGGCTACATAAAAAGCACAGTGGTTAGCATCACGTTGCTTGATCCTGAATTCTTCATGTGCTCCATTACCCTTGAATGAAGTACATTTCCAATAGACTTTATTTAGCAATGAATACTCCACATCAGCTCTGAATATTTTACAGCTTCTGCAACCAGTAAGACAATGAGCGTAGCACAATTCCTTATTTTTCAATATTTACCCACTTTATTACTTCAGAGCACCTTCTCAGGTGTGAGATGGAGGAATCTTATGATCAGTGTAGGCGAGAAAACCTTAACTTGTCTGTGGTCTTTAAGATCAGCAAAAAGAGCCCATATTTACTGGTTGTGGTTAGGAATGCTCCCGCTTCCTGACTGGCATCTTGTCCACTAGAGGAGCAAAGGGGAATCACTTCACATAAGAACCCAACTTTTGCAGTCACTAGGAAGAAGGAATTGTTCATCTTACATTTAGCTTTGATTTTTAAGGTAATCAGATCAATTATGTATTTTACAACTCCACGGAAACATTTATTTCTGATGTCACCTGCAAATGCATGCAAACCCACTCCACTGGATGTTATTTCAGTGGAACTGATGACAAGTACTTTTAATAACTCCGGCTGCAGTTACAGGTGTTACTTGTTGTCGTCTATTTTTTCCTCATTTTGTGTGTTATCTGGTCTATTTTCTTTCACACTTTTACACTTTCTACTCCCATAAGAAGCCATAGTCTCTTTCTCTATTCCCTGCACTCCCACATCCCCCCTGGTTCCAAAGCAATTTCTGTGTCTACAAAATCTGCTAATACAGACACAAATCCACATCACACATCAAGTACAGCAGACAAACAGTATCTATAGCCTCAGCTTCCACGCATTTTAATATTAGTATACACTTACAATAGTGCATTAGCATGCATGCTGAAATGTCACAGAGATGAGAGGATGAATTCTGGACCCTTAGTATCTAGGTTGTGTCCATAATCAGTAGAGTGGTAAGAGAATACTGACGAGAGAGATGGTCTTTGTCATTTAGCTCCTTTTACAGTGAAGCACTTTCCTATCTTTTTCTTCAAAATCAGTTATATCACTGAACAAGGAAGAAAAGCTCCTAAACCCCTTGAAAATATTAGCAATAAAATAGATATTTAATAGAAACAGGTAGACAGTTCTGAGAATTCCGATGGCCTCATTCTGTCTAGTCCAACAAATCTAACACCATCTGAACAGAAAGAAAACAAATGCCTTGTTTTCTGCACTGGATTAAGCCTTTGTAAACCACATTTTGTGGTTCTTGTAAAGGCACTTCAGTTAGTTTAGCACTTCCTTGAGTCTCATTGTGGGTGTACATTGGGATTAGCATCTCCTGCTACCTCCAACAACAATTGTTGCTGCCGAGGTGGCTGACTGTCCATCTTTCTGTCATGATAGGTTTTAACAAGAAACCGTCTTCGGATCACAGAGTTCTCAGCACTGGCAAAACAACCACCAGGTCACCAGCAGTCGGAGAGAGGAATTAGCTTGCCACACTATTAATCTAGTACTGCATCTAAGAAAACTCTTGTCTCCACTGTGTGACTGCACTGCAGTATCTTTCTGCTGGGTTATTTTAAAGACCCTTTTTGCTCCAGCTCCATAGCAAATACAAGAAGCACTTTTTTTCATTATGAGCATATCACAGAATCATAGAATGGTGAGGGTTGGAAGGGATCTTAAAGATCATCCCGTTCCAAGCCCCCTGCCATAGGCAGGGGCACCTTCCACCAGACCAGGTTTCTCAAAGCCCTATCCAGCCTGGCCTTGAACACTGCCAGTGAGGGGGCAGCCACAGCTTCTCTTGGCAACCTGTGCCAGGGCCTCACCACCCTCATCGTAAAAGAATTTCTTCCTTATATCTAATCTAAATCTCCACTCTTTCAGTTTAAAGCCATCACCCCTTGTCCTATCACTACATGCCCTTGTAAAAGGTCCTTCTCCAGCTTTATTGCAGACCTCTTCAGGTAAGGTATCTTAGCCAAGACTCAAAAAATCATGTTCACCTCTCAGACGTTTTTGTCTGCACTATCCAGATCCCGTTCCCTTCAGGAGCCTAAAGGTTACAATTCCCATAGTTGGATTCTTTGTGTCAGAAATGTTTCTGTGTGCCAGTGCGGATAACGCAGAACATGTCCAAGAACAAATTAGTTATCTAGGCAATATGACATATCCACTAGCATAGAGGAAAATAGACCTGAAGTACATTCCTACTCTTTGACTCAATTTGCTGCCATTGCTGTGTGCTAACAATTACATCCTTATTATAGAAGTGCATGTTTAAGAGCTACTATTACTGCTGGCAGCAGCTCAGGAACTGGAGTTCACCATTTCACACTCTTGTTATCATATTCTTTGGCTTGTCTGTAATAAAATTCACTAGCACATTGGAAAGTAAGAAGAATGTGAAAAATTGCTCTGATTTTTAGCCAGAACATTTGAAGACACAGAGAAAGGAGGTTTTGTTCTTCTGACTTTTAGAGCAATGAGATCTGAAATACAGATGCTCCCATCTTTCATAGGTACCATTCTTTTTCTGCATCAAAACACATACGAAATAATTTCTTGTGTCCAGTAGCCTGAACTTGAGCATCTGGGAAGGATGTCAGTCAGTTACCTGTTTCTCTCTCAAAGCAGAGTCATGAGCCCTCAGCAATTCAGAGAATGACAGTGTCTGCTTTTCTAATCCCATTGTTTGTATGAGTTGTCAGTGTTCTTACAGCTTGATACAGAAGCAACTCTACTTCTCTATTTATTTGTCTATTTATCTGCCCACCCAGGGTCTTGGACAGGGGTCTCAGTACACCACAGAGCTGTAATTGCCCCAAGCAGCCCATCCAGGGTCTCCACTGAGGTCCCCTGCAGGGAGCTGTGCTCAAGCCCAGCCACTTCCCTGGGCCTCCGCCTGAGCTACAACGTAGATACACCTCTAACCAGCCCTGTAACATACCAACGCTGCCCTGGCTTCCTGGCTTGACCTTGGACCTTCCTGGAGACTTTGTCAGTGAGGACATTGCTCCTGCCTGCACTGTTGCCACCCTCAGTTCTTGCTTACCTTCCCTTGCAGAGCTGCCCACTCTTGTCGCTCTCTGACAACAGTGCTGAAAAATGCTTAACGTATGGATGAATGACATGCAAGGAGCAGGGCCTGATTAATAACCTCAATTTGCTAAATATGGACTGCCACATACACTCTTATTTTTAGAGCCAGTGTATTCTAGTGGATTTTGCAATCAACATAATTGCCTCCACTAAAGTGAATCATGTATTAGATGCTATAGCTTGTGTGTTAGAAGTGACTGATTATCAGGAGAAAACAGATTTGCCAATAATTTTAAAAGCAATATTAATACGCAATATTTCATAATGAAAGATGGTCAGTGACGTTTATAAATGGGCATTTGAACTAGAAACCAGCACTAAAACACATTTTGGTAGCTGTGCAGTAAATACAGACTACTCACTCTTGAAAATTCTGTTCAGGCATTTACAGAACATGGGCAACGTGAGAGCTCAAAGTGAGACTGCAAAATGTTCTAGAGAGAGTTGCACGAAGAGGGCATCTGGGTTTTCCCTCCTGCAAGTTTTTGAACTGTTAGACCCAAAACTACACATTTTTATGGTTAGGTAACCTTTCTTTCCTATTCTTGACTGTCCACTTGTACTTGAAAGCTCCACACAAACCTCTATACATTTTTTCCTTTAAATAAGATCATAGTGATAATGACAGGTTTCATTCCAGAATCAAGCAACTGGACCGAGTACACATTATCTTACACACGCTTACTGAAAAAAGCCAGAGCTTTCACCCAAATGTTAAAGTGGCAAATTTAAGCTTGTTGCTTAACAGGGGCTAAATCTTCCCTCTTACTACAGCAAAGAAAAAGCCCCAGCTAAATTCAATGGAAGTACAACTGGGCCTCTGAAAACCATGGATAATGCCACCTACACATCCACCACGATGAACGCAAACGCCTTACATAATTGTCCCAGTGCCAGTGGTGTTACAGCTTGATTCAGCCCCAGATGGTGCGTGTAGCTTTCAGTGAGGCCAGATTAATTTTATACTCTCTGTGATTCAAAATTCTGGTTTCAGAGTCAGTATGTACATGACTAGCCAGTATTTAAAGAGCAAAGAAACTAGAAAGTACTGCAGGTTCTAAGGGCTTCAGAGTGCCCTGTGGGAGACAGAAGTTCTCCCTCCATATGCAAGTGCCTGCATCAGATGGAGAATTACAGGACAACTGTCACAGAACTTGACTGCAGGATGGAGAAAACGAAACCAACTATCTTATTTAAACATCAGAATTTCTAGGGCTATTTATACCATCTTTAGGTCACCTCTGCTTTTACTCAATTAAAAAAAATAATTTTTGCTCTTTGCAACAGCTATTAAGTTTCACTTAGTCTTAAAAAAAGATGACAACTTTTAGGTGGACAAACGGGTCACCATTCAGCCTTGTGTGTCTATAAAAGGACTACACTCTTCAGTAAAAGCTAATAACATTAAGTTAGAAGGAAGACCATGATAGCTTATGTGCACTAAATTGCCAGATGTTTACAAACACAACTTCTGAAACATTCCTCCCTTTCTCTACTTTTTACTCTTTGATCACGCTATTTGTATAACATTTAAGGAATGCAATTTCATTATAGATTTAGATGGGTAGAGGACTTTCTTACATAAACCAAGGGCAAGAAAGAAACCAAATTTCAAACTACCAGAGAGCTCAAGAATTAGAAAAAGGCAAATTCGTCTTCAACACACAAAAGTTCCCAGATGACACTGGCTTGGGAAAGCCCTGCAGCATGACAAAAAGAGATATGGAAGAGAAGTCACCCAAGCTACATAAACTATAGGATCAGATAAAGAATATCCTGTTGTAGACCCTAATTTAAAATTGCATCCATTGAATTATTTCATATTTCTTGATGTTATCATAATGCTTTCAATTTGCTTTCAAGAATTTAACACCCTGCTTTAGCACCAAAAAAAAAAAAAAGCTTTCTACCTCCTCTTAAGGGTCTCAGATTTAAGGGGGGCTCAAATGCACTTGCTAAAATGCTTCTAAGAAGAGAAGCTGCAACAAGTCCAAATACACTGATTTGGCATAGCAACAACTTAGGGCATGTGCAATCCAAGGCAAAGGTGAGGATGTCAGGAGATGGAGAGTATTTTCTTCTAAACTGAAAAAAATCTGCTACAGGGATGGCATAAAAAGGTGACCATTACTTGAGAAAATGGGCAATTAGTAGCCACCTGGCAAAGGGCTATCAGTGGCAAGAGAGTGCATGACTACAGGAAAAAGCATTTGTTGTCACTGCTTCCTTCATGGACTGAAAGCTCTAATTTCTATATTGATAATGAAACAGACAAACCTATTTAGTTTATTCAACACAGTAACTTGAAAGCATTCTGAAAATTATGAGTTATGTTTATGTCAGAACTTATTCTGGTAAAAAATTGAATTTATAGGGGACCTAGATGCAGATTATCAATGCTTTTCATAGAATCATAGAATGGTTTGGGTTGGAAGAGACCTTAAAGACCATCCAGTCTCCACCCCCCTGCCATGAGCAGGGACACCTTCCACCAGACCAGGTTGCCCAAAGCCCCGTCCAGCCTGGCCTTGAACACTGCCAGGGAGGAAGCAGCCACAGCTTCTCTGGGCAACCTGTGCCAGTGCCTCACCACCCTCATCGTAAATAATTTCTTCCTTATATCTAATCTCAGTCTACCCTCTTTCAGCTTAAAACCATCACCTCTCGTCCTACTGCAACAGGCCCTGCTAAAAAGCCTGTCCCCATCTTTCCTACAGGCCCCCTTTAAGTACTGAAAGGCTGTAATAAGGTCTCTGTGGAACCTTCTCCTCTCCAGGCTGAACAGTCCCAACTCTCTCAGCCTGTCTTCATGGGAGAGGTGTTCCAGATCTTTTTTGTGCCCTCCTCTGGCCCGACTCCAACAGGTCCATGTCTGTCCCGTGCTGAGGGCTCCCCAGACTCCTGGGGGGCGTCTCACCAGAGCGGACCAGAGGGGTAGAATCCCCTCCCTCGACCTGTTGGCCACACTGCTGGGGATGCAGCCCAGAGGATATAGTTGGTCTTCTGGGCTGTGGGCACACACTGCTGGGTCATGTTGAGCTTCTTGTCATCCAACACTCCCAAGTCCTTCTCCTCAGAAGCCTTTTAAAGGACTTTTAAATTAATGCTTTAAAAATAATGTTGCAGAAAACATGAACATGGGTCAGTTACCTTTTCATATGCATGCATAGAAATGCATTGGCCAGACACATTTTCCATGTTTCACATATTACGAAATAAGTTACATATTCATGGAAAGAAAAATTCAGGTAAGTACAAAACTTGGAAGTGGTGAGCTGATTGAAATGCATCTTCAGGAAATGCCTCCTGCTTACAGAACCCTCACTGTGGCAGTTTGTCAATATCAGAATTAGCAAGGATCAGAACAATATTCAGGATATGCTTGTTGAAGTGAGACTTTCTTTTCATCATTTATATGAAATATATAGCTCCAATGGGTGTTTTACGTAGCTCTGCAGAGAAATATAATGGGACATGAATTCAGAGTGGAAAAAAATTTTGTGTGTCACCTCTTCCATCTTTCTGCTAATCAAAGTCCCTTTCCTAAAGCTCATTTGATTCAGTTGTGCCCAGATTAAACTTTATGCACAGCAAGCACTGGCCCCAGACACATTTTCTTGAGGGAGAACTCTCCTTGATAGACTGTACTCCTCACTTAGTCCTGCCATCAAGTTCTTAGACAATACATTCTCTATACGTAGTTTCTCAAAGCAAAGTCACTCACTTAAGGAGCCACGACCCAGTCCTAGCAACAGTTTAGCACATTACTTGAGTCTGGGGTAAAGAGTCTGTTTCTTACTGCACCTAGAAATCCAGCAAAAACACGACACAAACCGCATGACCCCACAGAGCCGTTCTCCCAGACCGCACTGCCGCTGTGCCCTCCCGAGTCGCGAGTGAGTTCCCGCCGCGCCCCCCCACCCCCGCCGGAACCCAGCACGACGGCACATGGTATGGAATACCCGGCTCTGTTTGGCCAGGTTGGGGTTGGGTCAGTCCACCCGGCTATGCCCCTTCCTGGATTCTGGTGAAAATTAACCCTGTCCTGGCTGAACCCAGGACAGGACCTAAGAGGAATGCTTGTAGGAGTCATCGCTGATGTACTCTGTTTGACAGTAGCTGTTGAAAAAATGGGAACCGGGCATCAAGAATCAAGATTACAGAACTGCAGAGCTCTGCAGAAACTATTTACACTGGTACATTTCTCCTGATTCTCATGGCATAAATTTTAATAAATACATTTTTATTCATACCTGACAATTTATATTGAAGAAATGCTATTCTGCTACCATTTTTCCCCCAAGCTACTGACTCATATTTATGGATTGATTTGGAGAGATGCTGAGTACATGCAGTTTTCCAGCAGAGTTCAGGTAAGCAATAAGGCTTAATATTTCTCAAACAAATTGCTTACTAATAAGCTATTGCCAAGGAAGTCTTGCCTGAGCATTTGGGCAAAGAAAGTATATAATGCCTCCTCTGTACAGTTCTTCTTCTAGCTAGTTACTCCATGATAAAAGGTGCAGCAAGACAAATGAGTGAGAAAATTCACAAAATAATTTTTCGTAAAGGGATTTGAAGCTAGGCACATATAATAAGTAGGCAACAAACTCTAGAGAGAAAAGTATATGAAAATTTTCAATATGAGAAAAAAATGGCTGCAACTGCTTTTTGTGCACTGTGTACTCTTCAGCATGACTACAAGTTTGACAGAGGAGAGGTAGATAAGTCAGGTGCGATGGCTCGTGTTCGGAATGGAGCAGCAGAGGCTGAACACAGAGAGGTCTCTGTCAGTTTACCCTTAAGCAATAAGAAGGTATCATTAGGAAGGAAGCTTTGCACAGACTGACCTGTTAGCTGATTATCAAGAAAATTTAAAAAAAGATAGATTTTGCTCTTCTAAAAATGCTGGAGAACAATGGCTATGAGACAACAGCTTTCACACAGGAAAAGCAGATGGTTTCCTTATTTTACTGTAACTCAGATTGGATAACAGTCATGAATATCTATAGAACTGCCACAGAATTTTACAGGCAGCACTTTTCCAGACAGCAAGCTTACACTTTTAAAAGGAGCAATTAATTAAGGCTTTTTTTTTTCTCCTATAAGCGCTCTAATTTCCTAGAAGATTGCCTTTACAGCACACAACTTTGCCTGGAAGGCTACTGAAAAGATGTACATTTATAAAATTTGTCCTTTCCACAGCAGCAGAATTTAAGAATTTGCATTGAAACCGCCTTAACACTATAAGGGACTGTGCCACTTTCAATATTTTATTCTGTCTCTCCTTTAAAAATGCTTCTTTTTTTAATATAAAGTCAACTGTACATCACAGATACTTTTGAGTTTAACCATCAACAAAAGTGCACTAGAGAAAATGAGTGAAAGTTACTAATTCCTCTTCATATTTTATACACCTGAAATTCTTATAAGCCTCTTACATTGTCACAACTATGTTAATTTGTTTGCTTAGGCCTGAGCTTTTCAAACACAAAAATAATTGCTATTTTGTTGCAAATGGAATTTTCCCCTAACTTTTCATATTTCTTATCTCATTCAAACAAGAGAACAGTAAGGAACAGATTCCTCAAATTTGCAACAGCTGTGAGTCACCAAACCTCCAAGAGAACCTGATAGGTCCCATGAGAACCGAGGCCAAATGCATATGAAATAACAATTTCATAAGTGGCATTATATTTCCCCTTTCTGAGATGCAATGGACTTAACAAGTGCCCATATTTAATTAATTCCTAATGACATGAACTGTTTTTAATCTTCCAGAAAAAAAGTCTGTCAGTTACAAAATTACATCTGTAAGAAAAGAGATGATTACAGGTAGGTTGCATGGTCAGCCATTAGCTGCGTTCATTTCCAGGGCTAGCTTTCTGAACTGAGATCCAACTCTACTTGTCACAAAACCAAATCATAATTCAGGAACATGACTTAACTCACAGGAAATAAAAAGTGATTTGAACTACACTGGCCTTAATAATAATAATAATAATAATATTAATAATAATCTGTATATGTCTTTTCCCACTGAAACCAACGGGATTCTACACAGAACAACATGTCCCGCACGGGTGGACTCCAAGACATATGGCATTAAACCAAGTATCTTCAACAGATGGAATGTACAAACCTGCCTTTTTAAGAATTATTTGCCATTTGAGGCATCTCTCCTGAGTTCTCTTCTAGCACTATTTTCAAGAAAAAGGGAGGGAGATTTTCAGCATTCTGTGAAAATTAACAGTTTCTTAGTAATCTCAGAATGATCAGACAGTCAATATTTTGATAGTTAAAATCAAAACCAAAGGCTACACGATTCCACTCTGACATACAATAAATTAATCCAAGCCCTCTTTTTGCCACCATCACATAGCTAGCACTGCAGTGTAGCTTTATTATGAGAACGGGTCTCCAGATTATTGACATTTTAGAAGATTCTCTTTTCATGCCTTTTTTCTTCACATTTTCTTCAGAGAAATATGTTTTAGTGAAAATATTTGATATTACCAGCTCACATGGAATAAGAAATTATATTTTAGAGAAGATACTAACGTATTATAAAAAGATGTAAATATTATTTGTTTTTGAGTTAGCTCTGGTAATAAATTAACACATGCAGTATTTCAATCTCATTTAATTTCTAGCTTAAGATTAATTGCTTTCCTGGAAGTATGCTACACTCTGGACAGTAGCCCACCTATGGTTGAGTAATGGAAAACGGTTGGGACTAATTTTTAAATTAAAATAAATCTGTAGTGTGTTTTCAAGACTTGTAAAATTAGGTCTATAACAAAGAAAGTGCTTTGCTTTGTTAATAACTTTGATAAAGGAGGAATACAGAGAAAGCCTACTTCTTGCTGGCCTTGAGAGACTCCTAATGCCTACCACAGTCATTAGTTAAAGAAGGTGCAGTTTCAAGCTTGTTCAGGACCAGCTCATGAAAACGGAAGCACTGCACAGCACCATAATACATGGCAAGCATGAAATGCATTTGCATATCTGTAATAACATAAATTCTATTTATTATATTTTCTAGGAAGTAACAGAATTACTGTGAAAATCTGCAGAACCTCTTTGGCGTGTATTTGAGGTGGAATTTATCCTTTAATATCCTCAAATTGTTTCAATCACACTTTAGATTTATTTTGCATTCTTGAATATTACCTGTTTGGTTTTTCTGTATTCCTCTGATGACCATTGCTTGCAACAGTGATGTGATCCTTTTTGCAAGCAGCTCTATTCAGTCCGCCCCTAATCTACCCTCTCTTTAAACTCATAGAAAGGTATAGAATCACATAATCACAGAATCATAGAATGGTTTGGGTTGGAAAGCACCTTAAAGCTCATCTGGTTCCAACCCACCTGCCACGAGCAGGGACATCTTCCACTAGACCAGGTTGCTCAAAGCTCCATCCAGCCTGGTCTTGAACACTGCCAGGGAGGGGGCAGCCACAGCTTCTCTGGGCAACCTGTGCCAGTGCCTCACCACCCTCATGGTGAAGAATTTCTTCCTAATATCTAATCTAAATCTGCCCTCTTTTAGTTTACAGCCGTTTCCCCTTGTCCTATCATCACTACAGGCCCTTGTGAAAAGTCCCTCTCCATTCTTCCTGTAGGCCCCCTTCAGGTACTAGCAGGCTGCTATAAGGTCACCTCGGAGCCTTCTCTTCTCCAGGCTGAACAGCCCCAACTCTCTTAGCTCGTCCTTGTAGGAGAGGTACTCCAGCCCCCTGATCATCTTCGTGGCCCTGCTCTGGACCCGCTCCAACACATCCATGTCCTTCTCATGTTAGGGGCTCCAGAGCTGGATGCAGTGCTCCAGGTGTGGTCTCATGAGAGCGGAGTAAAGGGGCAGAATCACCTCCCTCGACCTGCTGGCCACGCTTCTCTTGATGCAGCCCAGGATACAGTTGGCCTTCTGGGCTGCAAGTGCACATTGCCGGCTCATGTTGAGCTTCTCATCCACCTGTGCCCCCAAGTCCTTCCCCTCATGGCTGCTCTCAAGCCACTCTCCGCCCAGCCTGTGTTTGGGATTGCCCCAACCCACGTGCAGGACCTTGCATTTGCCCTTGTTGAACTTCATGCGGTTCACGCAGACCCACTGCTGCAGCCTGTCCAGGTCCCTCTGAATGGCATCCCTTCCCTCCAGCGTGTCAACCACACCACACAGCTTGGTGTCACTGGCAAACTTGCTGAGGGTGCACTCAGTCCCACTGTCCATGACCCCGACAAAGATATTAAACAGCACTGGGGCCAGTACTGACCCCTGAGGTACACCACTCATCACTGGTCTCCACCTGGACATCGAGCCATTGACTGCAACTCTCTGAGTGTGTCTACTGAACCAGTTAGTTATCCAACAAGCGGTCCATCTGTCAAATCCATGTACTTCCAATTTAGAGATAAGGACATCATGCGGGACAGTGTCGAATGCCTTGCACAAGCCCAGGTACACAATGTCAGCTGCCCATACTTTGTCCACCAATGCTGTAACCCCATCATAGAAGGATTCTCAGGCTACAAGGCAAATACTAATTTCTTGGACTGGGAAGATGCTAACCTAATAAGAACACTGTTGAAAAGTTGTCTTAAAAATTTATTTTTGTGCAAATGCTCTAGCATTAGCCAATTCTGGTGACACACAGCCACCTTGAGCAGATATAGTGCAATGCTCTGACCCTGTTGCATGGGGTAGCTGCAGCTGGGTTTCTTACAGGGTTGCACCTTTGGCTCATGGCTTGGAAGGAGCAATGAGATGGCAGGGCTGGGGCTTTTCATTCCTTCACCCCTCTGCAACAGAAGTGCTTAAATTCACCAACTGGAACATATTTTACAGGTCTAATATTTAAATCTCAAAAGCTCTCAAATGAGTCTACTGCTTAACAAAGGCATCTCCCAGAACGATGAAGAAACTGATCCCAAGTTTAATTCTGTATTTCTGGCATGCAAAAACTGGACAGATTATATAAGATCCTATTTATTGACTAAGGTATGTAATTCATTCCCTAATCCAGTGTTTAGCTGTGACTAGAAAGTTAGTGTCTCCTAATTTAGATTAAAGGATATTAACAGAAACTTTCTCAGCCTGATCTCAAGTTCAGACCTGTTAAGCATATATTTACTTATTAAAATCCCCCCTGGTAATGAAATACACATTACAGCTGAGCAACTCAATGTCTCTTAGAACCATAGTAAATTACTTTCTGATCTTTAACATATTAGGAGACTATACTGAAGTGCTCCTCTGAGAAAAGCAAATAACACTTTCAAGGAAAGGAAAAAACATTCTAATACATGGTAAATCAAGCATTTCTCCTTCAGCAACCAATTTCTTCATATGGAGTGGCTAATCACTCAGGTATGATATGAATTACTCTTCCTTTGTGGCTTTCAATAATTATTTGCTTGGCATCTTCAAATCTCAGTATTTTAAAGAAAGATGAACATTTTTCTCCTTCTATACAATGAGGAAACTGTCACCATTTTTAAACTCTACCTTGAAGGCACCCAGCTCTGCTGAGAGTCTCAGCTTGGAATTGTTTTATTTAGCAACATATATGAAATAAAACTGTGTCCGCTGAGGAAAGGAATGAAGCGTCTATTGGACCCATCCATCCCTGCAGTCTTCAGCTCCCAAAGGCTGAGATTGAATCCATATTACAAGTGAACACGCATCTATATTTCTGAAAAGCTGTAAATAGAGACTTTCAAAGTTTTAGTTTTTGATAAGGTAACCTATCACGTGCATGCTTAGTTACTTAAATAAGTTACCTGGTCATCAGATGAGCTGGGTATTTACAGTCTGGATTAGAATGAACAGGAGACTGTTCATAGATAATCCATTTTCTTTAACAATTCAGTCACTGTTTGGTGTACAGAGGCACCTAATTTTGGTTATAATTTTTTATGAGTTTTTTTGTAATACTTTACTACCTAATATCTTTGGATTTTCCTGCCTAAGCACACATCAGTAATTACAATGTGTAATTTATGAATAAAACCCCAAGAAACAGGCAAATAAACAAGGTATTTTCTAATATAGTTTATATTAGAGCCACACTAGTTTCCATAATAAATAAATTTCCACTTGACGTATATCAGAAATAAGAGATCAAACCTAGGCACATCTTTGGGTCTTAGTCTGAGAAGAACTATGGCACAACCATCAATTAGGTGTCCTCCGCTTCACTGAGACTTTGTCACTGTAAATAATTACACTTGTTGGAGCAAACAGAAGATGTAAATGGCAAGGGAGTTTTTGATGAGTTTTGAGCGGTTTTTTTTATTCCTCAGGTCAAATCCAAATCTGACTTTAATAAACTTTCAGTAGATTTTTAAAAAGGTAACAACACATTCATTTCAATAGCAGCAATTCTTGTACAGGAATCATATGACATATAATTATGTTTTTAACAGTGGGATGATTAAACAAGACAGACTGCAATGATGTGTTCATTCATATAATACATAATTCCCGAAAGAAATAGGAAAGATTTCTACACTGACCATAGTCTGTGTTTTCCGGCTCCCAACAATTTGATGGCCAAAAATAGGGTGTCTATAGACAAAACAAAAAAGTAGGGAACTCAAGTTAGACAATGTAAGCATTATACAGTCCTTGGATTGATACTGGTTTTCAGAGTTAATTTACATTTTTGGTAGATCTATTGTACCGTTAACTTGACAATTCTGAAATAGGCATCAAAACAGAAAATTACTTTTTTATGCTTGTTTATTGCACTAGTGTCAGAATGGCATTGAAAAAGAAGAACAAATTGTTCTTCATATTCTTAAAGTTAAGGGAACAAAAAACACAAGGTTAGGTAGTGAGGTTGTCTTTTTCATCTTCCCTAGTAACATACCTCTCACATGTCCCGAAGAATCAGTTTTAGAAGGTGAAAAGACTGAAGATACTTTAGGCTACATTCAGTTCTTGATTTTGGAGAGTTTTCATGAGTATATATTAATATTCAATACTCTTTCCTAGGAGTTATTTGTTTAGAAATGCCACGAAACACAACCTGTTTTCACAAAGTTATCAACGTTCTTTTCATTTGTTCAAGTCTATTTTTTTTCTAATTGTCTAGCCATTGTGATTTAAAATATGGTTTTTTTTAATGGAAAGCAAATAAAAGTGTCAATAACTAGTTCAATAGTATCCTTATTAAAACTGCGCTATTGTGTAATGACAAATACACAATAAGGGTGTATTGTTAAGATAATTCAGTTCTACCAGATGAAGACTACAAGACCATATAGGCATTTTTCATACACATAATTTTTCAAATGGCAACTTTTTTTTTAAATGCAAAGGATTACGGTATTTTATACATAACACTTTCATATATATATATGCATACACACATATACAGAAAAATATATCTTATCTGAGCAGATGAATTAATCTCATTAAATACGTGGACTGGTCTGAGTGGTATTTCAAAACACAAATGCTTCCTTAGGAAAAACTTCTGCTTTACTCTCTGTTTCTTACTGGTTTTTCTCAAAGATCTCCCAGCTGCAAAAGCAGTAACCTCTCTTGCTGCCCACGTCCCTCAAAATTGTTTTAACGTTAATCTGGAAACCAACAGAGCTGGAGGGTGACACATTCACACCTACTGTCAGGTTAAATATATATTGTGAAAAATCTCTATTGTAACAATGACCTATCAACTTCAATAGGAGAAATTTAGAACTTGCTATTTATCAAGCAACAGCAATGAGTTAAAGGGTAAAAAAGAAACTATCAGAAGCTAACTTCAAAGGCTGGGATGTGTTTTCTGGTAAGCTGTTTTGTGTAATGGAGCAGCAAGAAGTCATTCTCCTATCAACTGTTCCTTCACAATGGCACTGAAATCAAAGTGACCAGTAAAAGCACAAATGGAAAGAAGAAGAGGAACCCCTAAACAATGAATGGCAGCACTCAGCGAATCCTGGAGAAGCAAGAAGCTATAAAAGTGATTTAATAATGTCAATTACATAAAGCATAAAGTCATCATAATTTAAATATATATTCTCAAACTCAGGGATGGAGAACAGTCCTTGCTTAGAGGCATGAAGTGTACCTTGGGAGAGGCCCAAGAAGAAGAGCACAACTACATCATTTTCCTGCTAACAACAACTTTAACCTCTGTTTATGGGTTCAAGCTGAGCTTCTGGAAAAAGGATGCAGCGAGGGTTGCTAAATACATAGAAACCATATCCACTCAGGCAGCTCCTGAGCTGAAGCTGGCTGGGACTCAGATTTTATTTAGGGAGGAGTAGCAGTTGTGGTGGAGGATGGCTGGAGAAAGGTGCAGGGGAAGAGCCCTCTCAGAAGTAGAGACAGAGATTCTTCCAACTGTGGGTATACCTGCTACAAATTCCATATTAAAACTCCTCATATATACTTAGGATTTCTCTTAACAAACTACATATACTTCCATCCCAGCTGAGATTAAAAAATAAATTCTGTCTTCTGATTTTGAGCAAATCCCAAAATTGCTTTTGGCATTCGTTTCACACCAGGCTATGAGGAAATACTATATATTCATGACTATATGTTTATGATGTAAGAGGAGGACAGTTTTTTTCATATGTAACTGAAAATCTACCCCCAGCCAGTAAGAATACTGCAAGAAATAGTTCTGAGAGGCTCTCACAGAGATTTTATCAACCAAGGACAAATCTGATATTACCATTTTCAGTATTCAGTTAAAATAACACATTGAACTTTTATTGGGACTTGCACAGTGGTGGTGGAGGGATTGTGGGTGCTAAACAAAGTATGAGAAAGGCGGCAGGATCTTCAGTGCTGTGGAACATCACTTCAGCTCACTAGGAGGCAAAGGTAGCCAAGATTTTTCTGAAGGATTGAAAGGTGTGTAAATGCACCGAGGATACTTCTTCCTTTCCGAAGCTGAATGAAACTTTCAAGGCAACAGATAAAATAGATTTTGTTCCATTAGAGAATACTTCACCAAGACTTTGCAGGTGTGTAGTGCTTGGAGTGAAAGCAAGTGCGGGATGAGATTGGTATTCTGCAAAGATGAGCACAGCAGCACGAGGGCCAGCAGCTTCAGGGAACAGGCAGAGGAGGTCTCTCAGGAAAGTAAACTGAGGGACAAGTAGATGGCAAGGAGATGGCAGTTACTGAAGGAGATCATGCTAAACGTCCAAGTACCTTTAGAAGGAAAGCGTGGTGACAGGCCAGTGTAACCACACTGGCAATCTCCAATCAACTAAACACGCAAAAGAGATCACGGAAAAAGCACAAGTTAATGTATATGCTACAAAGGATGTGTCTAAGCCCCCCTGCGATACCAAGCATCTGCAGACAAAAGCAGAAAAGTTAAAACAGAAAATGAGTTTTAATTAGCAAAGCACATGATAAGTCACAATAAAAGGTTTCAATAATTTATTATAAGGTAAGCAAAAAGAAACCCCAGCAAAAGGAAAACATTATGATATGAGACAGGGGTTCAAATAACAGTTAGTACAGGTAAGTACAGAAAATTATTAAACGCCTTCCTTGTTTGAGTCCCCAGAAGGAGGGAGACTGTGGTCATGTGAAGCTCTTTCTGCCCAGGAAATGACAGGCAGGCGTGAGCTCTCTGTGCTGTTGCTCTGAACTGCCAGGCACAAGCTGCCTCTGAGCTGCAAGCGTGACCCTGCCTGCATGGTGCTCGGTGCATTTAATGGGACCCGCCGAGAAGTCCAGCTCATCAGATGTAAGGTGGTCAGAGATGCCCTCCAGCCAGCTGGCTCCCAGTGGCAGCAAGGTTCAAGGCCGCCTTGCCTTCAGCTCTGTAAACATGGCCAAAATTAATTCTGACGTGAAGACTATAGGGCAAAGTACAGGGAAAAATACAGGAAGAGAAACACTTCTACGAGGTCAGACAGTTCAGGTTAGAGGGCTGATGAAATTCAGCACAGAACACTTCAGCAATTCTTGTGTTTTCATGCGGGTAAACTGTGTTTATTTGTAGAAAACCAAAAAGCCTCACCAAACTAAAGAATGACTCCTGGTTCCTCAGCACTGGGAATATGTATGTGTAAATATTATGATAAAACTTTTGCTCTGGTCCTTCTCTTTCTCCCCTACCTCTAACCCTCTGTAGTATCTAGTATCTAACTGGCAAGTGTTATCAAAAGTGTTGGATTGTCTGCATGATGTTTAAAAAGGTGCAAGTTACCTGAAGGGCAACTTATATATGGAACAAATATTCATTCAAGTAACCTTTGAAACACAGGCAGTTATTTAAAAAAAAAAAAATCACATAAGGCAGAGGAACCTCAGAAGACTACAGCAAGGGGAAGGTCTACCTTTTTCTGAAAAGGGGAAAAGCTGAATTTTTCTGTATTCTTATCTTTCTAGATCTAGTGTCTAGATTGAACAATTGTAATACACTACCCTTTTCTGAATCCTTCAAAGCTAAAGGCTACCAAAATTTGGATTTTTCAAAAACATATTAGGTCACTGACAGCTAAAGCCCTTACTAGATGAGAAATAAAGAGTAGATTCTATGTATTTTGACCAAGGCAAAGTCCTACATTCCTTTCTTACCGGCAAGTAAGGAATTATGCTATCGCCATAAGATATGTGCTCAAAATCAGCTACAGCTGTTGATAAAGTTATATTCAAAGAGCAGATAATTATTATTCGCTTTCAAAGCAGGAAATGGCACTGGTGGGTGCAGACAGAAGGAAAATTCTCCTAAAAACAGGTACAAAAAATAGTGGCAAAGGACAGGACTATGACTTAAACAGAAAGAAAGCCAAAAGAATCAAGAAAAACCTTTAAAAAAACCTAGACACTGAAAATGAAACATGGTAAAAAATCAGTTTCTGATTAAAGGATTTTTGCAATGTTGTGATTGTATGGAAAAAAATCCATCAACAATAAACCTGTGTGTAGTTAAAATGACTGATGCTTTCTCAAACTGTATTCCGCATTTTCTTGCCTAACTGTTTGGTATTAACAGCCACAAAGTTCTGGTCTTAACCTACCTCGCCATGTGTCATGCACACTGGATAAACTGGAATAGTGCTTGATAAATTGTAGTAATAAAAGCAAATCTCAACCAACATCACTCCTGGCTGAGAAAAGACCCACGGAGGAACCTCATCACAAGTCTCCCATGATAGTATGACTCAGTTATTAGAATTAAGATACATTACATTAAAATTTTGGGGAAACGTGTATGAAGGCTCCCGGTCAGGCTGGCCCTTGAGTGTGCCATCCAGCCCCTCGACTGTCTCCGTCCTTCAGCGGCATGCTCTGAGTGTATCCCCACCACTCTGAGCTGCAGTCCTCCTCCGTCCCAGGACCTCGTGGGCTCCTGCCTGCGCAGAGATTTATTGTCCTAACCTCTGCAATCAGGCAAGTTAACATGGAGCTTGCACAAGATCTCAGACAGAAATCCCTGGAATCTTTGACTCCAAAAAAGTAATTTTCCTACAAACATAGTCTCAATTTTACTTTGTCCCTTAGATGTTACAAACCTCAAATAGTTTAATCACAGAACATGTGACTATAATGTATGTGTTGTGTTTACAGCTTTCCACTTCTGTTTCAAAAGTCTCCACAAAATTTCACAGTCCAGATACTTAATAATCCCTTAGAAGAATTTGCTAGAGAGGTTATCCATTAAGAAGATTTGCTATGTTCAACAAGGAAAGATTAGGAAGTAAGAGGAGTCCGATAAGAAGTTCCCTGGTCTCATGGAATGAGGTCAGGAACAAGAATAGGAGGTGTACGCAAAGGAGAAAGCTGCCTGCTCTCATCTGATCTATTAAAAAACTTTCACAGCAATGCAAGGAGGCTCTGCCCACATAAACTAGCTGCCCATGGTTTGGATGGGTGTACTCTCTGCTGGATAAAGAACTGGCTGAATGGCCGAGCCAAGAGAGTGGTGGTGAATGGAGTCAAATCCAGCTGGCAGCCGGTCACGAGTGGTGTTCCCACCAGTTTTGGGTCCGGTCTTGTTTAACATCCTTTGCAATCATCTGGGTAAGTGGATTGAGTGCTCCCTTGCAGATGACAACAAGCTGGGTGGGAGTGCCAATCTGCTCAAGGTTAGGAAGGGTCTGCAGAGGGATCTGGACAGACTGGATCGATAGGCCGAGGCCACCTGTATGAGGTTCAACAAGGCCAAGTGCTGGGTCCTGCCCTTGAGTCACAACAACCCCATGCAAAGCTACAGGCTTGGGGAGGAGTGGCTGGAAAGCTGCCCGGCGGAAAAGGACCTGGGGATGTTGGTCAACAGCCAGCTGAGCATGAGCCAGCAGTGTGCCCAGGTGGCCAAGGCGGCCAACGGCATCCTGGCTTAGATCAGAAATAGTGTGGCCAGCAGGAGTAGGGAGGTGATGGTGCCCCTGTACTCAGCACTGGTGAGGCCACACCTCAAGTACTGTGTTCAGTTTTGGGGCCCTCACCACAAGAAGGACATGGAGGGGCTGGAGCGTGTCCAGAGAAGGGCAATGAGGCTGGTGAAGGGTCTAGAGAACAAGTCTTATGAAGAGCGGCTAAGGGAGCTGGGGCTGTTCAGTCTGGAGAAGAGGAGGCTGAGGGGGGACCTTATTGCTCTCTACAGCTACCTGAAAGGAGGTTGTAGTGAGGCA
>Ga0065711_1034608_pt1 | contig 23502 bp, 9 predicted proteins | sample Hoacrofraction12_FD_59098 | JGI IMG/M metagenome (GOLD analysis project Ga0065711, IMG submission 59098) | Hoatzin crop microbial communities from Cojedes, Venezuela - Epithelial fraction 12 v2 (version 2) | ecosystem: Host-associated > Birds > Digestive system > Esophagus > Crop | place...
CATTTTTTTTTTTTTTTTTTTAGTCTTCCTCTGTCAAAACTAGGTGCTCTAGCTATGTTTAAAACTCTTTTAAAATGCCTCTGTCTGGCCCTGATCCCATCCGAGAGAACTGGTGGTAATTTAGTGCATTTGCTTCTGTTTGCTTTTATGTGCAGAGCTTCACTCTTATGGTCTGTCAGAGTTTGTTAATGGCCAAAGTTACAGGCTGTTTGCCTGCGGCAAGAAATCGGTATCTTAAATGATTCTTCTCTGCTTTTCTTAGAAATAATTTGTGGTTCTCTTTAGTCTCATGTCTCATCCTTACATTGTGAATACTTGAATCCACTAGCTCTCCTCATCTCAGTTTTTAATATGTAGTTACTGTTTATTTGAGATGAGACTTAAGTGCTGGTGTTTGTGTAATGTTTAGACATCTTCGGAGCACTGAAGGAGCCTTGGCCAATTAAATGCATAATGCGGGGTAAAAGCAACTCCAGTTTATTAGGTTTTGTCAATGTTTGGGGGTTTTTGCCTTTTTTTTTTTTTCCGTAGGGCTTTTAAGTCTTAATTATGAGATCTTTTGAGATATCGAAGAAATCTGAAAGACCTTCTTTAGAACCTGTGATGGAAGTAAATTTGTATTAAACATTTCTGAATAAATTTATAAGCTAAATATATTTATATATTTAGTTTAAGAATACATAGAATAAAGATAAATGTACATGCATATATGAGATTATTAGAAAGCACATCTGTAAGCAAAAAATCATGAATCAAAGTGACAAATTTCTAGTACAGAAGTGATTTATGTAACCTGGAGAAAAAAGAAAATGTGTATTTCCTTTTCCCTTTCTTTGTGGGATAATGGATTGATACAATCAGTAAGTCTTGCTAATAAATGACAATCTCATCGAAATTTTATCACAAATTTGTACTTCTGCCACATAGAATTTCTTCAAGGTACCACTATAGGCCAACAACAAGTAATCATAGTATTAAAGTGAATATATAATACTTTAAATTCTAAGAAATCGTTGAAAAAATAAACTGTGGCTTGTATTTAAATTTGAGTGTTGGAATTACAGTCTTACTGGGAATTTTGATGGTCTGGAGGAGGGAGAGAAGTCTAAATGAATGTCTTGACCACTCAGTATATTGTATAATCATACAGGTGCAGACAAGTAGCCAGATTATTTTTGCTGTTAAAAAAAAACTTGATAATTTTGTTACATTCTGACAACTTAAAAATGATGTCTGTTACTGATTCACCATTTCAGACTATCCCTTTGAAAGCTAGAAGTGGGTAAGGTGCATCTTGCAAGTTCGAACTTTTTAATTGACAAATATGCTTAATTCTCACTAGGGTGTGCTTTGATACATTTGGTTTCCACTCCTATAATTCCCCTCCCCTCCCAGACATTTGTTGTTGTTGACTGGGATTCAGGCTGCACAGGACAGTGCAGTTGGAACTTAAATCAAGAACTTATATCTGATGCTTGTACTCCGGGTTGTTCACCCTGAGAAAAGAATCACAATAATCTCAGAGTAGTCAGCCCAGTCTTTTAACTTCAGTATAGCCAATATGTTTTCAGTCCATCATGGATCTTTCTATGATTTTTTTTTTAAAAAAAACAAAGTTTGTAGACTGTTCCAGCACCTGGGAAGGAAAGCAGGTCTCTTACTTAAATACTTGTAAGACTTTTCACTTGGAAACTGCTTGTTGGTAAGTAAGAAAGCACTGAAAGAGAGAAAAAAAACCACAAACAAAACAGAAAACTAAACTGCAAAAGACACAAGCCCCACCTCAGCCAGACACAAAGGAAGAGGACATACTATCAGTGTAATGACCTCATGTGAGCTGATATTTTTTCAATAATCAATCCCGCTTTTTTTTTTTTTTTTTTTGTGGGGTAGATAATTTCCTTTCCTTTTACTTCCTAGTGTTTCAGTTGTGCTGTTTTCCTTATACGGGCAGTTTCTGTGAGAGGTGAAAACTTCATGAGTGACATAACTGCATATTGGTGGAAGAGTTCCAGCAGATTAGTTTCCTACTTTGAAACAGTATTAGTTTATAGAGTTTATATGCCTGTGCTTAAGAGAAATATTGGATAGTATTGCTGTTTACATGATGTGAGATATGTGATTAGGAAATTCTTTGTGCTTTTTAGAGGGAGAAAAGAATTGATCACTGAGTGTGAAACAAATTTGCAGATTTTAGTAAAAGGATACTGTATGCTTGTTAGGTTCATTTACAGTATGTAATCAAGAAGCAAAAGGAGACTGGGGGAACAAATACTTTTGTTTTTCTAAATCCATACTTTAAACTTCATCCTTTGTGATGATTTCTCTGTTCCAGCTATATGAAATTAAGAAAAATGTTTTTTTTTATAAAATTTTTCAAGCCTTTTCTGATGATTACCATCACAAATGTAAATGCATTCATCTGCAATAGGATCATGTGACTCTCTGTTTATAGCATCTTTGTGTGAAGGAGAGGTGTTATAAGTCTGGTAGATACAAAGTTTAAATAATTTTAATATGACTAAAGGGTCGTAATAAGACAGAAAGTCAAATTACAGTAATTATGTATGTAGTATGAGAACAACAAAAAGAAAATACAGCTTTAAAATAAGAGTAGAAACATTTCTGCTAAACATGCAGAAACAATGACTTTTATGAAGGGACTTTGAGGAAATATTTGTCAAAATAATGCTGTATAAACATCTTGCATTATTTTTTCCAACAGTACTTAAATCACCATTGGAGTTCTCCTCGAGGGAACTTAAATTTGCACAACATTCAAGTGGCATACATTTCAATATTGCTGATGAAAGTCTGAATTCTCAGGTACGTAATCGCAAGTGTTATAGTTATTCTTGGCTATAGCTTTTAATTACCCAAAGATGAGTGGGAAAAGAATACAGATCTGGAACTTAAAGTTCAGTTTTCTTCCAAATATATGGTTTAAATATTTAAAAATTTTCCAATTGCCATTTTGTTCAGTTTTTGATTTTATGTTTGTATTTTGATCACTACAAATTTTTCCAAAACTCAGAATTGGGCTTGTGCCGAGTTTCAGCATCCATGAAAGGACGGGAACGACTCTCACACGCATTGGTACGATGCACAGTCGGTTCCTTTATTCCCCCGCTTGTGCGGTTATATACATTTACCATATCTGTACACACGATTACGCTTATTCGGATAGGCTACAGACATAAATCACACGCTGTTCACACGCCCCACATTCCCTTATAATTGGTAACTATGCAGTAACGCCAATAGCGACAGACTGCCTGCACGTCCTTGAACACATCTTGTTTTTGCTAACCCACACCTTGTGCACTATCAGAACTTTCTCAATGGCTATTCTTAGCTGTCTTTTCCAGCAGCCTGTTAAATTATGCTGTTTTGCTTAAGTGGCGTAGTCATGCTAATTCTCAAGCTACATCGACCCCAACAGGCTTGTCGTAACTTTCTGATATATGAGAAAGTGTGGGCACCATGAAAAACTATAAATTGTGTAGGAAATATCTTACTTCCAAAGATTTGCTGCCTCTGTCCATACTAGTAAACTAAGTAGTGACAGTGCAGGACTGCAATTGGTGTGCCATGATGGTCCATACAGTTAAATTGCTGTCCCAGTATGTTGTATTGTACTGACGTGTGCCAACTGGCACTCTCCCAAAAATTTCGTGGTCATGATTTGGGGCTTAATGGGTAAGAGGCACTAAATAGGATGTTTGGCCACAGCCATTCTTGTTTGAAATGTAGAGAATTTGGCGGTACAAATGCAAAACATACCAGAACATAATCTATTCTAATTTCCAAAGACTTTGTCTGGAAATGATAAATAATTTTTGGCAATGATGAAAAGACTTGAAACTCTTTTTCAAATATCTCCAGAAAACAATGATAATACCAAGTCAAGGTCTTTTCCTAGCTATGGATATGTTAGGAGTTGAAAGAGTAAGGGAGAGATAAAAGAATGGAATTTTTCTTTTTTTGTTTCCACTGTTGTCTTACTGAATTGAAAGAATGGGTTTTGAAAATCTGTTCTGAACTTCTTGCTTTTTCAACATATCCACCTGCAAGTCTAGATGTCATGAGACATGTGTTAAATGCTTGCTGTGCTTCACTGGTAGCAGGAAATACTCCTCATTTCTTTTGGCTAAGCACTCCCACCGCAATGCTTTGATCTATTTAGCTTGCATAAATGAGATTTTTCCATTCTGGAAAGAAGGTATTACTCTTTGTGAATGTGATGAGTGACTGGAAAGCATCTAGTCTGTGCTGATAGGCATACTCATTTTCTCACCTTACAGATACAACAAACTGGATTCTTCATTGCTTTCTAATGCTTTCTTGCTTTCATTCTGATCTGATTTCAAGAAGAATGCTTAGGATAGAGCAATATGAAAAGTATCATAGTGTTTGCTGCTTTCCCTCTTTCATCGTGTCCTGCTTTCTCTGCAAATATTTACAGAAGCTTGACCTGAAGAATATCTCAAGACAGCCATTGACATGGAAATTGAATTATGATGATGCAGGCAAAAATACAGAAGACAGTATTTTTAAATTTAGTCTGCAGAGTGGATTTCTTGATCCAGGACAAAAAATTAGTATTGCTGTATTCTTCTGCCCTTGTAAGTAACTTTCTGAATTCTTCTAGAGATAGTTCGGGCAATATACCATTTTCATAGATGTGTTTAAATGACTTTTTAAGATGAATCATCACTAGAGCTTCTTTTGATTAACTTCTGTTAACATGACTAAATAACAAACTAAAATGACAAAAGAAAAGTTTGTTGTGGTTCTGAGAAAATAAGACAGCTGCAGACCTAACACAAAGCTTGGAATTACTTGATAGCATTACTTGGAAAGTCTGGTTTGCACATATAAAGCATCATGTTTTGCACATATAGAGCATTCAAAGACTGGGGTAACTAAATCATTTTCAGTACTGCTCTTTCAAGTGCATTTAGGTTGACTTAGATACTAAAGCTTTCTGGTGGCACTTGAAATGTATATGAACTTTTCTCATAGCCATAAATTAGATAAGAATGGAAATTTCTTGCCTTAATGGTGATAGCCAATCACTTAGCTATGGTATTTTCTGAGTAGTCTCCAGACCCTAAGTAAAAAATGTCAAATGGATTTCTAACAAAACTTGGGAGCATGCAGGTAGATGGTAATCAACCACATAGACCAGAAGAGGAATGGCAGAACATGAATATTAAGAACCTACGTTATTCCCAGTCAAGTGTTTAGAGTAGAGAGTGATGTAACACTATTTGAGTTGATAAAGCCCACCAGCATGTGCAGCTGATGCCTACAGAACTCAGAGTCATTTTGACAGTTACAAGTGGCCTACTTTTTAGGCTCCAGCATTTTCAAGGACAAGAAAAGGTGTGTGTTTGGATCTAATCTGGAGTCAGCAAGTGAGCATCCCTGTCCTAAAGAAGGATGTTGCTGCGATTCTTTGATGGGATTGAAATCTATAACCTCAGTTAAGCACTGGGAACAATGTAATATAAAGAGAAATTAAAAAAAAATCATAGGTATAAGAGTCTTGCCATGACTCTGTATCATAAATTGAGAAGACTGTATTAAATGTTGCCCTGCAAACATCTTGTGGATATGCAAGAGCAGTATTTAATTGCACGTGTTGCTTGGAGTTGCTTGCTGTACTTTAAAACATTTTTCCACTATGCTTTATGCCTTATTGGTAGCTTTAGTCGTCAACTTATGGTTGAAGAAAAGTGATGTTAACTTGTGATTTTTGCTTTAGGAAGTGGAAAAGTAATTAATATGTAATGATTTTTTTCAGAATTATTTAGAAGGTTGTTTGTTTTAAATTCTTTTAATTTTTTTTTTGAGTAGCAAATTCTGGCTTTTGTGAAGTAGTATTTTTTTGTGCATGTAGTACCCGGAAAGTTTCTAACCTAATCAGTATCTGTAGTTGTAGTTTTTACACTTCTGAACTGTCCATAAGGTATCATTTTAGAAATAGGTATTTAACATTATTAAATTATATATTATTACAAATTAAACTGCTAGAAGAAAGTTAAATGTCATTTACTATTGGAAGGCTGAGCAAAAACATTTAGAGTATGTTTCTGGCTTTGGTGCATCATCTTGCCTCCTTTTCCCCTACATTCCTCCAAAGTAAACTGCAAAAACCTTGGTTTTTGGATCTGAATCACACGCTTATGAAACAGCCATAAAAATATGTTCAGTGTAATAAAGATATTTTTTACTAGGTGGATTCTGTTTTCTACCTTGTGTAATCCTTGGTTTTGGGACCAAATGATGTGATCTCATCTTCATCTCATCTGTGCATGTCCCCAGTCAGTTTTTAGTGGTAACTTACGTAGGTTATCAAAATAAAATAGAAATGAAAATTTTTGTTAAAGAATTTGTTTTGGGAGTAATATAAATATAAAAATGAGAAAAAAAAATTCCAGGACACTAAGTGAATTGAATGAAAATATTGTTCCAAGGTGTGAGCAAATGTTAGAATAGAAAGATAAGAAGGGATTAAACAGTGGGAGCTGGCTTACAAGAGGACTGGAGAAAACACGGGGACATATTGTAGGAGAAAAATCTGGAAGTTATCTCTTTTCAGATGTTCAGTTTTACAAATTTTTAGGAATATTGACTTGGAATCTCAGTTTACTTGTGAAGGATGTAAGGATCTACTCAAAGCACCTCTGGAGAGTGTGTCTAGACACAAGAAAGGCTTTGGGTAAACTTCTGAATTGTGAGAAACTGTTGAGATGCAACTTCGAGGAAAATTAAGTTGAAGAAGTCAAGGAACAGAGACATGTTAGGACCCCAGGACTTTGGAGTAAGAATGTAGACAAAAGAGGAATGGAAATACAGAAGGCTGGAAAGTGAAAAACAAACACTCGTAACCTTCTGTTGTTCCTCGAGATGTAATTAACAAATACACATGTAGTTTACTGTAACTCTATTTCTTTTGAAAGTTTTTTTTTCTTCTTTTGTAAATTTCTGCTTTGCTCTCAGTAGGGTATCATGTTTTTCCTCTGCAGTATTTCAGATAATAAAGCCTACAAAAGAAGTGTTGTAACTTTGAGAAGGTATTCTAATAGATATTTTTGCAGTGTGCCTATGGTTAGAATAATCGTGGATCATAATACTTGTGAAGAACACATATAAACATTTTCGTCTGCTTTGAATTTGAGAAACACATTCTTCTAATAGGAGATATAATGCTGCGTTTTGCATTGATTAGGTTAACGTATATAGCTTGGAAAAGAAAATTGCTCAGGGCAGTAGTAGATTTGGAAGATAAAAATAATAAATCTGTATTTCCGGATATCCGGTGATTTTTAGGACCTGAATGAGCACAGGGTCTCATTTTCTCCTTCTTCTAAGTACCACTCTGGCATTTAAGACAGAGGAAAATATACAAAATTTTCTAATACTATTTTGTGCAGCAGCTGGAGAGGATCATGTGATAATCAATAGGTGAAATGATCATCCAGATGATGGGGCTTCTATTTAGTTGTTTACATCATGAGAATGTATTCAAAATGCTTACGTGTTGACTGTGAGGCAGAGAACAGCATACAAATAAAAGAATATTTTAAATTACTGAAGAAATTGTATGTGTAAATGCAGATGTATATATACGTATGACTTATAAATAATATTCATTTGAAGTTATTTCAATTTTTGCTGTTTCCCGTATCTCCTTGCAGAAAATCATAAATAAATATCAATTGCCCTAAATTCCATGTTCTATTTATTTCCATGATTTGTAGCCTACTTGCGCTATACCTTCACTGAATACTCTTTCGTCTAAGAACATTAGATACACCAAAACCCACACAGGAGACCTAAGACCTACTGAATGAATATGGCGTGCTAATCACCTTCATAGGTTTGTGCTGTAAAGTTGTAGTATGTGGGGGTGAACAAACCTGAAAGTGAAATATGAGTGTACAATAACTTGTTTAAATATGCCACAATATTTATAATAGAGTAAAATGCTATAGTAAGCTACAGTGTTAAAATTAAATGCATGAGTTTATATTATGCATGATAATATGATGCTGCCTGTTAAAAAAGTATACTAAATTTAGTAGAGATTCTCAAGAACTGAAGGTATACTAGGGTGATCCTCTTCTGCTGTACTATAGTATAATGCATGAACAGTGTATGAAAAATATTGTGATATGAAAAAACTTTTCTGCAGCATAGTAAGTTACAATAAATCTGTGCTCTGGGATCCCATGTGGAAAAATACTCACAAATTGCATCAGTGAGTTAACAGGAGTTCAGTGCCCCTGGAACATGAGGTCATTGTGCAGTGAGCACAGATGTCCATCACAACCTCCATCTTACAGGGTTTTTTTCTGCAAGAGTGAGATATTAAGTAACTATGCCCTTTAACAGCTTCTGTGGAGGAAATATAAGTTTAGTTTTGTGGGGGTTTTTTTTTCTTCTTTTTTTGTTTTGTAGGGCTTGCTTTTAGGTCTTAACTACCTGTGACTTTCCTGCTTTGAAGTCTGTGTTTCAGTGTATGCAAATTCTTCATTGGCACCCATTTATGCTGGAGGTGTATACATGCAGTAAGACATGAATTAGCCAAAAGTCCAAGGCAAGTAAACTAACAATGTTTATTTAGGAGACAAGTGTAGGAACTGAGTAACAATCTAATAGAAACTTAAAGGGTGAGAACAGCAGATAGTGATTTTGCTTTCTTCCCATACACTCTCAAAAGATCAAAACCCATGCCATTATACAATTAAGATTTCTGGGGGGAAAACAAAAATCAAAAATTAAAATTGTGCTTATAAAGAGGAACACGGAATATGGACATCCTTAAAGAGGCTGTTTAAACTCGCTTTTGCTGCTAGTTTAAATTGCAGCTGAAACAGGTAGAGTGGAAGGTGTGGGGACTTCAAACATTTCTCCTCCAGAAGTGTGTGAGCAGTACTGGGAGGAGAACTTTCATATGTTTATAACTGACTAGCAGCAGAAATATAATGTTTTTGTTTCTATTAACAAGGAATCACATAAAGTATAGTCCCAGGATAGCATGCTAGGGAATTAGGCACTCTGAACTGGATAGGCTTTCTAGTGCAAATTAGACTGAAAATGAAGCAGCTAATGAATATATGCACATATGTACTTTGAGAAGTTGTGTTCCTTTATTCAGAGATTTTTCTAAGGTAAGGCAATGAATGCTTTTTTCCCTAACAGGTATATCTAGCAAAGACAAAGGGGAAATATTCTGTATAACTCTACAGATGTTGTTGGGCCTTGGCAAATTTAGATTGGCAGATTTGTAAATATCATCAAGTCTCCCTAAGGAAAATTTTCACATCTGTCGATCTGCTTGTTGCTTGCCCTGTAGAAGTTGATAGGTACAGAAAGGTAACAGCAGCACAAGCTTTGACAGTAGTCATGAAAGATGTGATTAATAGAATAAATTAATAGAATAAATTCATGACCTCAGATGTTAATTCAGGACAATTCTCATTAATTTCAAAGTAATTTATTTAACATGAAATATCCTGAAAACATTGGTCCTAGGCTTTACAAACTAATGAACAAAACATAATAGAATCACTCACTTTTTTCTTTGTATCTGTTTAAAATGAGGACAGTATTGCAACATCCTGTGTTTCTGACATAAGCAGTAAATTATTGGCTTACATATTATGCAGAATTTTGATGTTAGTAAATGTGTGGACCCACACACAGAATGATCAGCGATACAGAATAAGCACTGTCTATTCTGCCTTCTGAGCAAGTCAGGGATTCTATGGCAAACAGATGCGATCGTGTAGTTAATAGGTTTGTTAGAATTGTTATGTGCAGTACGGATGAAAAGCTTCTATCAGGAAAGCTTAACACTTCTTTCCTAACTTTTGAAGGTTTAACTTTGGAACTATTGTTAATATGACTATTTAAAAATGTGAGTTAGTGAAAACTGCGTATACTTTGGTACTCACATAAGCTGCTCTGGTTTTCTTCCCTTGGTGGCATTCCATCCCTATGGCATTTATTGGTTATGGCCTTTCGCTTTTCTTAATCGTGTGTCACACATATGTATGAAGATGGGATCCCAGAAATATGGTTTAGTTAGAGCACAGCTATAGGACAGTAGACTGTCTAGCTCGTATATGGGAGCAACTTGTGTAGAACATATTTTCTTGCAAGCATGTAAAAAATACCCTGTTTGGCGCTTCATACATCTCCATGACCTTTTGTGATGCTCGCTCACTTTTCCCTCACAAAAGGGCTAGGTGCCCGAAAAAGGTGTGTTCTGGCTGTATCAAAACCTAGAGGCACAAGCTTCTTTGCCTTCTAAGCAGTATTATCTCCCAAAGTTTATTTCTGTTTAACAGGGAATTAGCCAGATGTTGCAAACACTGTGGCAAGGTCCCAATTAATCTGGTTTTTACTTTTCCACTTTCATGTTTTCTGGTCTGAAATGAAAGGATCTGCTTGCCATGTTCTGACGAGCTAATGGGCTTCCATAAAACTCCTCTATTGTCAATGTCCATGAAGAGGTTGGTTCTCATGAGGAGGGAATAAGACAAAATAATTTTGAAGACACTAGGTTTTCTTCTTTGTGTATGTAAACAAAGGCAACTCTTTCTCAGGCTGTGAAAATAATTATCTGAGCTAATCTCAGAAGAGCTTGTCAACTGTATTTTGTTTGAAGTGACACGTATGTGCTCCTACAGACACTTAAAATACATAATTATTAGTTTTGCTAGCTCTTTTCTTTTTAAAGATTGGGTAAGTATGTTTCCATACTTGCTAGTCTGATGACAGAGGGGAATCAAAGGGAAAAGTGTTTTTCTCTGAAATGAAAGGATTAAACTTTTGGCTTGTCTGACAACATGGCACGCAGATTTATTTCCAAGTGCAAGAGGAATTCATTAGTTGGCCCTCAAAATTGTTTTCTTAGCTCTTCGGCAAGTGGGAGTGACTGAAAATTTGGTAAATGGCACTGCATGGTTTGGAACACCATTTTGATAGTGTAACAGTTGTGGAAGGAAGCACCTGTCTTCCTGTCTCAGTGAAAGAAAATGTGCTTTTCCATCCTAGAGAAAAATCCTCTGCAGCAGTTAGCAAGATGGCGTGAGAAGGGGCAGAACACAAGGAAAAGGGTGATGCTCTCAGCGGGGTGTAGAACCTGTCCTGCTGGCTTGTGTGAGGCTGACTTGGCAACAGTATAGTCAAAGCGTAGTGATTGCCATCTTAAAAGTCACCAACTTTTTCTTGTCTTGGCAGTCACGTGCTTCTGATACTTATTCCTTTATAAAATAAGTATTCTGTGTGTTAATTAGTGTAGTTTATAACATGGCTGTAATTAAACTTCTGAGAAGCCTTATGTTGAAGTTATATATAAGATGATTAATATGGTAAATGAAGAACTCAAACTTTGAAAAATTTCTGACAAATTAAAAAGAGTATGGATTTCTGGTTCACTACAGGTAAGTGTTCTAAGCTTTCTTAAGAAATAATTCTGATATAATATTTACTGTATATTAAGCTACGTTTTGGGTAAGAAAGCAATACCTATTCCTTTTTTTTAAAAAAACAACAAAAACAACAAAACAACTAAACCAACACAAAAGCTCTTACTATAACTCTTTTGGTTGCATGTATTTATAGTAATTTTTTTTTGGTGGGGTTGTGTTTTTTTTCTTTTTTTAGCAGCTTGTCCTGGGACATACACATCTGAAATGTCAGTGTTTCTCAATGATAATCCATCACATTACAAAATAACGTTGTCTGGCATTGTGAAGTCACAAAAAATAAGTTTTAATCCTCCCTTTTTAATGCTGATGCCTGTTCCTCTGGATGTGAAAACTGAAACAGCTATCAGTATCATTCCACAAGATTATTTAAGGTAAAAATCTCAAAATAAATTCGTTACAGAAATCCTGAATAATTCTTTATTGTTTTCTTTTTGAAAAGTGAATAAATTTTTGTTTGTGAACGTTAGTATTAATTTTCTGCTCAGCAGAGGAAAGAATCTGAGTATTTAAGAGAAAATTTATGTAATTAATATTGCTGTATGTTCAACAAGTCCACTTTCTGTCCAAAACATTCTGGCTTCCCGAAGTGACCATCTTCTGATATACTTACTCTATCTGATATTTTTAAAATTACTTTAAATAACACAAAAATTAAGAAGAGAGTCCTATCAGGACTTTTTTGTTCACTTTAGCCGAATACTAAGATCATAGTCTTATTTATTTTTCTGCATTGTGAAAAAATAAAATCTTTCTCTTTTATTTTCTCTACTCCACAGGTTATAAAGCACTGTTTTGAAATCTAGCTGTTTGGACAACTGATGGGGTTGTGGTGGTGTGGGTTTTTTTGTGGTGGTGGTGTTTCTTTATTTTTTTTTTCTTCCTAAGCAAGATTTTAGTACTAAAGAGGACAGCACAAATGTTTTAATCCTGTCACTTGTTATAATAAATAATCCATATATTTCTCATTTTTCTGTGAATCACCCACTTTATCCTGTTACTTGAATTTATAAGAGAGTCATTTTGTAATCTTCATAGCATAACCCAGCACCACACCTATTCCAATTGGATAGAAATCTTAATATTTTAATCTTTCCAAGCACTCTTGTGTACATGTGTGTCGAAATATGCTTTTCTGGTCTCGAAGATACAAGATTTCTGTTTGTAGTTAGTAAGCAGCAGCAATAGTTTGTTATGCTTATGTAGGTGTCATTCCAATACCAGAAGAATTGGAGCAAAACTCTTTAAGTTGCTATAAATTAATGACATTACCTTCAAATTTTTATTGTCTCATTTGAGTTGTTGTAATTTATCAAATGATTTGTCAGTGACTCAGTGGTTGGAACTGAAAGAATTCCATATGGGCCCGAACTGACTAGCATTCTTATTTCAGAAATGGAACCTAAAATTACCTAACTGGGGAAAACATCTGAAGTATCTTCTCAAATTTCCCCTTTATATTTTAAAACTTGCTTTACATTGTTGTGCAATAATGCAGTTTAATCAATATTGATGAAAGCTTTAAGTTTAGGAAAGCTAAAGTAAGGAGGTAATATTTGTGCCCTTGGTAGCACAGTTAGTAGAAATTCCTCTTCATTTTGATCTAGAACTATTGTGGGTCAGTGTAAAACATTCAGATAGATATGTAGAAAACAAAATAGCATCTACATGCTAAAGGAATTTTAATTCTTTCACTGGTTTCACTTATGCTTCAAAACTGAAGTTATTCTTCTGTATTTAACTGTGAAAAGCAGTTTCATAATGTGTGAATCTTGTGGATCAACTTTATTACTGTCATCCTGTGAGTACAAACACCATTACTATTTATTTTTAACACAGGCGATCACGAATTCACGTTGAACTTCCAGAGCTTGAACTTGAAGATGGTGGCAGGATTTACCCTTTTTCTGTACAATTCCCAGAAGGACAAGATATTGTTCTTTCATCAGATGGCACAAATAAGGAAATAATTTGTCATATCAGCTTCAGATCATCTAGGCCTGTGTCATTTTTAGGGAGTATGTTCTTCATTGATAAAGAAGAAAACAGGTAACGTGTGCAATTCATTTTCATCTGGGGGTAGGGTCCAAATGGACAAAGTTGGATATCAAGACACAGAACTTATAATGGTTGGGTAAAGGCATACAAGAATCACTCTGAAAAAAAATGAAAATGAAACATAGATATGTATTTCTTTTTTAGCTAAATTACAATTCAAAAACATGAAATTCAGCTTTAGTCCTCTAAGGTAAGATTCATCTAAGTGGCCATCTTAAGGTCTTGTACTGCATTCATATCTACTGGCAATTCTTATGTCGTCTTCAGTCTTCTCAGATTGCTTTGGAGAGACATGGTCTTGATTCAGCAAATCCCAGTGTTTTCTATTACAAAATATTTAGCTTTTTGAAAAATAACCTATTAAAATTTTACAGTCTCTTCCATGATGGATTTTAATGTGGTTTGATTTTGGGCTAAGCCAAACTCTGTGAAATTTTATTCCAATGAGCCTTTCTCCTGTGTTTTATTTTTTTAAAACAATGAAATGTTTGGGACTGGTTTAGAGTCTTTTTTCTGGTTTTATCCTGATAGCATCTGGAAGAGCTTATTGCCTTATTGCCTGTGTGCAAATCTTTACAAAGTTGTAGTGATGTGGTCTTGCAAAGGATTACTTGATTTTAAGTTCTCTCAGAAGTTTCAGATGTTCCTCTGGTACCCAAGAATTCAAGAAGAGACATCTCTGAGTAACATAGCAGATACTGTCTCTAAACAAGAGATTCTGGTTATTTTAAAGACTTTCTGTACAATGTGGAACTGTGCAATAGTACTTGTTTTTATAGAATGTTTGTGGTTTATTCGTGTGATTTATTATTTATACATGTGGTTTATTCATTCCTTGAGCCTCTGAGCTTCGGGGTAAAGGTAGGGAGACTTCTTAAGGGAGAATTACATGGGAAGTCAGAAATTCATTTTGCTAGAAACCAGCAAAGAACGTGTCCCAGTCTTATTTTAAAGGGACATCACTCCCTCTCTCCCTTTCTGTGTATGTCATTCTTCAGTCTTTCTGCTCTCCATGTTGTCTGTCGGCCTTCCTCCCCCTTCCCCCCCATTACCTGTTTTCTCTGTGTGTGTATAAGTCCCCCCTTTTTCTGGTGTTTTTAATTATTTTTTAAATGTTAGTTTTAACTCATCTTCTACTGTTATATCTTAATTCTTGATTTCTGTTCTCTGGTTTTATGTTCTCTGTTTCTAAGCTTTTTAGAGCAGGACAGTTAGTTATGGGTTTGTATATTCTGAGCTGAGGCATTTCCTGATCTCTAGTTCTTCCTGCAATACCTGTAATAATGTTACTCAGCTTATTAGGTATCTGGAGGCTACTGTCCATACCAAAGATCGATATGGAATCCTTCAGGTCAAAGAGTGTGGGTTGGGTTGGGTTGGTTTTCTTTTGGGGATTTTTTTGTGTGTGGTTTTTTGTTTGTTTCACTTGTATTTTTTTTGTGTTGGATTTGGATTTTTTTGGGGATTTTTTGGCTACTGAGAAGGAAAGCTGCATATGTATGTCCTGAGACAGGAACTGGAAACTATTAAGTGATTAATATATTAATACTCCTATCAATTTTTTTTTAGATTTCCAAGAGGCAGGGCAGTGTCTTTGAGCAGGTCTATAAGGAAATAGTTAGTTCATGAATAAAAAGAGGCCAACTCCTGATCTCAGTGAAGGTGTTCTTTGAGGCATAAGATAAGAAGAAATCATTTTAATGGCCAGGTGACAACGAATTTGCACGGACGGATGTTGCTCATCTATATCAGTGCAATTTATTGTTTACAGATTCTAAGATATATATATACACATGCATATATAGATACGTGTTGGGTTTTTTTTTTCATATGTGTGATGCTAGGAATTCATAAAAGTACACTAGGGGTACACTTCAGCTTCAGACCATGCTTCCTATATGAAAAGTATTTGGGATACTGTCTTTTCTCATATATTTCTGATGTGAGACACAGGACTGGATAACCAAGTATGGAAAACTTTGTGCCTTCTCCCTCCCTCCGTACTGGGCTCTCCAGTGTTTTTGGCACTGCCTTTGCAGGACTTTCTGGACAGCAGAGTCATCAGAAGTGGGCACTGTCAGGGAGAAGGGATAAGGGGCAGATGTGCTTCACTTTGTTATGTATTTATATATTTCCTCAAAAGCAGTCCTGTGCGCTAAGTCAGAAAGCTTTTGAAGTTTTCAAAAGTACTGAAATTGTTTGGGAAAATAAGCTCTACATCTGAAAATACTTAGGAATGTACATGGTTTGCTTCCTGTTAGACCTAAATTCCTTCAGCACAGAACACCTAGAGTTTGACAGCAATTAGTTTGCAGTGTTCATACCAAAATTAATCTCTTTAAAACACTGTTTAGTGGTGAAGACATATGCAAATATGAAATTCATAATTCATACACCTTAGTTTGATTTTAAAGTAGTAGGCTGTTTTTTAAATAACTTCAATGGTGAAAAGCAATGCGAAAGGTCTCCCCTGTCCCTAGTAAATGGAGATTAAACCTGTTATTAAATGTTCTGTGCAAAAATAACTGTTTTCAGCATTTGCCACTTTTGTACAGCTCTCCCCTTGGTTGGATAAATGGGTCTATGTATGAGGAGGAAAGATAGATACTGGTGTAATTAAAAGTCATTCCAGCAGTTACTATTTTCAGTAAAGCAACTATTTTAAGGGTTAAATATCTTCGCCCTAAAGCTTAAAATGGGCTTTTTCCTCAGCATAAAATTAAATTTTATATTATTTTCTTGCAAGGGTTATGGACCTTTCGGTTATCACTGCTTGCATTGGATTAGTATTTTACATTTTTCTATATAGATTGTCAGCCAAGAATCTATTTCTTATTAATTTTATTACATTCTAAGATTGAATTATTGTGTGGGATATTATTCATAAATGTGTGTGAAAGGTTGCAGTAATTATGCAATAGGATAATTTAAGCTTATGGTGAGGTCTGAAATATAGCTGCTGAGCAGGCACAATATTTAGTTTTAATAACTGTTTTTATATGATGCACTAGCAGCTTCTCAAACCTTGTTATAGAGAAATAATCCTTTCTACTGTGTAATAAACTTTTTTCTATATTTGCCATTAAAATGAAATAAAGGATACCATTCTCAATTTAAAGGCAAACTTAATGTGTTTTTGAAAAAAAGATACCAAATAAAAGTCATCAAAGTAACCTTAAAAGACATCGCTGCATGCAAAGGTGAAAAAATTCCTGCTCAGGAATGTCAAATCATCTTAAAATTGCTGCTGTATTTTAAAACATAGTAGATAGTTCTGTCCTTTAACAAATATCTCAGAACATTGTTTTGCCAATGCATATGTGATTTCCTGCCAGGGTGTTGCATGTGTGCTTGGGCTGTAGAAGCAGGTAATACAAAACCTGAACGCAATTGGGTGAAATAGTTGAAATAGCACACCTTCCAGAACAAAGGGATCCTGTGTGCGCTACTAGTCAGCGTAGTAATATCATTCATATTGGCTTTTGGAAGAAATTGTTTTTATCACCACCAGAAAGAATTCTTTCCTTTGTTTGGAAAAGTCTAAGTAATTGCCTGATTCTTTAATCTGGAGCATATCATAGAATCATAGAGTTGTTTAGGTTGGAAAAGACTTTTAAGATTATTGACTCCAACAGTAAACCTGGCACTGCGAAGTCCAACACTAAACCATGTCCCTAAGCACCATGTTGTTATTCTAATAAAGTCTATGGTAATTTATCCAGACTTGGGTTTCGTTACTACTATTAATATTAGTATGTGCTTTGGTAATTCACCCTACAGTAATCTTTAGCTGCAATTTCTTGTTCTCTGCATATCTACCCTCATTCTTCACAGTCCCCCCACCATGGGAGACCTGTGGAATGTGTTCAAACTCGATTCAATTAATTATCTAAGCATTTGAGCAGTTTGTTTCAAACTGTGTAACTAATGAATTGAAGTGCTTTGTTAATTTGAGTCTTTCAGGAAGACAAGGTTTTTGGGCCTTCTAGATCTTTAATAATAAAGCAATGAAACCTATAACCTTTTATAACACCTATAAAAGCTAACTGGTCTTCAGTAGGTTCCTGGTTTGTTTAATAGGTCGTGAAATCTCACAGTATCAGTTGCTGAAGTTGTCAGGTATTCTCACAGAATCACAGAATGTTCGGGGTTGGAAGGGACCTCTGTGGGTCAGCTAGTACAACAACCCTGCCGAAGCAGGGTCACCTACAGCAGGCTGCACAGGACCTTCCATTTGTCAGAGTAATAATATGTATTTTTAAATGGTTTGAACTAAAATTTTGAACTTCAACTCATATTCTGTATTCTGGGATGGAATTAAAATGAGTTAAAAAGTTATTTTCATATGTTGGTAAAATATGTCTTGTATTTAACTACTTAGAAGAGGAGCCTTAACTTCAAAGTAAAACTAGTTCTAGGCCTATCTCAAAGCATGAGTATACAGTTTTGGTCATTTTTTACTTAGACCCCGCAATATTCTGCTTTTCTAAATTGAGATTTAAAACTTCAGTAGGATTGATTCGCATAGTTCTTACTAAGTCCATCTAAATAATGATGGGTTTTTTCTTTAAATCAGAGTGAATGCTGGGGAGAGGATAGATATTGTTCATTTTGGCTGCCCTACAGAAAACATTTGAAAGATGATAGACAATCATGTTTTATAACAAAACTATGCTATATGTAGCTGTAAAATAAAACTAAAGAGATATATGGTTGTCATTTATGCAAATAATTTACTGTGTGCACAGACTCCATAAAATGGATCATAAGAAAGTGCGTTAATATTTCTTTAATGACTACCTTAAATGAGAATTTGCAGTTCATTTCTACTTCTAATGTTATTTTTAATCTCTGTTCTCCGTTTTTGCTCCTCTGACTCCAAAACAGAATAAATGACACTTCCTTGCATAAGGCTGATAAGAATAGAGAAGTAAAAGATAAGATAGAATCTAAGAATGTCTTGAGCAAGTATTTAGTAAATAGGAAGAAATATTTAGCTATGACACTTATCTCCTTCAACTTGAAAAACTAAACTAAAAAAAACCTATGCAAACATGGCATGTTTATATATTTGTCCTCTAATTATTATTATGTCTTTTAATTTTCTGATTAGATAAATATTATAGCAGGAGAGAAGGTTTTCTGCTGTCCTGATTGAAATGATGTTTAACTTAATCTTTCTAAAAAATAAGTATTAAATAACAGGTACATGTTATGTCATGCAGTCAAAGAAAATGATGCTCTGGGCAGCAAATTATCCCTCACCCCCCCAACACTATGCGGTGTGTAGATAAATTGCTGTGATCATTGATGACACAGATGTGCTGAGGTCCTTACCTCTGATGTTCTGCAGTTCTCTATTTTCTTTCCCTTTCCCACTGGGAAGCTGGGGAAACTCCTGCAGTTTCTGATGTTATTCACCTTGTTCATGCCTGGAGCTTCAGGAAGAGACGATGTCAGGGATCTTAGCCTCTAATAAAACATGATGCCAGAGTCACAATCACTAAAAGGTACCCAGTTATGAATCAGTTCCAGTTGTTTTGATAGTCCATGAGATCTCAGTGTCTTATGGAGGGAAACAGAACGTTCCCTTTTGATCTTGGGAAATGTGCCTAGAGCATGCAGCTCTTTAATAGGCACTGGCAAATGTCAAATGCATGTATTCTGCTGGCATGCCTTAGAGAACAAGAGCTGTCAATTTCTTTCAATATCATTTAAATTCTGAGAGAACAGGGACATAGGAAACATCGGAGTTCTTGATATTTGCATGGTTCTTTGCTACATTCATCTGACCTAATAATATATTGGCATTTTAATTTACATTGATCACTCCTGTTCTTTTCTGTGCTTGAGTCTTGCTACCATTTTGATGGTCCCTGCCAGCTGAAACGTGTTACTCAGGAATTAAAAACTGACATCATTGCTGCTACTAGTAAAAACATGGCTGCTTTCCCAGCTAGAAGTCTTATGTGTTGTGTGAATCCATATGTCTGTCACTATTTGTTATTGTATTTTTTTGACTGCTGTGGAAGCCTGAGCTTCTACTAGAAAGCATAAGGTCTCCTCAGTGTTGGGGAACTGCTCATTTGTGAACAGAAATGGCAGAGTTTGCATGGGTCATCTTTTCCTCTTCCTTCTACTTCTGTCATCTCTGGATCTGTTCAAGGATTTTTGGGGGAAGAGAGGAGGGCAAGTCTCTGTTTTTAAATTACAACTTCTTCCCTGTGTCTAGATTATTCCTTATGCTTAAACATCTGTAAAATGCCTCACTCTCATGTCAGGCTTTGTTTTCACACTAATCAATTCTGCAAGCAGTTTGTTTTTGTTTCCTAAACTAGCAGTGCGAACTTCCCTTAAATATTTTTTTTAGTTTACCCAAGCAATGTTACTACAGATATTTGTCAGCTAGATGTTAGTGCCTTTGAAATAATTCTCTTAAGAAACTGTTGATGATATTCCACATCTGTTAATGAATACTGTTGAAGAAGGTTTATTTAACTATACCTGTATTTCTAGAGAATTTGGGGTATATTCATATAAAATAAATCACTTTTTTCTGCTTAGAAAATGTCTGAAATGCTATAGAGCAAAATAAAAATGATAAATATATTTTGATTTTTTTTTTTTTCTCCACAAACATTAACTCTGTTTTTTGTTTTTCATTTGTTTCTTTCAATTTAAGAGATGTGAATGAACTGTTGTTATAGAGAGTGGATGGTATTTTTTTGTCATCACAGTTGGAGCTTTAGTTTTTGGCGATCAGCAGGTTTCACATGTTGGTAAACACAATATATTTAATGGCCATTCTCCTGTTCTGTGTTCTTTGGAAATATGCATTAGAGAATAAACATTGAAATAGCAGTAGCAATCATGGTTCACGTAGATAACAAATTTTTTGCTTGCTTTATTAAGCATTATAAAACTAAATAGACTGAGTAATTTAACACAATTAGTAACTTCACATTCGCTAGCAATACAGATACCTTTCATTCTAATAGAAGAACACATACTTTTATGTTATTTAGTTAAGCTCTGCTGCAAATAACAGAACAAATACATTGCAAAAGACTTACAGCTTTGTAACCTCACTTCATGAATAATATTATTAATAAAGGTCAGTGGTACAAGATGATTTTAAGCACATGCAGAATGTACATGTCTTTGTAATCTATTTGCCATATTTGTATGGAAATATACATGTTTTTCTGTTTGGTGCCCTGTATCTCAGTGCCTGAAATGTGTATGATAAACATTTCACCCCAGCACCATTTTTTTTCTGCCATGCTTCCTTACAAATGGAATGTCATCTTCTGAAACTCAGATGAATTTTTTAGCTACTGACTCATTCTTGAATTTTCCTTTCAAATCCCATTTTTAGGGAAAAAAAAAAGTATTGTAATACTTATTGACCACCTGTCCACTCATCATCATTAAGTGAGTCAATATGTATTATCAGACAATGGCTGAGGTTGGAAAGAGCTTCCAGAGATTATCTAGTTCCCTCTTCAAATCCCCTCCTGAAATCGGAACCATCATTGTTTTCCAGTTGTTTTTTTTAATGTCTCCAAAGATGGAGACTTGACAACCCTCTCTGGGAAGACTCATCCTGTGTTCAGCAACACTCATGGTAGATTTTTTTTTTTCTAATGACTAGAAAGAATTTCCTGTGTTTTGATTTGTACTCATTGCCTTATGTGCTCTCACTGAGCATCACTGAGAAGTGTTTGGCTCCATCTTCTTTACTTCTTCCAATCAGGTATTTATACACGTAGATAAAATCCTTCTCAGCCTTCTCTTCTACAGGCTGAACACTCACAACTCAGTCTCTCCCCACATGGCAGGTTCTTCAGTCCCTTCTTCACCCTGGTGGCTCTCTGCTGGCCACAGTCTGCTTTTCTGAATTCCAGGGTTGTAATACAGCTTTTTTGTCTTGTTTCTTCCTTTTGGAATCCTGAACTCCACCATCTCATAGTCACTGCAGCTATGGTAGACCCACGGTCACAGGAGGTAAAGCCTTGCTGTCAGTATCAGCTGCAGAATCAGTTGTTGACTTGCAGGATCTATCCACTCATCCTTAAGCTCTTTTCCTTCACCAGCGTGACTGAGGAGAATGCCCTGTTCCCTTCATCGTTCCCCCCAAAGCTGTGCAGTCACACCTGATATGCTCCAGGTCTCCCCATCAACTTCACTGGAGCCCATGTGGAAGAGTAGCAGGGCCGAGGGCCGGACAAGCTGCATCGGTCTCTCAGCAACATCCTGGACCAAAGTCCCAGGCGAGCAACAAACCTCCCTAGATGAAGGGTCAGGTTGGCAAATGAGGTTCTCGTCCCCTGCAGCAGGGTTTTATTCACTGCTATTCCTTGCAGTTTCCTGGTGTTGCTTCACAGCTCATGCTTAGCCACCACAGGTGCTTCATTGTCCAATCTTTTTTCATCTTATGAACACTCTGAAGCTTCTAAATTTTCTTAGTTAAGAATGTATGTGCATTGCGTTTGTTATTGTCTGGGTGTATTAATTTCTCTTACTATAATACCATAGCAGCCAAGGAGGCATGCCCTTGTTGGATTGTAAGCGGCTTGGAACAGGGAGGAGCTTCTCTTGGAGCAGCACTGTGAGGTCTAAGGCATTTATTTGTACACAGATGTTCTGTAGCGATGACTGTTCTTTATACTGTAGATTGTGCAACAGTATCTTTGCTTTGAGCAGTATTGCTCATTGAATTTGGGTAACTAGTTAAGATGCACTGCGGTTGTTCTCAAGCACACTTTTCTGTGTTTCATTACTGTGCAAATTAGAGCATGGATGAAGATTTGGCATATGCTCACATCTCAAATCAGCATTGGGGATGGAGATGGCTGAGGTGCTCACTTCAAACTGGAATCAGAAAGTTGACTGAGTCCAAGAATACAGACATCCGAGTTACTTTCATGTAACTTGAGAATTATGTCTTTCATTAAACTTCATAGAGAGCTTTCTTCCACCCCTGCCCCCGATTCTGTTGTTTGAAGTTAACCTAACATATGCCTGCAGAGTACTGAGAATTGTTGTTTGTCACAGTGAAGTCATGAGTTGGAAGCTGGCAAACTTTTCCGTGTATAGAAAATTATCACTTCTGTATTTTGTTTTAACAGATTCTCAATTCAAGTTGCTGCAACAGCAGAGAATTGCCTTCTTACTTTATACCCGTATTTGGCATTTCACCGCTCTGATCAACAAGTTATCTTGAGAAGTGGTAAGCTGTCAACATTCTACCTCTTAATATTCTGTTGTGTCCAGTAGTATTATCAATGTTTTCAGTGTGGTAACAGAAACATACATACTGTAAAACATACAGTTAATGGAAGAAAATATGCAAGTAATTTTTTTTTGTCCCTCGTCTAATGACCAAAGTGAGTTTTTCATTATGAGTCAAATGAGAACTGCTACTTGATTAACTGAAGCATGAAATAGAAAAATATAGAAGCAGATACCTATTTATAAGCTGTTAGAGCACAGACAATAAAATATGTTTTACTCAACCGCAGCTTGTAATCTTGTTTTATAGACAGTAAAGACTGCAGTAGTGGAGAAGTCATTCTGCAGCCATGTTATACTCCACAGTCACTTTCCCATAGTGTTTCTTCAAGTTCCTTTGGTGTAACCACTGACTCAACCTATGAAGATTCTCAATCAGGTATAGTGCAGCTGTTTGCTTTAAACACTTTGAGGCCTTGCAGCTGCTCTTCAGCTTAATGCTTTAAAGAGATATGTTTCGCTTGTATAAGTTTTGCTTGAAATGCTTCTGCACGCATAATCAATAAGTGTAATGGAATCAGTTCTCTTCTGTGACACCATGGGAAACTTGACCTACAATGTAGAAGCAGAAAAAACTCTCCTTCCTTTGAGCAGACTAAGTGGAATGCAAATCAGTCAAATGCTTTTTTTTTTTTTTTTTTTT
>Ga0065711_1005609_pt1 | contig 23501 bp, 21 predicted proteins | sample Hoacrofraction12_FD_59098 | JGI IMG/M metagenome (GOLD analysis project Ga0065711, IMG submission 59098) | Hoatzin crop microbial communities from Cojedes, Venezuela - Epithelial fraction 12 v2 (version 2) | ecosystem: Host-associated > Birds > Digestive system > Esophagus > Crop | place...
TTTGGGTGTTTGCTACTCACATGGTGAAGGCGTGGAGCAAAACTACGAGAAGGCCGCGGAATGGTACCGGAAAGCGGCGGAGCAAGGAGATGCAGTCGCGCAAAATGATTTGGGTGCTTGCTACAGTAAAGGTCAAGGCGTAGAGCAAGACTACGAGAAGGCCGTGGAATGGTTCCAAAAGGCGGCGGAACGAGGAGATGCAAATGCACAATATAATTTGGGCGTTTGCTACTCAAATGGTGTAGGTGTGGGACAAGACTGCGAGAAGGCTGTGAAATGGTTCCAAAAAGCTGCGGAGCAAGGAAATGAATATGCAATTCATACTCTTGCCAAGGCACGCGCTTCCAATTTGTGCGAGACTCTATCTACCGAGGAGGCAGATGAAGACCTCGAAGACACGCAGGAAGACGAGTTTTCAAAGGTGCTTAAATCTCGTGAGAATCTTTGACCTATAGGTCATCTTTTCCACAGACCCATCTCTTGGAAAGCAAATCATCTTGCGCTTGGCATTCTATAAATCTGATAAAACATTATAATCACATGGCTATATCAATAAATGCGAAAGAACTGGAGAAGGTACTTGCCACAACTCCAGCAGAACAGAATGTTATGTTAGTTGGAAAACATGGCATAGGAAAGTCTGAAATTTTGACAAAGTATTACAAAAACGAAGGCATGAAGGTAGTAACCCTCTTCCTTGGACAAATGAGCGACCCTGGTGACTTGATTGGGCTTCCGAACAAGAACGAGAAGACAAGCAAAACAGATTTTATGCCGCCTTATTGGTTCCCGACGGATGAGAGACCTATCGTGTTGTTTCTTGATGAACTGAACCGTGCGCGCCCGGAAGTGCTTCAAACCATTATGGACTTGACGCTCAATAGAACGCTTGCAGGAAGAAAGTTGCCCGATGGCAGCCGCATTATTTCCGCAGTTAATGACGGCGAGGAATATCAATTGACCGACTTGGATCCCGCTTTGGTCTCACGTTTCAATATCTATAATTTCAGGCCAACTGTTGCGGAATGGTTGTTATGGGCATCTGAAAACGGATTGGACGAACGTGTTGTCAATTTTATCAGCGAGAACAACTCTTTCCTCGATGATACGTCAAATGAATTTGGCGGATTGGAGAAATCGCCCGACCGCCGTGCTTGGAAACGTGTTTCTGATATTATAAAAGGTGCAGATAGCCTTCAAAATATACATAAAAAGATAATAGGTGGTATTATAGGCGTGAAGGCCACTAACCATTTTTATGAGTTCGTGGCTTCGAGTAAAGCGCTTTCCGGCAAAGAGGCGATGCTGCATTTTAGCAAGCATAAGGCGGAAATAGGCAATATGCCACTGCACGAACTATCCATTCTCAATGAGTCTATATTCAGATTTATAGAAACAGATGAGACGGAGAAGGATGGTCAGAAAGACACGATTTGTAGAGCACTAACGGAATATGTGGAGCTACTGCTCTCACAGAAGAAAAAAGAGGCGTTTGCGCATTGGATATCGCTCTATACCGATGGGAACTATCCAAAGGCCATCGCGTTTGTCTTGGTGAATATCCCCAAACTCTACAAGCGCATTCAACAATTTATAAGTGATTTATGATGACAACGGAAGATAGATTCACACACTTGGCGGAACGATGGTTCCTCACCGAACCCGCTTTCTTCGCAATGTATTGTTCGCATACTCTGGTAATCAATCCTAACATGAATGTTCCCATACGAACAGGACAGGGGCGGATAGAGTACAATCCAGAACTATTGAGAGGACATGGTGAAGATGCCTTTGAAGAATTGGTGCGTATAGAGATGATTCGGCTTTTTCTGAAACATCCCTACGAGCGGTTTCCGAGTGGTTGTCCTCGCCATAAGATGAAGAAAGCCAGCGATATGACGCTGACATCGCATTATAAATTCCGGTTTTGTAAACTTATTAAGCCTTCCGACATGCAACTTCCTCCGAAGATGCATTATGAGTGGTATTTGCAAAACATGCCAGATTCGGTTGAAGGTGGGTCATCACCAGAAAAGAGAGAAACAGATTTTCCTGAATGCGATTCTTCAACAGAAAAGAGCGAAACAGGTCCGTCTGAAGGCGGGTCTTCAACTGAAAAGAGAGAAACAGATTCGTCAGGTGGTGGGTCGGCAACAGACGTGAGCGAAGCAAATATACCTGGTGGTGGTTCGGCAACAGAAATGAGAGAATTAGTAGAGTTGTGGCAAGAAGACGAATGGTATGCAGAAAAAATCAACGGAATCATTGAATCCGTAAAAGATTGGGGAAGCTTGATTGGAGATTTTTCGGAGACGATAATAGCCAACACGAAGGCACGGATAGACTATCGCAAGGTGCTTTCAGGCTTCCGCGCGAGTGTGCTTTCCACCAAACGACGTTTAACGAGAATGAAGCCAAACCGTCGTTGCGGATTTGAACAGATGGGCAGTAGCTACGATTTTACGACTAAGCTCCTAATCGCCGTTGATACCAGTGGTTCCATATCTACCGAGATGCTAAAACACTTTTTCTCTGTGATTACCAAGTTCTTCAAATATGGCATCGAACGGTTGGATGTCATTCAATTCGATTGTGACCTAAAAGGCGAGCCAATATCGATTTCGAGATATAAGGTGCCTGACACATTTGAAGTGACGGGGCGTGGTGGAACCTATTTCCAGCCAGTCTTTGACTATGTCCAAAATCATGTGTACGACGGACTTATCATTTTAACCGATGGCTATGCGCTGGTTCCAAGTGTGGGCAATTGTAAGAGCAAAGTACTATGGGTTTGTGAAAGTGAGCAATCGTTTGAACAGCATAAAGACTGGATGCGGACGATTGGGCGAGTATGTTACCTTAATTTAAAACAATAAAGAGCGATGATGGAATATAAAGAAATACTTCTGAGATGTATAAAAAATCCCAGCCGAAATAAGGATGAGTATTTGGAAAGGGCGTTTTTTAAAACTATTCTTGGCTTTGGGTATGAAGATTGCAGCGAGGGATACTATGGCGACGGAAAAGATGTTATCCGGCAATTGCTAGACTCTGGGCTGGAGCAAGTGCGATACGAGCAGCATGTTTATGAAAAAGGATGTTCCGCACGCAAATTCTACATAGCTTATAGAATATATGATATTGTCGATGAATACACTTTTAGGTATCAAGACTATAGCATTATATTCAAAAAGTATCGTTGCAAGGGAAGAAGACCTATATTTGCAGTTTTATTAAGCTTGCCCAATCAAAAGGTGTATAATATAACAGGAAAATTCAAGAATGATGGTATAGTACCTTATATTTATTCCTTGGAGAAATGGGATGTATATGCATCTGAATGGGAAAGAGCGCAAGAATTTATTAACAAAAGCCGAAAGAAGCTGGAAATAGGAAAGAGCACTATTTCAATGATGCTCGAAAATATCTTGAATGAAAACAAATGGGAATATGTACTTTATACGGAATACTACGCGACAACCTTAAAAATCAAAATGCGATATCACCGTTGTATTGAAATTAAGCTGACACCATCAATGGATATGGCGAAACTCACACAAATCACGGAAATGGTAAAGACAGTCACTAATGCGATGAACGCTGTAGGCAACATAAATCTGACGGTGAAAAACTATGGCTCAGATGTAAAATGGAAATCAACCAAAGGAAATGTAGATGCGGATGAATAGTGAGAAAAGCTCCGAAATAGCAAGAAATTTCGTGGGAACTCAAATCGATTGTTTTCGCAATGTTTTCGCAAAAAGAAAAATCAAGCACTTGAAATTTTCGTAAGTGCTTGATTTCTATTGTGGACCAGCCAGGGCTTGAACCTGGGACCTCCAGATTATGAGTCTGTTGCTCTAACCAACTGAGCTACAAGTCCATGAGTGGGGTAGGGAGGGCTTCCCGAAATGAAACCTGCGCAGCGTTTTTGAGGCGTCCGCGAAGTTTCTTGGGGCTTATTCGAAAAGAAGTTGCCGATTGGTGCCGACAACTCCTTGTCTGGTTGTCCCGCCCTGACTCGAACAGGGAATGGCAGAACCAAAATCTGTAGTGTTACCATTACACCACGGGACAATCCTGAATGAAGCTCCCGGATGCCCCTATCAAGATTTCCACCCCAAATCTTTTCAAGGGGCAAATCCGAAAGCGAGTGCAAAGGTAGGAATTTTCTTTGGAAGAAAAATGTTTTTGGCGCGTTTTTTTTCTTTTGCCGCTCATTTTTTTGCTTTCTCCGAATAAATCGCCTGTTTTGTTTGCCATTTCTTCAACTTTTTCTTACCTTTGCACATTGTAAGATTTTGCAATATGGCTAAGGAAAAACCGTTAATTCACAATAAACGCAGGAACAAGATTCGCATTCACAGCGAGGGCAAGGAGACGCTGCTCACGTGCGGCGGCGCCTTTGTGCTCATTGGATTGCTCGCCCATTGGTTCGGTGCCGATGGGTGGCTTTTGTGGGGAATAATTGCCTTTCTCGCAGTGATTTATACCATTATGCTAAACTTTTTCCGCTGCCCCGTGCGCATGTTCCAGGGACCGACGACCGATGTGGTGGTGGCGCCTGCCGACGGCAAGGTTGTGGTGGTGGAAGAGGTGGACGAGCAGGAGTATTTCCACGACCGCCGCATTATGGTTTCCATCTTTATGAGCCTCATCAACGTGCATGCCAACTGGATTCCCTGCGAGGGTCGCGTGGTTTGCGTGGACCATCAGGACGGCAATTTCAAGAAAGCCTATCTGCCGAAGGCCAGCACGGAGAACGAGCGTTCCACGATTGTAATTGAGACGCCCCATGGCCAGCAGGTGCTGGTGCGCCAAGTGGCAGGCGCCATGGCGCGCCGCATTGTCACCTACGCCGAGGAAGGGCAGGACTGCTACATCGACGACCACATGGGCTTCATTAAATTTGGTTCGCGCGTGGACGTCTATCTGCCGCTCGGCACCGAAGTCACCGTGGATTTGCACCAGAAAACCGTTGGCGACGAAACCATCATTGCACGCCTGAAAGGCTAAACCAATCCGAATCTTCTCTGGAATGAACAAAAGATACGTTCCCAACGCTTTCACCTGCTGCAACCTCATTTGCGGCTGCATCGCCACGCATTTCGCCTTTTCCCACGCCTTTTCGCTGGCATTCGCGTTCATTTTGCTTGGCGCTTTTTTCGATTTCTTCGACGGATTCGCATCGCGCCTGCTGCGCGTGCCAAGCCCCATGGGCATTGAACTCGACAGCCTTGCCGACTGCATCACCTTCGGCCTCACGCCGTCCGCCATGCTCTTCACGCTGTTTCCCTTGGTGGAATACCCAAAACTGCTGAACACCCCCTTCTGGCACACCTATTTGCCCTACACGGCATTCCTCCTGGCCGCCTTTTCCGCCTACCGATTGGCAAAATTCAACCTCGACGAGCGGCAGCACACCAGTTTCATCGGCATGCCCACGCCGGCTTGCGCCATCTTCTGGGGCGCACTGCTATCGGGCAGCGAACCCTACCTTTGCTCGCCCATGTTCAACGCCCTGTTCCTCTTGGCGTTCATGCTCCTGTTCTGCTTCCTGCTGGTGTGCGAAATACCCATGTTCTCCCTCAAGTTCAAGCACTACCGCCTGCGCGACAAAGAAAACCTTGTGAAGTACGGTTTCCTCGCCGCTTGCGCTGTCATCCTGCTGCTTTGCGCCGTGCTGGCGCCCCAGGGCCACATCTGGACCTACCTTTGCCGCGGCGTGGCAGCTTGCATTGGACTCTACTTGCTCATTTCCATTGTCTTATACTTCATTCGCCGCCCTGCTGAAGCATGAAGTTCCTCCTGGTCACACTCCTCATTCTCTTGGCGCTGATAGTCCTTGCGCCCCACATCCTGACGTGGATTTTCCAGCGTTTCGTGCGCAAAATGGGCGACAACATGCAGCAAATGTCCGACGATTTTCAGGACAGCATGCGGCAGCAACAAACGTCGCAGCAGACACATTCCACGCAATCGCCCCACCGCACCATTGGCGACGACGAAGGCACCTACATCGATTTTGAGGACATTCCAAACAAGCAAGCAGACAGCCTGAACGAGAAGGCAGAGTAGGGCAGGGCGCGATTTCTGGATAACCTTCGCCCGCTCCGCTTTACCCTTCAAAGCGAAGACCTCGCTCGTGGAACCGCGCAGAAAATTTCTCCAGAAAATCCATCGGCAGTCCGCAGCATTTTCGTTCCATTTCGCAATATCCGCCTGGCAACCCATCAGTTTCGCCAGGCGTTTTTTTTTATGTATCTGCAAGCGGAAACCGCATAAAGCGACGGTACAGGCCAAAACTTTCGCGCCATACATCGGAAACGACGCCCTTCTTTTTCGAAAACGACTGCAGTCGTTTTGGAAAACGACCGCAGTGGTTTTTGCAAACGACCGCACTCGTTTCCAAACGGCTCTCCTTATTATATTATATAGCGGCGCGAACTTTCTCGCATTTCGTTTTGAAATTTTATGCCATTTGCGTATCTTTGCGTAAACTTAGTGAAAGGAAACTTGACCGATGATTTGGTTTGCGCTATTAATGCTCATGGGCGTCGCGACCGCTGCCTGCTTGCTTTCCAAGCGGCTGAGACTGCGGAAGGAGGCGCGTGCGCTGACCGCGCCAATCGCTGCGGCACTGCAGGAGTTGGAGCAGATGCTGCAACCCACTTCGCTTTGCCCTGACGAGGAACGGGAGCGGTTCCGCAGCAAGCATGCGCCGCTGAATCAGCAGGCAACGGCGCTCTACCAGAATCGCTGGCTGGACCAGGCGGTTAAGCAGCAGGTGGGTTTGCTTCGCTTCGTTGATGCCTACGCCAACCTTAACCAGCGTGTGGAGGCGGCGAACAGGGCTTACCATTCCATTCATGACGTAAACGCCCGTTTGGCGGAACTCATGCCGGAATTGTATCAGCGCTTGCTGGGCGGCGACCACTATTTCTCTTTCTCGGAGAAGACAGCTTTCCATGTAAAGGCAATGCCTGTGGTGCAAGCGTTGAAAGGCCTTCAGCAGCAAGGATATGAGCGGTTTGTGCACGAACCAGCGCGGGCGCAGCAGTTTGTGAAGGATTGCAGCCACTTGGAGGAATTGCGCAGTGCGCACAACGAAACGTTCCGCAGAAACGAGATGGCGAAGCACAAAGGATTCTTCGACCACCTGCTGGCTTATCCGCTTGACCCTCAGCAGTTGCGCGCCATCGTGACACTCGAAGACAACTGTCTGGTGGTGAGCAGCGCGGGCAGTGGCAAGACTTCTACCATGGTTGGCAAGATTCTCTATTTGGTGGAGCGCCGAGGCGTTGACCCGTCAAAAATCCTCACCATCACCTACACGCGCAAAGCGGCGAAGGAACTGTCGGCGCGCCTGCACAACGACTTCCTAAGGTGCTTGACGTTTCACAAATTGGCCCTTGACATCATTGCCGAAGTGAGTGGAAAGAAACCTGCTATTGCAGAGGAAAGCCTGCTGGTAAATGCTTTCTATGCCTTGATGGAACAGACGGATTTCAAGGCTTCTGTGCTGAAATACATTGAAGAATATCAGTCGGCGGTGAAGAACCAGGAGTTTTACACTTCGGCGCAGGATTATTACGCCGACCGCAAGAAATATGGTGTGATGGCGCTTTACACCGACATGGACGGCAAAGCGATTTTCACGAAGAGCGAAGAGGAGAAGAAAATTTGCAACTACCTCACCCACTTGGGCGTTTCGTTCAGGTATGAGGAACTCTATCCGGTTGACACGACCAATGGCAAATATCGGCAATATCGCCCCGACTTCACCATTCACTACATGGATGCCAACGGGCAGCACCAGTGCGTTTACTTGGAGCATTTTGCCATTGACAAAGACGGAAACGTTCCGAAGTGGTTTGCCGATGGGGCGACGGTGCAATACTATGAGGTGAACCGCAGGTACAACAGCGGCATCTTCTGGAAGAAATCGTTGCACCGGCAGAATGGGACGATGCTCATTTACACGACCAGCGAGGACTTCAAGGCGGGGCAGGTGGAGCAGAAGCTGCAATCGCTGCTGGCGCGGGCGGGTGTGCCCATGCGGAAACCGTCGGAGAAGGAACTTTACGAAAGAATTGTGGCGCGAAACAAATCACTGGAGAAATCCATTCTGCAGATGTGCCAAGCATTCCTCATGCTGCTTAAGGCCAATCGCAAAACCCTGGAGCAGGTGAAGCGGGATGCGCAGGGCAGCGAGCGCGACACGTTCATCATTGGCAACATCATGCAGCCGTTCTACGAACTCTACGAGACGATGCTGGTGGACCATCAGCAGATAGATTTCACTGACGCCATTCTGCAGGCTGCAGAATATTGCGAAAGGGGACTTTGGAAACCGTACGAATATATCCTCGTGGATGAATTCCAGGACATTTCCGTAGACCGCTACATCTTTCTCAAAGCGCTTCGCGGCAGCCACGGGCAAACGAAACTCTTCTGCGTTGGCGACGACTGGCAATCCATCTACCGCTTCGCAGGGAGCGACATGGCACTGTTCTCGCGGTTCAGCGATTATTTTGGATTTACAGAGACTTGCAAAATCGAAACGACCTACCGCTTCGGCAATCCACTGATAGAAATTTCCTCGGATTTCATTCAGAAAAACCCGTTGCAGGTGCAGAAAGACGTTCGGCCCAAAGGCGATGCCACCACGCTGCTTGATTTTGTGGAGTGCAGCAATGAACCAGATGTGTATGAGCAGGTTAGGGAAATTATTAGCCAACTTCCGCCCAATGAATCTGTGTTCATCATTGCGCGATATGGTTACGACGCCAACGTGCTCGACCAGAAGACTGGGCGCGTGAAAAACTACACCGACGGGCGCGTGTTCGTGAATGTGGATGGGCGCGAAATTCCGTTTCTCACCATACACAGTTCCAAGGGACTTGAGGCAGACCATGTGCTGCTCATCAACTGCAACAGCGGCATTTATGGCTTCCCGTCAATGATTTCCGACGACCCTGTGCTCGACTATGTGCTCAGTTCGGCCGACGAATACGAATTTGGCGAGGAGCGCCGCGTGTTCTATGTGGGCATTACCCGCGCCAAAAAACACACCTACGTGCTTTACGACCGCAGGATGCCATCCGTTTTCGTCACCGAAATCCATGGATTCAACATCAGTTCCGCCGCCCAACTCTGCCCTGTGTGCAAAGCTGGCTACAAGATGGTCGTGAAACGCGGCATGGCCTCCAACGGCACGCGATACGTGAACTGGAAATGCTCCAACACCGCCGCCGGCTGCACCTATTTTGAGCGGGTGTTTGAGGACTGAAGGGGGGGCAACCAATAAATGATGTCGATGCAGCATGCCGATAATGGGCAGTTTGTGGCATAATCCATTGCCATGGCGGAGTCGTACACAAAAGCATGAACTTGGTCACGTGAAAACTAAAAAAATATTGCTGTCCAGTAAAAAATAAGTTTGGAAAAATACTTGCGGATGCAGAAATTTATTATCACACACGAAGGCGTTTTCAAATATGGAAACGTGCGGATGCACAAAGATTTGCTTGGCGCAAAAGATTTATGCATCGGCGGAGGGTACTATGAATTTGACTACGTTTCCAACCGCCTCCTGCTGTCTGGTAAATCCTACGACTTCGGCCAGCCCAAATGGCATTACATCACTGTGCTGAAAGTACCCACAGCCTTCCGTGGTTTGTCGATTCTCTACGAAGGCGAAGATGTGCGAAAATTCCTTCGGGTGGAGTATGTTTGAAGGGTAATATCCACGACTTTTCTTGCCCATAAACTAAATTTTTTGTATGCCCTAGGCAAGAAAATTTTAAAAATTGTGATCCGGCTGGCCTCCGAACCCTTCAAAAATTTTTCACCGCAACTAACTGAACTCTAATAACTTACGCTGGTTGCGATTCTTCAGTCTTTACAGGAACGCACTCAGGAACACACTGATCCTATGGCATCATGAAGCATGATTTCGCCCCTGTTTCTCGCTCAAAAAATGACTGGGCAAATCTTCAATATGCCCCATCATTCCGAACACACTGCAAAGATACGGATTTTTCTTCAACCAACCAACTAACAAACAATAAATTTTAACTCCCCCTAAAAAGAGATTCTGCGCGAGTCATTTCCCCCGCCAGATGTCGGCAAGCAGGAAATGGTCAAGAACCTTTCAGCGTGTAATAAGTTCCGCATGCGATAGCACACCGGATGGCTGATTGGCAGACCTTCCTTATCTGAAAATAGAACGACGCCAATAAAACAATCGTGCTTTTCCTAATATGAAACGGACAAATTTATTTCGACAAATAGACAGATTGCGCAATGCTTGGCACAGGACTGTCAACATTGAAGCATGGCGCCCCAAGAAACTTTGCATACAAAGGCAAGCTTATGCCAGAACTCGTACAGGCCTTGCGCAGTAAAAACTGCGGCATTCACGGAAAACGGAATGTCGCAGCGGCTCAAAGGGGTGTTCTATCGCGTGCCGCAGCTGATGCTACAGCAGGCTGCCAGCTTTCTGTTTATTCCATAAAGAGATCTGCAGCAGTAACCTCTGACTGAATTTCCCCTGAATACTTATTGCTGGCAATGCCATCAAATGTGACCATCGTCAGATGAATGGATTTTTTAGTGCGCGTAGTGGCCGCAAAGCGCTGGCGCTTCCACTTCAGGCTGTCGCTATCGTCTTTCGTGATGATGTATTTGCTGTCCGAGAACTTCATCTCGCAGATGTTAATCACGTTGTCAGCACGGTCTATCAGCATATCTATTTGAGCGCCTGCTCCCAGCTCATCGTCAGCGCTGGCGCGCCAAGAACACACCTTGGTTGACACGCCGCCGATGCCCAGCTTGCCCTTGATTTGCTGGATATGGGCAAAGCATACTTGCTCAAAGGCTAACCCCTGCCAGCTGTTGCGTACTGGCGTGTTGTTGCTGTTTGCCCAAAAATGTGTGTCTGCGTCATGATTCTCCTGAATGTACTTGAAGTAGAAGAGGGTATAGTTGTCAATCAATTGATAGATGGTATTTTTCTTCTTCGTGCCGAAAGCCTGATAGCTGCGAATGAAATCACAACTCTCCAGGTCGTCCAGAATAGTTGTCAGCCTTCCACTGGATTCCAACGCCCCTGCCTCGATGATTTCGTTGCGAGTCATGCCGATGCGCTTTGTAGCAAGGGTTTCAATAACCTTGATGTAACTCTCAGGCTTGTTGAAAAGCGAAGCATACAGTTCGCTGAACTCACCAAACAATTCACCGTCGGGGTTGAAAAAGAGGCGGTCGATATTTTGATCCGCGCTCATGCCCTTTTGCAACGCTGCCCAATAATAGGGCACGCCTCCCAAAACCATGTAACTAAGCAGCACTTCATATTGTGAATAGGCCAGGTGCTTGCTTTCTGTGAAAAGCTCGCACTCATGCAGCGTGAACGGATGCAGGTGAATGCGGCGTGTAACACGGTTGTGAAGGCCGCCATGGTTGCGGAACACATTGTTCACCATCCATGACGTGGCAGAGCCGCAGATGATAAGAAGAACATCACGGCGCGCAGATGCAAAACCATTCCAGAAATGCTCCAGTGCCGAAACAAAATGAGAATTGGCCCCATCCATCCAAGGCATTTCGTCTATGAAGATCACTTTGCGCTTGTCGGCTGATTGCTCGATGAATTTCTCCAGCAGGTTGAATGCCTCGAACCAGTTCTGGGGGACGGAGCATTGCTCCAGGCCCTGCTTAATCAACGCCTCATGGAAAGCGACAATTTGCTGACGGGTATTTTCGTTCGCCAATCCAGCATGCTGAAATGTGAAGGCGTAGTTGAACTTCTCTCGGATAAGGAAAGTCTTTCCAACACGTCTGCGCCCATAGACCGCCACAAACTCTGAATACTCGGAGTCGTATGCCTCCTGCAATATCTGAATCTCTCTGTTTCTGCCGATTATCATAGTTGTATGAACTTTTTTTCTGGTGCAAAGATACAAATAAAAACCGAGACTGCTTTCCAAAACTCAATTTTTTTTGAAGTTTTGGAATGGGGTCGCTGTTTTTGTAGCTTCTGTGAGTAAACGATAAGGCCTTCCTTGAAACAGAAAGGGCAACCCGAGCGCACGAGGGATTCCAAGAGAAGAGTCTTAATGCTGCTAACTTTTCCCTTATTCCTAGTCGCCTACATTTATTTCACTGGCTTTTGGGTGAAAAATAAGGCAAATTTCTAAAATCCCCAAATTTTTCTGCCGAAATATTCCGCCATCCCCGTTTTTTGAAACAGGAAAATGTTCCGTAATCCCCAAATCTTATGCAACATCATGATGCCACACGAGCGGCGGCATGGGGATGCTGAAGAAGCAGCAGGGCGCAATCCGCTCCACGGCTTTATACATAAGGGGGCTGCAATGATGCATTGCACGTTAAAGCATTTTTTTTCAGCAGATTTTCTCATGCGGTTGTTTTTCAGCTCTTTTATATGCCGTAATTTTGCCAGCGAAATCAAACAGCAAATCAATAAAACAACAAAAACTCACCTATTTTGGCAAGAATATAATGATTGAGCAGATTTTTTTGTTAAAAAAGCCTGTTGCATTACGCTGTGTTATTGTATGCGTCATATCCATGCCGTAATTTTGCCAGCGAAATAAACAACTAATCAACGAACGACAAAAATCCACCTATTTTGGCAAGAATATAATGATTGAGCAGATTTTTTTTGAAAAAGATTGTCGCTTGGTTATTGTTCGCGTCATACCCATGCCGTAATTTTGCCAGCAAAACAAACAACTAATCAATAAACAACAAAAATCCACCTGTTTTGGTAAGAATATGATGATTGAGCATTTTTTTTTGAAAAAAATAAGAAAATCACCACGCTGTGTTATTGTATGCGTCATTCCCATGCCGTAATTTTGCCAATGAATTCAAACAACTAATCAATAAACAATAAGTTTAATCAATTTCAACAGCCATGAAAAGATTATTGAACGACAAACAAGAGGACTGGTTCGTGCATAACTATCCGCACATGCACAATGAGGACATCGCCAACACGCTCTGCGTGAGTGTACCCTTCGTCCGAAATTATGCCTGCAACCTCAGGCTAAGGAAAAGCCCAGAGATCCTCGCGCAAGTGCGCAGGAGAGGAGCTGAAGTGAAGATGAAAAATAAATTAGAAAAGTATGAAAATGAACGCAAACAAATCGACTGAAGCATCGCCAGAGGTGATCTCCACGCCTTCGGGATGGATTAGGGACATCAACATCGGGGAATCTAAAACCGGCAAGGTCTGCGCACCAAACCAGTGCTACTCTTTCTCAACCATCCTCGCCAGATGGAATCACTGTGAAGGGGCGGCAAGGGGAATCAAAGTCTCCGCGAAGTATGACTATAAGAATTGTTTAATCACCATAACCGCTAAACCAATCAACCAAAATGCTCAGAACCAGTGAAATCAATGCCATCGCAAGTGCGGTGGCCAAGAAATTAGATAATAGGGACAGGCTACTGACCGTCGAGCAACTCGCAGCCATGATGGGAAAGTCAACTGGCGCAATCAAGAAAATGTGCCAGAGGGAACAATTGCCTTTCCATCTCTTCCACAAAACGTATTATTTTAATGAGAGTGAAATTAATAACGTGCTCCTTAAAAGTTAGAGCAGCGTTTTTAATCTGCAAACCGAAGCCCACACAGGGCCTGCCGGGAGGCACGCCCTCTGTGGCATCTTTCATCGCAACATCACATGATCAGCCAATCAATCATAGACCAGGTCTCGCAAAGGACTGACATCGTCCAAGTCGCTGAGGCCTACGGCATCGAACTAAAACGCAAAGGCAAGGAGTATGCGGCATGCTGCCCATTCCATGGAGACCGCAATCCGTCGTTCTTCGTATCGCCGGCTAGGCAATCATTCTATTGCTTTGGCTGCGGTAAAGGCGGAAGCGTGTTCAACTTTGTCATGGAGCAGGAGAAATGCTCGTTCCCAGAAGCGGTTGAGGTTCTCGCCAAACAGGCCGGAGTCACCATAGAGCAGCGGGTGGAAACACCGGAGGAGAAGGAGCAAGCGCAGCTGAGGGAGTCCATGCGCGCGGCATACCCGCTCGTACAACAGTTCTACGAGCAGCAGCTCGCAGCGGATAACCTGCAGGCGAGTGATGCACGGGCGTACATCGCACACCGATGGCCAGACGACAGGTTCTGCAAGGAGTACGGATTCGGGTATGCGCCTGCATCCTCACAACCGCTCTTGCAATTTATCAAGGAACATTCGCTGTCGCAGAATGTGCTGCTCGAAATGGGCGTGCTGGCAAAGAACGACAACGGGCAACTCTACAGCGCGTTCCGAGAGCGCATCATGATTCCCATACGAGACCTGCAGCACCGCATCATCGGATATACCGCACGATACATCGGGCAGGATGAGGAGGTGGCGAAGTACAAAAACTCGCGCAACTCCATATTATATAATAAGTCGGAGGCCATCTTCGGCATCGAGGCGGCAACACGCACTGCCACGCAACTGCAAAAGTTCTACATCGTCGAAGGAGCACCTGACGTCATACGGCTGCAGATGCTCGGCATCTACAATACGGTCGCCCCGCTCGGAACGGCATTGACGGCACCGCAGCTCGCCAAGCTCAAGAGATTTGCGCACAGCGTGTGCTTCCTGCCTGACAATGACCCGCCCAAAGGAAATGACCAGTTCGGCGCTGGATTCAACGCTGTCATCAAAAACGGCATCGAGGCCACTAAGGCGGGATTCAACGTCACGGTCAAGATGATTCCACCCGGCCCTGCAGGAGAGAAGAACGATGCGGACTCCTACTGCAAGACCCCAGAGACGTTCTCGGCACTGGAGGAGATTGACTTCACGGCCTGGTACTTGCAACTGCTGCTCCAAGGCAAGCAGACAAACAGTGAAAAGCATGAGGCCATGGGCGAGGTCGCCAAAGTGCTCGCGCTCATCAACGAGGATTCAAAAACCGAATTGCTGATAGGCGGGCTGTCTAAAATCATTTCCAACAAAGTGACATGGAGCAAACTGGTCAATGAGCAAAAAAAATCAATGATGCCCACAACTAAAAAGGAGATGGGGATGGATGTGGATTCGCTCACGGAATATGGTTTCGAAATCAGGAACAACTGCTATGTCTCGCTTGACAAGAATAATCAATCGGTGCTGTGGTCAAACTTCATCCTCACACCGCTGTTCCATATCAGGGATTCTTCTAATCCAGTGCGCATTTACGAAATGAGGAATGTGTACGACCAAACAGTAATCATTGAGTTCAAGCAGGAAGACCTCGGCACGCTCACGCGATTCAAAAACAAGGTGGAGGGGTATGGCAATTTCCTCTGGTTTGCCAAAGAGGAACACCTCAACAGGGTCAAAATAAAATTGTACAAGGAAACGGACACCGCGGTCAAAATCGCTCAGCTCGGATGGCAAAGGCAAGGGTTCTATGCCTTCGGAAATGGCATCGTAATCAACGGCAACTGGCTCCCAACAGATGAACTGGGCATCGTCAAGCTCGGGGACGAGCTGGGGAACTTCTACCTCCCTGCCTGCTCGAAGGTCTATCAGGAGGACCCGCTGCTCTACGTGTTCGAGCGCAATTTCACGCACCGCAACCTCAACGCCATCTCGCTCTACGACTACGCCAAGATGCTCACGGACGTGTTCGGAGATAATGCGATGATGGGCATCGCCTATCTCTTCGCTTCGCTCTTCCACGACGTCATCGTAGGGCAGGTCAAGAATTTCCCCATCCTCGACATCTTCGGGCAAAAGGGCTCGGGCAAGACGCAACTCGCCATCGCGCTCATGGCGTTCTTCGTCAATGATACGCGCCCCCAAAACCTGCAGTCCTCCACCAAGGCTGCCATCGCGGATGCGGTGGCGCAGGCGGCGAACGCGCTGGTCCATCTCGACGAGTACAAGAACAACCTCGACCTGGGGTGCATCGACTTCCTCAAAGGCCTTTGGGACGGCGCTGGGCGAACGCGCATGAACATGGATAAGGACAAGAAGCGAGAATCCACCCGGGTCGATTCGGGCATCATCATCACGGGGCAGGAAATGCCCACCGTGGATATCGCGCTCTACTCACGGCTCATCTTCCTCACAAACAACCGCAGCGAGTTCACCACGGCTGAGCGCCAGCGCTTCCTGGAGATGGATGCGGTCAGGAAAAGGGGGTGCTCACACCTCACAATCCAGCTCCTCAAGTATCGGACGCAGTTCGAACAGGGGTTTCACGAGAATTTCGACCAAGTGGGAAAAGAACTCAGCAGGCGGTTCGAAGACAGTGGCATCGAGGACAGAATCCTCTTCAACTGGCAGGTGCCGCTCGCAGCCTTCCGCACGCTACAGGACTACATCTCCCTCCCATTCTCCTACTCACAGCTCTACGATTTCGCCATGCAAGGCATCGCACGGCAAAATTCCGAGTGTAAGCAGAACAACGAAATCGCCACGTTCTGGAACATCGTCGTCAACCTCATGCAGGAAGGGAAAATCGTCGAGAAAGGCGACTATCTCATTAAAGTTCTCTCCTCGCTCAAATGCAGCGACCGCAATCACGAAATGGCATGGGATTCCCCACGAAAGGTCATCATCATCAACCATAGGCGCCTTTTCTACCTCTATAAGGAGCAGGCCAAGCAAATCAGTGAGGAACTGCTCTCTGAATCGGCACTCGAACACTATCTCAAAAACTCGGCAGCATACCTCGGCAAGAAGAACTCGCAGCGATTCGCCTATTTCATCAAAGGGCAGCCCATCAAGGAGGAAACTGGCGTCTATGCCAACGGAAACAAGCAATACAAACAGAAGAATATCATGGCGCAGGCACTATGCTTCGACTACCAGAAAATCGTGGACGAGTTCGGAATCAACCTCGAAGTGCTGCCGCCTGCCGAAGAAAACGATTGAACACACTTTTTGTATAACCTATTAAAATAAAAGCAACATGATTGGAATCAATGTAAAGACATGCTCTGTAGAAGAGCTGGCAGACTATCTTAACAGGATAGAAGAGGCTGAGATAGCTCTGCAGGAAAAGGAGTTTAGATACCTGCTGCACATCAAGGGCAGGGGGCTGAGCAACACAGACCTTGTTTGCAACTGGGCAGCTATACATGGCTGCTCCACTTCTGTAGCGATAGATGCGCTGGACGAGGGGCTTATAGTTACAATTTATAAGCATAGCTGAAGAAGGCAAATGTCGCAGGACAATCTCCTGCGGCATTTTTTTGCGCACAAATCAGCAAATCTTTTTGAGCTGATTTTTGCTTCTACATCTTCTACATCTTCTACATCGCTTAAAATCAATGTATTACGATGTAGAAATGCTTTTACAAATTTCTACATTCTTCTACATTTCACCTCAATTTCTACATTTTCACCTCTTTTCTACATGCTTTCTACATTTTTAATTAACATACATGACTGTAAATCAGTCTGTTACGAAAAATGTAGAAGATGTAGAAGATGTAGAAGGGGAAATGTATGCACTTTGGAATTTTTTTTTACTGCTAATTCAACATCTCTTTCTCGCCCAGTTATTGTTCACACAAAACGATTTACATATCTTTGCAATCAATATAACTCACAAAAACTCACGCCTTTAGATATGTCTGACTACTGCATCTTCCTTGACCTTGAACCTTATCTCGCGCAATGGTTCATCCACTCGCTCGGCGGCACGACGCCGGTCCAACTCCCCAAAGGGTCGGCAGAGAGCGACCTGCTCTTCTGCTTCCTCAAAAAGCAACCTGAGGGCAGCATGCCGCAGTTCCAACCCAAATCACCCACGGAGGTCGCCATCGTCATACCCTATTTCAAGGAGAAAGACCCGCGCCAGTTCAATTTCATCTCGGACAGGGCAAAGCTCCTGCTCAAGAACTGCATCCGCAACAAGTTCTCCATCGACATGTGGAGGGAATGCTCGGAGTTCAAGAAGGTATACGGCATGACCAAGCAGGATGCGGTCTATGCCTTCATGGAATCGCACGGCATCGAAGTCACGGACACCAACTGGTGCGCCATCGACAAGGCGTTCCAGCGCAAGCGGGATGCTTCTAAAGCGCTCAACTGGTACAAAAAGCGCAGAAATAAGTATATCGACCCGCAAAAATGACTTTTTTTCAAAAAATCTTCCCGACTTCAGCAGCGTTTTGTCTTTTTTCTTTACCACGCTTTACCTCCTTTTACTTCTTTTTACTTTCTCTAATATGAACACGCTCCAATCGCTCCCCGGCATCTCTCATATTTATATTGTATCCTGCAGCAACCTCACACCGCACCTCATGCTACAGGCTATCGCCAACATGAATGTGGCGGTGTACGCATCGCTGCAGGAGGTACCATTCAATGGCGAACCCACGCTGGAATGCGCCAATGAGTACGACAACCACGGGCGCTTAGAGAAGGTCACGCTTTCCTTCTCCTCGCCCACGGACATCGACGCTGCCACGCCATCGGCGTTCGTCATCGAGGACGCCAATGGCGCACGCTTCCTCATCGGCGCCAGGGAGATGCCGTTTCCTATCGTCAAGAAAACCAAGAAGGCTGGCACGCCTACCGGCGACCCCGCAGCCTTCGCCTACGAGGTCACGCTCACGAACATTCGCGCGCTAATCCGATGTTCCTGCTAAAGCGCTGAACCGCCTTTGTACAAATCAATATATGCTCGCTTGAACGAAGGCACTCCCTCGGCCAAAGACCAGCTGCCTTTGGACCAACGGTTGAAAAGCAACGCTTTCAACGAAATCGGCACGCCATCGTTCATTTCGAAGAATTCCAAACCGACGCTGATGTATTCGCTCACATATATCGCGAAGTCACTGTAGGCTGCTTGCTGCTGAAAACGAACCCAGCATTTTTCATAAAACCACCACATCTCTTCGTCCTTCACGTACTTATCACGGTCTTCGTAAGGGCATTCTTCCTCGCCCTTATAATATCGGCATAAAGCAATGAGTTCTCGCTCGGTCATAATTCCTCCGTTTTTATGACCGCAAAGGTACTCATTTTCACGCGTATTTCCAAACGTATGTCTTTTTGCGCATGCGGTTTTCTCCTTATTTTTGTACCAAAATTAATTCCTATGGCAAGAAAATCATACGCGCTCCAGCTCAAAGGGTACGTCGGAGGATGGAACTTCGACCGCAATTACGTCGATTACGTCCTCGGCAACAACGCCGACAGGGAAATCGACGTGCTCATCGACTCGCTCGGAGGGTCGGTCGCTTCCGCTCTCTCCATCGCTTCGGCATTCCACAACCACGGGCAGGTCAATGTGCACTTCGTCGGCATGAACGCCTCCGCGGCCACCATCGCGTCGCTCGGGGCTAAGCACATCTCCATCGACTCGGCTGCCATGTACCTCGTACACCAGTGCGCCACGGAGGTCTGCGAGTGGTCCGCCATGAACGCGGAACAGCTTTCCTCCTTCATCGCCAAGCTCAAACTGGAGCAGGCCAACCTCGCCAAGATTGACGACAACATCGCCAACATGTACGCGGTCAAGTGCAAGAAACCCGCAGACCAGCTGCTCAGCCTCATGCAGGTCGGCGGCTGGCTCACCGCCAAGGAGGCACTCGAATGGGGATTCGTGGATGAAATCACGGACTTCGACGATGAGGACGCACCCATCCTCACGGATGAGGTGGCATCCGCACTCGCCGCCGAAGGCATACCCATCCCCAACATCCCGGTCAAGGCGAAGGACTCGGCGTTCGCCAAGTTCCTCGCTTCCATCGCCAACCTGTTCCACAGCACACCCGAACCTGAAATAACCAATTCTCAGTTTAATCAACCAAAGCCCAAATCAATCATGAAGAAAAATCTAACTACGCTTTGCGCCCTCCTCGCCCTCTCTGACGTCGAGTTCGAGGAAGGACGCACCACGCTCACCGAGGCGCAGGCGGATGCCGTCGAGGACGCGCTCGCCAGCAAGGACAAGTCCATCGCTGAACTGCAGCAGCAAATCGCCAAGCAGCAGGAGAACATCCAGACGCTGCAGGAGCAAATCGCCAGCCTGCAGCAACAACCCGCTGAGCAAACCACCACGGTCATCAACAATGGCAGCGAACCGTCGGACCAGGCGGCATCGCCAGTCCGCTCCTACTGCGACACGGTCAACGCAGCCATGAGCCTCAGGGAAAGCATTATGTGACAATCCCCATCTCCTTTTTTAATAGTTCATTCGTAATTCGTCACTCCACATTCGTAATTCCAAACTCGTAATTCCAAATTCAACTATGGCAGGAAAACTTACCTTCACGCTCGAGGACTTCCAGACCGCAGCCATCAAATGGCGCAAGGAACTCCTTATGCTGCCCATCATCGGATGCAATGAAACGCTCAAGTACATGACGGGGCGCCCCGGCATCCGCTACAAGGAAAACGTGGGCTTCCTCTCCGGCGACGCGCAGTTCGCGCCCTACAAGCCCACGCGCGCCACGGACTTCAACCTCAACCTCGACTTCCGCACGCTCGAGACGTTCTTCGGCTCGGTGCACTCGAAGTTCGAACCCAACACGGCCATCTCCACGCTTCTCGGCACCGGCGCCACCAAGGGCGACGGGCAGATGACCACGCCTACTGCGCTCCACGTCCTGGCGCTCGTAGCCACGCAGCTCTCCGAGCACCTCAACGACGCCATCTGGTCGGCAAAGCGCAATGCGTCGGGCGACACCACGCAGGACCTCTTCGACGGTTTCGACACCATCACGGACAATGAAATCGCTGCTGGCAACATCTCGGAGGACAAGGGCAACTACATGAAAATCTCTGACGAAATCACGCCCGAGAACGCCGTGGACGTCGCCAAGGAAATCCTCTTCTCGCTCGACCCGCGCCTGCGCTCGCAAGACCTCTTGCTCTACTGCACGCAGGACTTCGCCGACAAGTACAACGAGGGCTACCTCATGACGCATGCTGGCATCTCCTACAACACGAAGTACAACCAGACCACGGTCGAGGGTTCCAATGGGCGCCTCACGCTCGTGCCGCTCTGGAACAAAATCGGAAGCAAGTACATGCACGTCTGCCCCAAGTCCAACATGCTCGTCGGCTACGACCAGATGGGAGACATCGAGTCGGTCCTCGTCAAGGAGTACGAGCCGTTCTACCTCTCCTACATCGCCACGATGTTCTTCGGCGTGCAGTTCGAATCCATCGACAAGCGACGATTCAAGGCCATCGAAATCACTACATCCGATTCTGGCAGTTCTGATTCCTCTTCCTCTTCCTCTTCCTCCGACGCCGATGCCGATGCCGAAGGCAACGGCTAACACCTCCCCGGCGGGCTGGGAGCATCGAACCCCATACGCGGTGCTCCCGCCCCTCTCCCTTCATTGATTATCTTCACTCATTCATCATTGCTTGCTAAGCAATTCGTAATTCGTCACTCCAAATTCGTAATTAACACATGGCCAACACCTGTTCAAACATCCAGCAGTCGCTCGCATGGTGCCAAGGCACACCCGAGCTGCCAGGCATCCGAAGACGGCTCTACTACATCTCCAAGGGGTTCATCACCAAGTGGCCCACACTGCCGCGCGATGACCTCGGACGCATCACGGCGGCTGTCTATGAGGGCGACTTCACCCTCGCAGCTGACCAGAAGTGGAAGTACATCGACATCCTGCCCGACAAGTCGCAACTCACCTCCGAGGCACAGGGCGAGACGCCCTCGCAGACGCAGCTCAACAAGCTCACTGCAGTACACCCCGGCGTCGGCGAGGAGGCTTCCGCTGCTGCAGCATACATCAACAACAACGACAACGTGTACCTCGTGCAGGACATGAAAGGCGCATGGCGCGTGGTCGGGTCGCCCAAGTGGGAGACAAAGTCCACCGTCGCGCAAGACCTCGGGCAAGGGCCCACCGGCGCCACCGCCACCACCATCGCCGCTGAAGCCACGGACGAATGCCCAGCGCCTTTCTACAACGGCACCATCTGCACCGAGGACGGCGACATCGACGCCTCGGAGAAGGATAGCTGATGCCTGACAGCAACAACACGCTTGTCGCACGCGCTGCCGTGGACCTCGGAGAATTGCTCGCGCAAATCCCCAAGCAGTCCATCGGCAGCGCGCTCTCTGATGTAACAACCTCCCCTTCAGAGACCTCCGCTGCGCACAGCAAAGACCTCTTCGAGGAGAAGAAAAGGCACGCATGGGACAAAAGCACCGAGGCACGGTGCGACTTCACCTACAAGCCGCGCATCACACGAAGGGGCGACACGTGGTTCTTCTCGCTATGGCAGAAGTCGGTGTTCGGGCGTACCCTCACGGACATCAAGAGCGACCCATCCATGGTGCCCTTCTTCGCAGACAAGGTCACATGGCTCATCCAGGACGTCCTCGGCGAGGAGCTCAATACCGCGCACTGGTGCATCTGCACCACGCCCAAGCGCAGGCACCTCGTCAAGAACTTCGCCACGCTCATATCGGAGGACATCGCCCACCGGCTCAGCATCCCCTTCTATGAGGACGTGGCGTTCTGCCACAGCAAGGAACGGGTCAATGCGGTGTTCTCGCTCAACATACTCCCTAAAGAGCCGAACATCATCGTGTTCGATGATTTCGTCACCACAGGCTCCACGCTCAAAGCCATGCGCACGCTGCTGCGCGAGCACCACAAAACAACTATTTTCTTTACTGGCATTAACAACAAGCTGTAGGAGAACTATCGGCTTATACTCCCAGCGAGCAAAGCGAGCGTTACTCCTATCTCCTAACTCCTAAATTCCAAAAACAATGGACTTGAAACTCAATCAGAAAATCCAAGAATGGCTGGCGCAGGACAAGGCCCAGCGCGATATCGCCGCAGGAGCGCTCATGCTCCTGCAGCTCTCCTCCAACCAAATCCTCTACCGAAACATCATACGCAATCCACGCAAGTACGCGGACATGGTGGAGTACCAGCTCAAGAAGTATCTCGACTTCCGGCTCAAGCAACTCACGCATGAGCAGGTCGAGCAAATGCAGAAGCAGGTCGATGCCATCGTCGAGGAGCAGCTCTCGGTCAGCACCGAGGCTGCGGAGTTCAAGAAGGGCAAGCGAGAAGACCACGACCAGCTGCCTGATGAAATCCAGGCNCGATACGTGGAGAATCTATCCATCCTCCAGCAGATGCGCGAACTACACCTCAAGCTCCGCTCGCTGTCGCTCGAGGATGCCACCTGCCCAGATTCGGAGCGGTACCCGTTCCTCAAGGAACTTATCAAACTTGATAAGCAACTGCATGAGAACTGGGACATCTACGACCACTATGTTTTGCAGCAAAGCAGCACCACCACCGCCACAAAATCAGCCAAAACAAGCGCTTCAACGAAGAAAGCAAAATCCACTGGGAATAAGAAAGTTAAGAAGTAATCAATGAAACGCGGACTTGACATCTACGAAGTCCTGCAGCCGCTCGCACAGTGCCCCTTTCAGGCGTACCTCTCCAACGAGCTGCAGGTCGCCGACATCCTCGAGTGGATTCTCTCGCAGTACGGCAAGTGCGAGGTCTG
>Ga0065711_1034609_pt1 | contig 23501 bp, 11 predicted proteins | sample Hoacrofraction12_FD_59098 | JGI IMG/M metagenome (GOLD analysis project Ga0065711, IMG submission 59098) | Hoatzin crop microbial communities from Cojedes, Venezuela - Epithelial fraction 12 v2 (version 2) | ecosystem: Host-associated > Birds > Digestive system > Esophagus > Crop | place...
TGGAGTCTCCTTCTCTGGAGATATTCAAGACCTGCCTGGACAAGGTCCTGTGCAGCCTGCTGTAGGTGACCCTGCTTCGGCAGGAGGTTTGGACTAGATGACCCACAGAGGTCCCTTCCAACCCCTACCATTCTGTGATTCTGTGATTCTGTGATTCTGTGATTCTGTAAGCTTCATTAAGTGATTCACCTCTGTGATATGCTTATCTGTCTGTCCTGAACTTGCCTAATATTCCAAATTCTACTCAGCTTTGTTGCTTTTACTTATGGATTCGTAACAATGACAAAGAACTGTAGACCTCGCAATAAGGAAAATAAAAATAGGCACAGAAGAAGCTGCTGCAATCTGCTATTGAAAAGTGTAGGTGTGTATGTCTATAACTTATTAGCAGCAGTGTCGGAAGAACTGGTTGTTTTCAAAAACCTTAGACATAACTGGATTTCAGAGGAGATTACTTCAAGTGCCAGTCACTGATGTTATTTTATTTGTAAAAAATTAAGCTACATTAAGAATGTACTGTCACTACAGTGTGCTTAAGTCCTCTTTATTCCCATCTGTTCTGGCACCAGGGACTTTATTGTGTTTCCTATGCAAAAAGTGAACTCTTTTCCTTGTTGTGCAGTTTGTTTATGCTGTACCTCTCTTCCTAACACAAGAGCCTTCCACAAACACCTCACACAGCCCCGTATCCACACACCTCAGTTGTTCCCATGAAAGTATCTCCATGGCTTGATGTCTATTTAAAACAAAGCACAAGATTTGCTTGAAAGCTTAAGGAATAGTGATCATATTACAGACGGCCTTTCCTCATTGTACTGAAGATTTGAGATTTAGTGGGGGATTAAGTTTAAATTGTTCTGTTTGGTCTTGCAACCTCTCTGCAGTGAGGAATATTCACAATCTCCATCTATAGCCTTGCCCTGACATAAGGCTTGTAGGATGTGTTACATTCTCCCTCTTCCCATCTGTTTCAACCCCTTGCTTTTCTCTAAAAACAGTCCTCCTCCTCAGGAATTAAATTCTCTCTTCCTTATTTTTTTACATTTTGGAACAATTTGGCTTTGGAGAGGAGTGTTAATTTTTTCATTGTGGCTGTGTGTTCTTTCGTATAGTTACCAATTATCTTCCTTTCCCCAACAACCATAGGGGTATTGCATACCTTTTCTCAGTGGGAAACTGAGGTGCTAAGGTATTAAATAACTTGTTCAAGGTCGCAAAGAGAGTTCATCCAACAAAATAAAGGTTTCCTGAAAATCAGGTACTTACAGAAAAGATCATCCTTGTGCTGTAAGAAATAAATGCCTAAGAGTCTGCAGTCCTCAGAAGATACTTTAGAAAATGAAACACGAAAACATATTTAATCATTGTCCTTCTGTTCATTTGAAGAGTAAACGAGACCAATGTGTATGGCTTATGTAGCTCCACAAAAGACATAAACTTAAGTGAAAGCCAACATAACAAACTATATAAACGAGAGCACGCTTGAGGTTAGCTCTGTGTGACCTTCCTTAAGATACAGAGGACTGCACTTACAAAAGAACCTTGGTAAGCTATTTCAGGCTGTATGTTTGAAATAGGTTTTGTCTTTTGGGACTGTTTATTCCTCATGACAGTTTAAGCTTTTAGTTCTTTTTTTCTGTCTACAAAATAGAAATAAAAATACTTGCCCTTTGTTGAGAAGCTTTGTGGGTTCCTAGGAGAAAATATAGAAGTACTAACAATTATTAATACCGTAAACAGCATTTATATTTAAGCTCTGAGAAGAAAGCCAAAATGATACTGGTCAGTTCCTGCCTGGTGTTATTGCTTCCTCTTTAATTGTATTTTCATCTGAGAAAATGAACACTTGTTTACCCAAGGGACACTACTGAAGTTATGCTAACCTGTGAGCTAGGCACATAATTAGACAGTTTCTAATGATGTAAATGATAAGCTATTGCATGTCAAATGATTCTGGTCTTATCATTCCCCCACCACAGATAAAGCTTGGAAAGTGAAGAATAACTCAGAAATAACCTTCATTTGGTGTGATGTATCACCCTCCAGAAGGAAGGGATAGCAATGGAAGAAGCTGAGAAACACGGGCATTGAGCAGTGTGCTCACATACCTACCTGCTCGAGGTCATGCATACCTTAGTGCAGACACTAAAGAATCGGCTCCTTCATTCTTCCCCCCCAAAACTATGTTCTTCACAGGCACTTCCGATGGCAGCAAGGCTGTTCCAGTCCTGCCCTGCCTTGGAGTGGCACTGCACTAATTCACTGGCTTCCTCCACCCACCACATTTCTTCCATTCTTTGGCTCACTGGCCTCTGCTTTCTTCAGAGTTAGTGAGAGCAAACAGAAATTGCTGAGGGATGTTACTGCCACACAAGATACCAGGAATTGCATCACTGTACCACACTAAGTCTTCTGTTAAAAATTCTGGATGTTGTCTTTATGAAACAATCTTGTTTCACAAATTCAGGCTGCAATCCTTGCAAGTCTAAAATCTTTTTTGTGCCTATGATTTTTCTGAACTAACAGCAATCTGTCCAGCTAAACTCAGCTTTAATACTTTTCACTGAGTTGCCAAGAATGCTTACTTGATCACCATAATCCCGTCCAATGCTTCGTATATCATCTGATTATGTTACCCGCCATGCCAAGGAGAATCTGATCTTGTCCTTCTTCCAAGGTTACATCACATACTGATAATGATTCAGAATGTATCACAGCACAGCGTATGGCTTCCCCTACCTTCAGCATGAAATGTACAGCTGAGAGAATATTTGGGTATGGCTCATAGCATATCACACAGGATGAGAGCACTTTAAGAGGAAAAAAAATTGTCTTGTTGTTTTACAGTTTGTTCTATTTGCGTTTTACTTAGTGCATGAGATTTAACTTTAGCATTTTGCAGAGAGAACTATTATCAATTTTTCCACTGCATAGATTTATAAATGTTTTGTGACCTCTTGTGGTATAATAAAATATTACATATATGATCCATGCATAACACAGTTTATGAAACCTGCAATCTACATACAGCCCATCTGTCTTGATGGCTAGATTTCTATTAAACAAAGACTAACTGTTGCTATGAATCTCTCAATTAACAACTAATCACAATGTGAAAATCTCCTTTCATGGCAGTCATTTGATGAGTGCTTGTATTTTGCAAAAGTCTTAATCGCTAGCCAATTCAATTTTCATGAACTAAAGCTATTCTTAATTATTTTTTTTTATTTCTGATATGGCTTTGAAATTCCACATTCAGCAGTAATATACAGATGCTGGTAATGAAAACATGGCTTCATTCCTGTCATTACTGATGTCTGGCACTGAAGAAATACAATAATTAACAAATCTCTCGAATCTGCTTGCATGCATAGGAGATATTTGAGAATCTGATACACACATGTCAATAGAAAATGGATAAAAGAAATGTAACTATTTGTGAAATTAGTCACCGGATGTTATACATAAATGTAAGTATTGGCATTCCTTAAGTAACACAGGATGTTGCAAAGGTATTGTTATTAACTGTGTGTGCTTTCTACCATTATGCATAAAGCTTGTTAAAAAAAGAAAAATACATCAGGAAAATCATGGTATCACTTTTTAAAATTGTCTGAATATTTGTGCTTCATGTTGTGTATTACTTGTGGCCATGACAACCAACAATAGTAGCAAGACTGCAATGCCTCTGCAGTCTTACCACAGCAGCAGCCTACTGATGCACTGCATGCAGCATACACAAAGGATGCATGCTATGAAATATCACATGAAGATCTGCCATTAGGTGTCTGTATCAGAAATGTTAGCTTAGTGAATACATTGAAGCTGAAACCAGAAACAACTTCATTTCTGTTTCTCATGTAGTCTAAATTGTTCAGTCCCCTGAATTAGGTATCTAACACCTTGGAGAATTAGTCTATGTGTAATTTCTAAAGCTACAAGAAGCTTAAGGATACTGCAATGCCACATTTTTCCCTATTTATGTGTCCTTTCATTACCTGAAACACATGGTGATGTATAAGAACACTGTCAGAAATGGCTTAACAAGTAATCAACATTAACCTCATTGAAACAGAATCTGAATTTGGGTAAACTGTTAAAAAAATTGCCCTTTCCTACTTACATAACAGTATCTTTCAAGACACTTGCCTGTGTTAGTTGTGGTTTCTGTGTCAGTCAAAAGTACTTTCAGGAAGACATGTTGGTTTTATTGATAATGTACAGTGCTTTACCTTTTAATTATGTTTAAAGCTTGAATACATGATCCTCAGAAGATTTTGGATTACCAGAAAAGTGGAAAACACAAAGTCTTAAAAATCCACCTTATCAAAGAGCCATTCAAACACAAACATGAAAAAAACCTCAAGCTTTTTGCTTATACGTCAAATCATCTGATGTGTGTATGTAAATAACACCTTTAAGTTAGAGTAAGAAAGCCCCAAACCTAGTTACAGTTTACATATATTATGCAATTATAAAAAAATTCATTATTCTGCTTTGAGTCCTCAGTTCTCATTAATAAAGTGTAGCATATTAACAGAGATACTTCAGAACTTTTGGGGGGAATCTCCCAAGGCTAAAAAGAAAAAAAGTGTTGCCACAGTTTATTGCTAAAGAATTCAGTACATCTTAAGATACCACAACTCATTAAGTCACATCTACATGGAGAAAAAAAAAAAAAGGCAAAAAAAGCAATATGATTGGGTAAAATGCCAGTTGGAGAAATGTGAGTGTCCCCCACCTTGGTGAACACAGATCAGGCTATGAAGTAGGTGCTCCAGGGCCCAAACAGTTCATCAAACAGTATGTGACATGTTAGTGTATTTTAATCTCGTCCGTACTGAAGCAGAAGAATCAGATCCTGCATTTGATGGATCGTGGACCTGGATGGCGGCTTTATTAACAGACAGATCAAACTAATAGATGTGTGAAAAGCCATAAAGCCTGCAAAAAGAACAAGAGAACTAATTGCTTCTACATACCCATTGTTAAGCAAAACAAAATCTTTCACACGAGTTTGAAAATCTCTGAATATCAATCAGAATTTTAACTGTCAGAATAATTGGACACCCTCAAACGACCGGAGAAAATAACTTTATTGCTTTTTTGGAACAGCAAGTTGTAAATATGTTGCAATTGAATGTAGCTGAAGATACAATACAGAGGACATTGAAAGAGTATATGGAACCAAAACATGGGCTCCACCTAAGACCTCTGAGCAAGGTGCAGAAAGAGCAGCCTAATTCACTGTGATTGATGTACGTGACAAAGAGAATTCTGACTGTAACTAGGACAGTCCTGGATATCTTCAATTATAAACATCTTGGGAGATTTTTTTTCAGTCTAGGATCTAAGCCTGTGAACACAGACAAAGTGAGAGAATTTGTTCTTGGAATAAAAGTTTCAGTATCTGACTTCCTATTCATCAACTTCGAGTTAGACAGGAATGGGAACAAAATACCTTATGCATTACAAAACAACACAAAATGTTTATCAGGTATTTTAACCCAACTTTGTTATTTCTCTTGGACATTTTTTAATTTGCTGGGCTATTATCCTTGAATAGCAATAAGTATGAATCCTTCAAAAATATAGAGTAATTACTGGTGTACTTCTCTTACCACTTTCTTCCTTTTCTTCAGTAACAGTCATGCTCCTGTTCCACCTCTCTGCATTGCTTTGATGTCTCCAGGAAATTTCAGTACGAGCTTTTGTCTCCCGACACGCCTCGCTTTCCCTACAGGCTATGCTTTCCACTTGAAGATACTTGCAGCCATAAATTCAAGCACACAGCAGAAACCAGCTGCTGTTGCTGCCCTGAGCCACCCCAGCTGCTGTTGCTGCCCTGAGCCACCCAGCACAGTCCTCCAGTCATTCCGTGTAATGCACCAATCAGTATCCAAGAGCGTGGAGAAATATTACCAGGCAAAATGAACAGCCAGGGGTAAGACAGAGGTTGGTCCCAAAACTGACTGCTCCTGAGCTTTGAATACTTTCCTTCTGTTTACTCTTACCGCCATTATTGATAGTGCAATGACCAGTTTTTTATTATAGTAATAATCTGTATTATGTACAAGAGAAAAGGGCTGTTATTTTTTGCTAGTCCAATAATCCTCAAGTTTGAAAATACTGAAGTTACTTGATGGGAGTAAACTTTGATAAAATGCTAACGGTAAAAGCTGCTTGATCTGGCAGCAGGTTTCATGCAGGCTATAGGATCAATCCACTCAGCTTTATTTGCCTTTCGCTTATATTTTCTTTTTATGATTTCAGTATTCGCCTTTTTCAGATTCACGGTAATTAGCAGGAGAGTAGATTTAAGTCTGTGATGAGAGATATTCTGTAGCTTTCAGTCTTGCTCACCTATGTGTCAGTGACAGACACTCTCACTAGTTTCTTCATGATCAGGACTGGGCTCTCCTGTCACTTTTCTTGCTGTTCATCTGACACAAAAATTCAGAAAATAAATTAATTTCCTGGTTTCACATCTTAAAAAGAAGAATGGGAGCACATTCCACTTCAGAGAGGCTACCTTATGTATAATATTTAAAACAGCAAATATCTGAAGACCTCCAAACTGATTTGGCTTGCAGAATTATTCATACTACTAAAAAGAGAAATTTTCAAAAAGTAATTGTTCTTGCAGAATCCCTGGTAGATGCCTTTTATTGTAAATACAGTTTTCATAGAAGGAAGAAAAATTTATCAAATAACCCGCTGTTGACCCTGATGGGCCTCTCTAACAGAATTTTTAAAAGCTAGGAAAGTGGAAAAATGTACTAAAATATGTGTTGATCTTGCAAGCCTGAGCTAAACTCCATAGGGAAGAAACTTCAGAACCCATAAAATGAACAAAAACTGTATACCACATAAAACTCCAAACACTAAGTCATTCATCGTCAATCCTGGAAATAATCTATCTTTCCATAATGTTTACTAATCTCATGATCCACTGGAACTTTAACATGTTTTTCTCCTCCCACAGTTAAGTCTTCCATTGAATTCAGCATCAATGTATTCTGGAAATTTTGAGGCATCTTCCAATTAATTTAAATCCAGCTGGCATAAATCATTGGCTACTATTCTGACTGCAAAAAGAGTTTAGCTGCAGCTATCCATTTTCCATGTAAACCTTCTTATAAGATGAAATTTTCCATGCATAAGCAATGCTGAAAGGTGAATGTTCTTTTCAAGGTTTGAGTAAAATTAATTCATTCTGCATGAACATGTTACAAATACTTCTTTCTGTATCTATGCATACGCAGACAGAGGTATTTTATTGTCCATGTTTTATTACTCAAAATGGATGACAGATTTGTCTGAACTTCAAACTTGACAGGTCTGAAAATTGTTCTTCCAGAGATGAGTGGGGACAGTATATTATTTTATTCCTCAGGACAAACAGGAAACAGTAGAACTTCTTTTGCTTAAACCTCCCAAAATATCTCACAACTTAATTTCATTTTAATTATAAGCACACTTTCATCCAAAATGTTTTCTGGGAAGGTGGAGACACCAGACAAAATAAGGTTTGGCAACACCTTATCAATGTTTTGTAAGAAAAGGCAAGGCAAGAAAACAACAGAAAATGAAATGAAATGAAATGAAATGAAATGAAATGAAATGAAATGAAATGAAATGAAATGAGAAGGGAAGGGAAGGCAAGGCAAGGCAAGGCAAGGCAAGGCAAGGCAAGGCAAGGCAAGGCAAGGTAGGCAAGGCAAGGAAAGGCAAGGAAAGGCAAGGAAAGGCAAGGAAAGGAAAGGAAGCATGCTTTAGAGTGTTTAAAAACAACAAGCCGTCAACACAAGCTTTACTATGTTGTTTCTACGAGAGTTATCTGCTGAAAGTACCCTGGAGAAATATTTGACAGGGAAAACAGAAAGAAGAGTGATTCTGGGACTCATGAGAAGAAAGAGAGGTAAGCAGAAAGAAAGTCTTAAATTCCTTTGGACTTTACTCGTAACTTTAGAGGAGAAAACTTTAATCTGGATTAATCCCGTGTGTGCTTGGATGTGCGTCTATCCACAGCACCATTCATTCTTCTGAATGCACAGTTTCTTGCTGATGAATTTTAAAAAATATATGCTGACACTCTGTATCTAGATTATGGATAGTGTGGGTATGAGAATGAAGGGTTCAAATAATTTATCAAAACCCACCATCATTAAAGGCAAGATAAAATCCATATAAACAGTAGCATGCATCTTCTATTGCTCTACCAAATACTCTGTCATATAGGAAATTTTCTTCCGGTATTCATCTAGGATTCCAGGCCTATGAGTATTTAGGACTATAGTAATAAACACATAATGTGAGTGAATAGGACCCAAAAAAATAAGTACTGAAATGAAAGTACTTTAGCAAACTGACTGGACTGTACTCACTTTCTAAAAGTGTAAATCCAAAGTATCTACATAGTTTTCATAAATTCAGTATACATTTTTCAATATTGATGTACACAATATATAATGGAAAATTAATGACCACTTTAAAAATTGGATAACCTTTTGTATCCTGAGTTTTCTGGAATATAAGTGCAATTTCTGGACTACGTCACAGCAGGTTTTAAACAAAATGGACTCTGCAATCAAAAGTAAAGCAGAGACGTGTTCCGGATTTATCAGAGCATAGTCCAAATAAATTAAAGGATCATCAAGGCTTTTCCAGTAGAAACAACATGGAAAATGAATTCATTAAGCTCAAACTTTAGAGCCTCTTGAGATTATAGTAGATATATGATATAGTATATATTATAGCAGTTAAATTATGAACAAGTAAAACAACAGCCTATTTCAGAAGTCAGGTTGTCTTCCTGATAAAATGTACTGAACTATTACCATTTTTTTGTCCTAAGGTGTTACAGAGTTTTATGCAAAATTGTCTGAATTAACATCAAAGAGTTTATTAAGAAAGTATAATAAAACCTGTTCTGAACATAATTTCATCTTTTAAAAATTTGTGGAATATCAATTTCTACTAGACGTACTGAATTTTCTACTGTCAGTGAAAGCAACCGTACAAAATCATGGCTGAACAGGGAGGATTGCTTTTCGTGGTTGAAAAGATAGTTAAATTGTTCTTTCAACTATTTTCTGTGCGAAAATAAGTGATGGCTTTTCTCAGTTTTTGGCTAATGATTTGTGTGAATCTTCTGTTCATGAAAGTGACAGATTTATAGATCTCTCAGGCAAAATTTAGCCAGGCAGTTACTATGCAAATTTGTCCATATTTGCCTGTCATTGTGCTTTAATCTTTACTTTATCTGCTTTATCTGCCAACTTCTGTGTAGGAAAAGAAATCTCACAAATCCTGCAAGGAAGAGTGGAACTGCAGCATCACACAAATCTTCGAAGTTCACCACACCCTCTCCCCCATCTTGATCATCCATATGTTACATGATGAAAGAATCAGTCTTTCTCCCAGTCAATTTCTCAACCTCCTTCACTTGTCAAAAGAAGTGCTATTATTATTTCTAGAACAGTAACACCTAGAGATCTCAAGTGAGACAGGAAGTCAGGGTGCAGTTTATCTCTCCAAAAGTAGATTACTAGCACTTATTCAAATGTTTTGCTGTGTGGAAGCTCCTTGCCTGAAATCCCCCTCTGCCATCAAGAAACACATTCGCTGTCTTCACTCATGCAGGCAGCTGCATTCAGATGTCCACATGAAGATATTGGTCTGGACAGATTCCTTTGCATAGATTCTCCATATACACACATGTTCTATGCTTTTAAACCATGGCCAAAACTGGGCATAATTCAGCTCTTCCTTACTGACAGCCACACTAAGGTTTTTGTTCTTTGCATAACCATTAATTTTGTAACGCTAGGACCCACCAACTGGGCACCTCTCAAGGTGGTAGCAACCTGTAAATCACGCTTGTTCATGCACCTGGCTTGGTGCCTGAACCAGCAACAGTATAAACAGCAGCAATAAAGAAGAGAAAAATCTACTGGACTGTCATGGAAACTCCAGATCAGGTAAAAAAAGAGAAGCAGGAAAGAATATACAGAGTTCGGTGGGAGACAGTACTTGGGGAAAGAGGAGGTTTCCTTTTAGCAGTGGGCCCAGCTGTGCTAGCCTGAGGCACTTCAGGTTCCAGAATAGCTTCAAGAGCCTCGTCTCTTGAGCAGAAACAGGCTAATACAGAGATGGTAAAGACAGGCCAGGGGCAGCATCCCAAAGCACGTCCCAGTGTTTGCCAAGCAACGCACCACTGTCATACACCACTTGCAAGAACAGAAAGAGCACAGGGACGTAACACTTCAAGGCACCCTTGTCCTTGACCTTTAGGTACCACTGGCTGTCTCTGCATGTGTAGAGCCCTGGGGTCGGAATGAGCGATTGTGGCAAACATCCATCTTGATAAACTGAAACAGAGATACCCGAATCAAACAAACTTACAAATGAGGTATTGCCAAACTTCCTTACTGGATAAGGGACTGTGGCAGGCCAGCGGAACCCTGTAGAGGTGGGATGCTGTCTTGTGAAACCCACCTCTCTCCCTCTGAGATGTCACATAGGCAAGGAAGTTGAACACTTGCACAAGGCAGAAGGTCAACTCTACAGATCGGTGTTGTAAGACCATCAAGACCTCCCCGCACCCACTGACTCATTTTGAGAACTTTCATGACAGTACTACTCCCCTGAGGAGGGACAGCAGGCACCCAAAGCATATAACAGGACAACAGGCAAGCCTCTTGGTGCACGCCTGCCACCGGAGGACCCCAGCCACCAGCAGAAACAGCCACTGGATCCAAGGGTGGTGATATCTTTTCTCTTATCTCTCCTTTTGTTTCCCTCTCTTTCTCTATCTTTAACTTGATTTACAGGCATGTAAGGGTAATGTTGTTGTAAATTTGTCAATCCACTATATTTTACAGTGTTGCAAGATCAGACATGATATTGTTGTAAGATTTTCCAAGTCAATATTCATTGCAATCCTGCTGTATTAAAATAATATTTTCATAAAGTCGCAAAGTTACCACCTTTCGTAAATTTGCTGAATTCCAAGTAGAGTTTGTTTCCAGTCAAACCTCTTGGGTCGTTGTCATGACTCCTGTATACAGTGCAGAGAACTGAAAAATCTCACCTCCCCTTACCCACTGAGTGGGACAGGACGTCATGCCAAAAGTATGAGGGAGGGCAGACACCACAGAAGGATGAGAGAAAACCAAACTAGGGATAACCAGGTGAACAGCGACAGCATTGGATCTTGATGGAGTGGGGCAGATTAATCCACAGCTACACCAAGAGTAGATTTCCAGCATCACAGGCACCAAACGCAGGACAGGAGCTATAGCGGCTCATCAGGTGCAAGGTATTGTTGTCACGTACTGCTGCCCTAATCCAGGGAGTTCTGACTCAGCAGATGAGAATCCTCTTAGCAAAGGAAAGCACAGTCAGGTAAGTCTGATGGAAATAGAAAAGGATTTGATACAGACTGAAATAGTGATGTGGGATGTAAATGAGAGTTAGAGCAGAAAAAGAGAAAAAACAATATAGACTTTATGACTGCCTTATTTATCACACTGGTCTTTTGCTGTGCTCTCTTTCGGATGGTCCCTCCCGTGGAGATGGAGCAGATGGAAAGCCTGGCAGCACCCCAGGCACTTTGATGCAGTCTTGGCAGGCCCTTGTTCATGGATACTGAGGGTAAAGGCTTTTACTTTCTGATCTTACCTTCCTTTGCTTCACAAGCATGCCTTGCTACTACTGCCTGAAAATCAGACATAGGAGTAGTGTCAGCAGCAGCTGCAGTAGCAGCAACAATTCCTTCAGAGCTGATGTTTATAGTTTCAGTTAGGGCCAGTCTCATGGGTGTGTTAACAACGGGAATTACATCAACAGGGCTGAGCTTGTGCAATGTAGCTCTGAAAAGCCTTGCTCGTCCCCGAGTCCCAGCAGAGGGGGTCACGCTGCCTTACACAATAAGATACGGTAGACTAGAACTCCTCTTTAGATGATTTCTAGAAAGAAAAAGCTCTTGACAAATGCATCTTGGCCTGGGAAATGCAGACAACAAGGTCACTCTACAGCAGTGTTCCTCTCCAGTGCCCAGGGCTCCACTGGTGACAAGAAGTGCAAGGGGGAGAAGTGTTTGGTTGGGACCTATAGACCACAGGACTGTTCAGGAAATGTGGTCAAGGGGAGTTCCTAGACTCAGAATAGGGTTGGTGAAATTGGATACTGGTATGCTCAATTCCCACACATCACGTAGCTGCCTTTGATTACTGAGATGCCAAGAGCTGGAAGAATTCACGACAGATTTGAGAATGCTATATCTCTCCTCACACCATCCTAGGCAAGATGGGGAGAAAGCCCAATACTTTGAAGTAGATGAAGTATTCATCAGTTTCCTAACTGCCTCTGCCTGAATTTGGGGGAGGCTCATTTTCTAGCACAGGACAACTCAGCAGCAGCTGCTGCAAATGGTATGGTGCTGCCTGCATCAAAACATAACCTGGACTATAATCTAATGTGTCATCCATTAGTCAATGGCCAATTCAGTAGCTGAAGAAGGAGGGTAGCCAGGAAGGAGAACTTGGGAATGCAGAGAGGTGTTGGTATTTCCTGGTGCGAGACAAGGTCTCACTGTCAGGTCCAAGAAAATTTCTGTATTACAGCAGAAATGTGTGAAGATTGGCTCTGATCTTCCAGTAAGTCACTTGAATAATGCTGTGCTTCTTCATAGCATTGGAATGGGAGGGAGAGGCTCCCTCTACTGTGAGGGATGGAATATTTTTTATATGCTTAGGTATGTCGGTAAGGGAGGTTTGGGCACATTTGCTGACCCTCCATTTCTTTTCCTAACCTTTCTCTTTAAACTGTGAAAAGCAGAACAAATGTAAGTAAATAGCTCTGCTGTTATTTATCATGTAGTCCGAGCTACCGTGTTTAAGTCCTCTTCTGTCCTACGCCCTTGGCATTGCTTCATCTGTTCCCCACCGAAGTCCTCTACACATGGCTATATGTATATTAGTAAGTGGATTTAGCCCAGTAGGAATAGAACTGTAAAGCAGATTAGCTACTGATGAGTACCAGGTTTCCGCTATGTGTATTTCAAGAGGCTGGATATGTGTAGAGGTACCTTGATACAGCACCATGAAGATGTACCACTATAGAGAGCACAGTTGTCCAGATTTCTCCCACTGCATACATGGGACAGATAAATTGCAACTCTATAGAAGTACATTTCTGGGAGAGACTTTTAGCCTAAATATGGATGTCTACACTTAGTAAGGTAAATTTGATGCTCAGAGTTAGAATCAGAGTACAAAATTACAGTACAATCCTTAGCATCAGTAGTTTCTGATTGTGAACGTTGTATTACCTCTTTGGTGATGATGTGTAAAATTCTTACGGATATCTTCTCCTCTGCAAATCACCAATATTGAAAAACAAATCTTTGATTTCAAAATTATACTACAGTTTTCCCTCTCCACAGCCAGTGGAAGAAATATAAATTTCTTTACTGCAAGATGAAAGCAAGCTCTTGTATCTCCAAATCAGAATTCTCTGCTTCAGAGGGTTTTTGAAGAGCAGAATATTTTACAATTGCGTGTTTCTTTGTAGTCATATAGCCAGAGACATTCATGCAGTTCTCACCCAGTCAACAAGTAGCTAAACCAGGGATTGACGGTTCAATGATACCATAGAGCATTGTTGTTATCTTTTAAATATATAGTACATCTTAGTAGGCAGGTGATAAGACCTTTTCTTTTTGAGGACTGATTTGATTTCAGGAGTGTAGGTTGTTGACTTGACAGGTAACACAGTCCATGTACTGTCAACATAAAGCTCCTTTCCTCCTCAACAAGATTTAAATGTAGACATGTGAGACCTATGTAAAAGTCTGTTTTTCAACACCATGAAAAAGTCCTCAGATTTCTACCAGTACTGCAGTGGAATCTTACATAAAAAGAAATCTCTGAAATTCTTACTTTTATTTTAAATCAACAGTAATATGCACTTTTGCTAAACTGACAGGCCAGTTTTTGCATTTTCAGCCTCAAAATTTGTAGCTGTCAACATCAATACTTTCTGAACAAGGTACAGTATGGCAGACTATCATCCCAAGTATAGACCTCTTTGAAGTTCCATTTTACCAGGGAATGACCCTGCACCTGAAACTAAAATAACACAGAGCACTATTTCTCCTACAAAATAAAAGACGAGTGACTTTGCTTTGTCCTACACATCAGCCTTGTGGACTGTACATCACAGATATTGCATACACATTCATCCATCATTCTTGTTTCCTTCCTACAGGACTAAATCACACTTTTTTTAGTCTGTATTTCAGCCGCCAAAAAACTAAAGCAGAGCCAAGGAGGAGAGGTGTTATGCTGGGCTTTGTTCCCACCAACAAGGAGGGGCTAGTGGGGAATGTGAAGCTCAAGGGCAGCCTTGGCTGCAGTGGCCATGAAATGATGGAGTTCAAGATCCTTAGGGCAGCAAGGAGGGTGTGCAGCAAGCTCACTACCCTGGACTTTAGGAGAGCAGACTCTAGCCCCTTCAGGGATCTGCTCAGTAGAGTGCCATTGGATAAAGCCCTGAAGGGAAGAGGGGCCCAAGAAATATGGCTCATATTCAAGGATCACCTCCTCCAAGCTCAGGAGCAAGGCATCCCAACAAAGAGGAAGTCAGGTAAAAACTCCAGGATGCCTGCATGCATGAACAAGGAGCTCCTGGACATAAGCACAAAAAGGAACCCTACGGAGAGTGAAAGCAAGGATGGGTAGTCTGGGCAGAATCCAGAGAAATCATCTAAGCAGCCAGGGATCAGCTTAGGAATGCTAAAGCCCTGATTAAATTAAACCTAGCCAGAGATGTCAAGGGCAACAAGAAAATCTATAGGTACGTCAGTGATCAAAGGAAGACTAAGGAAAACGTGGACCCTCTCCAGAAGCAAACGGGAGACCTGGTTACCTGGGATACGGAGAAGGCTGAGGTACTCAAAGGTTTTTTTGCGTCAGTCTTTTCCAGCAAATGCTCCAGGCACACCACACAGGTGGCAGAAGGGAAAGGAAGGGCCTGGGAGAATGAAGAACTGCCCACTGTAGGAGAAGGTCAGGTCCAAGACCATCTAAGGAATCTGAAGGTACACCAGTCCATGGGACCTGATGAGGTGCATCCACAGGTCCTGAGGGAACTGGCGGATGAAGTTGCTAAGTTGGTATCTATCATATTTGAGAAGTCACAGTAGTCTGGTGAAGTTCCCACTGACTGGAAAAGGGAAAACATCACCCCCATTTTTAAAAAAGGTAAAAAGGAAGACCCGGCAAATAGCAGGTCGGTCAGTCTCACCTCTGTGCCAGGCAAGACCAAGAGCAGATCCTCCTGGAAACTATGCTAAGGGACATGGAGGTGATTGGTGACACCCTGTGGAATTATTAGTAAAATTAAGGTTTTACATGTGAAAATTAAAGTTTATATGAAAAACGCAGCATTGTTCACCCATTGAGGAAAAGCATAAAATCAAAAGGAGCTCTGAGGATGGAACATAGCTGCAGCAGGCACGCAAGGAATCCACTCACACAGCAACTCCCTGCAACATACCATAGAGGATGGAGCGGGGTGGAGACTCCATGGCCATGCTCCGTGATGATAAAGCAGGAAGAGATGGTTCTCTAGAACTGATAAGCAGCTCATCTGGCCCCCTGAGCCAACAGGTTTTCGAAACCTTGCCAAAATGCTATCCTTTTGTGAACTTTTCTCATTTTAATATCATTTTCATACCAAAACACACCTCCATCCCGAAGGCTACCCACCTCAGAGGTGAGACCACTCCTCTTTGAGTCTGCACCCTAGATTTTTTGTAAACCTTTAAACATGAAGCAAGAGAATTTTACACCACTCATGATAAAAGGTATGTATGACTACAGTGACTCACACTCCACCTTGAATGTAGAAAGGATATAAAAATAGCCAGGGAAATAGGGGATTTTCAGAGAAGAAGATAACACCGTGAGCAAGTCAAGGGAAACTCCATCTCAGACTGCCTCGGACTACCGGGATCGGCCGACGGGCTGAGCCTTGCTTCTCCCCACCTTGGGACACCTTGGGTGAGACTTAGACAGAGCGCTTTTCTTGGGAATCTTAGAAATCTCTCTAGAGACTTGCTCCCTAATGTTTATAGCCAGGCTGTGTTATTTATAACCTTTTCGTGTGTTTTATACTTAATAACATCATATTTGCACGTGCTTTCTTGCAGACAGTCACTATCACTGGCAATTCAAAAAACCTATATACCTGTTGCACAAACAAAACTGCACTGTTTAAGTAGCCAGTTGTCACAGTTTCTCACTGAACACAACCAAATACGGCCATGCTAGTTCATGAGCACAACTGGAATGAAGGTGCAGACCGCTATTAGTGTATCCAGAATCGTGGTAGTTTAATATACATATTAAACGCAGCTGGACTGGTAGTGGCAAATCGGATATCACTCAGAATTTAAACCTAGCCACACCTAGCCTCCCACTCCAGTGAGAAGAGTTAGAATGCAAGGAGGTTTATCTTCTGCCAAATTAACGCAACACACCCAACACGTCTTCACTAAGAGAAAATCCTGTCTGACAAATTTGGTGGCCTTCTACGATGGGTTTACTGCTTCGGTGGATAAGGGAAGCATAACTGACATTATCTACTTGGACCTGTGCAAAGTGTTTGACACTGTCCCACACAACACCCTTGTCTCTAAATTGGAGAGACGTGGATTTGATGGATGGACCATTCGATGGATTAGGAATTGAGTGGATGGTCACACTCAAAGAGTTGCAGTTAATGACTCAGTGTCCAAGTGGAGACCAGTGAAAAGTGGTGCTCCCCAGCGGTCAGTACTGGGACCAGTTAAACTGCTGTTTAACATCTTCTTCAGCAACATGGACAGAGAGATTGAGTGTACCCTCCAAAAGTTTGCCAAAGACACCAAGCTGTGTGGTGTGGTCAACACACTGGAGGGAATGGATGCCATACAGAGAGACCTTGACAGGCTTGAGAGGTAGGCCTTTGCAAACTGTGTGAAGTTCAATAATACCCAGTGCAAGGACCTGCACCTGGATCAGGGTGATCCCAAGCACAAATACAAGCTGAGCAGAGAATGGTTTGAGACCAGACCTGCTGAGAAGGACTTGGGGGTGATGGTTGACTAGAAGCACAACATGACCCAGCAATGTCCACTAGCAGCCCAGAAGGCCAACAATATCCTGGGCTGCATTACAAGAAGTGTGACCAGCAGGTTGAGGGAGGTGATTCTACCACTCTGCTCTGGTGAGAGCCCACCTGGATTAATATGTTCAACTCTTGGGTTTCTTGGGGTTTTCAAAAATTTAGAGATTTCAAATTTGAGATTTCATATCTCAACCTGAGAATCCACAACACAAGAAGGACACGGACTTGTTGAAGTGAGTCTAGAGGAGGGCCCCAAAAATGATCAAAGGGCTCGAACACCTCTGCTCTGAAGAAAGCGTGAGAGAGCTGGGGCTGTTCAGCCTGGAGAAGAGAAGGGTCTAGGGAGACCTTATTGCAGCCTTCCGGTACGTGATGGGGCCCTGCAAGTGAGCTGGAGTGGGACTTTTTACAGGGGCATACAGGGGTCGGAAAAGGGGTGACGGTGGCTTCAAGCTGCAGGAGGGTAGATTTAGATTAGATACGAGGAAAAAATTCTTTGCTATGAGGGTGCTGAGGCACTGGCACAGGTTGCCCAGAGACACTGTGGATGCCCCCTCCCTGGAAGTGTTCAAGGTCAGGCTGGATGGGGCTTTGAGCAGCCTGATCTAGTGGAAGGTGTCCCTGCCTCTGACAGGGGGGCTGGACTACATGATCTATAATATATATCACTCAATGATATATGAAGCCTGTTTTAAATTATTTTAAATTCATTGTTTTAAATTACTTCATCAAGATTCACTTACACAAATCTTATTATATCTAAAGCTCTGTGTGTAAGTAAAGATGCTTTAGTGTACAGGTGAGTGTGTAGCTTTTCCTCTTACCTGATTTCACCAAGCATGATAGAGAGTGTTTGAGAATTCCTCCATGAACAGCATAGCAGGAAGCCTCCCTTCTCGTAGATTTATTTCTGTACCTCCTAGCCACTTCTATATTTATAGTATACTCAACACCATCCTACTGCCCTCGGCTTTTCTTCTTCCTCACGGTGTTTCCCTGTTTCTCCTCAAGTCCCTACCTCCTTGACTGACTGTCAGTCAGCACATGCCAGTTTTGGTTTGGAGCTGACAAAGTGCCGGGTGACTACCTAGTATGCATATCATAACTGAGTATCTGATTCCTGCCTCTTAAAATGGGTATGGCTTTGAATCATAACTGCATCTCATTCAATGTGCACTGTAGAGCACTGATTCCTCTTCTTCAGCTAGCTACTGATTTTCACAAAACTTTGGCAGCTTCATGTTGTGAAATATCAGGTTTGATTTACAGTAGGTCATTGCAACCAGAAGTTTTTTGAGGGGACAGACAAATACACATAATGGTTACAGAATGATAAATTGCTTAGAAAAACAATACAAAAAATAGTTAAAATTCTTACTTTAAAAGATATGTCAACATTCTGTGGTTTTGTTAAGAAGACTAATTAAGAAAAAGCATAAATAAGAAGTTATTTAAAGTTTTTCAGTTTCAGATTATTAAATTTTATTTTAATAATATTCATTGTTATTTATGAGACAGGTTATATAGAAATGATGTTTAAAAAGTGTAAGATAAAAGGTGCTTAAATGGAAATGATTTTTCAATTTGACAAATTAAACTTAAAAAGCGAAGGTTCAAACAGAAAATGCAACTACTTCACTGACAATGTCAGTATATTTTTCTAAAGTTTCGTTCTTCAACTAGGAAATAGAAGATAATTTCATCTTGACTTCATTCCAAATTTCGTAGTTGAGAGCAATCAAGTTAGCTTTCACAGCTTAGTTAGAAAGGCTTAGAGTAATTAACAGAAATATAATTTAAGAAAATTGTACCTTCTTGACTATCACATCTGCACTGAGATAGCACAATTGTTTCATTCCAGGATACTGGAAGATTCATGTGTTCCCCAGAACCTAAAGTGCTAAGATCTAATTTTCCCTGTTTGGAAGGAAAATGGTAAAAGGCTAAAGAAAAGGTTAAAAAATGTTTGGTTCATTTAGCTGATGGAACATCTTTCTTACAAGCCAAAACCAGCATTTTTTTGAAAGAAAAGTGCATGCTTTAGAGACAACATTAAATGAGCTTGCTGATGCAAAACTCAAGAGTAGAAATTAATGAAGCATCAGTGTTCAATCTCTAGAGGTAGCACTTAAGTAAGAACAAGCATTCATACTTATAATTATAGTCTTATTACCCATTTTAAACACATATGAATAAAAACAATTATTTACCACCTCTGCTAACAAATCTGTAACTCCAGACAAGGTAGTGCAAGGATACTGCTATGACAACCGATGTAACAATAAAATCACTGGGAAATCTGAAAATGAAATGCCCTGCACTACTTTGGGTTTTGCTGTTCGCATTTTTGCAGAACAAAACACTTTTTTCTTGGTAGACATCCACTTATGAAGTGTTTTATAACCACATGGATTGTTTAATAGCCAAAATGCTAGCACATTCTGGTCATTCAGTGAGGAAAATACGTAACAGATCTGTTAAAATTTTGCATATATTCAGCAATTCCTGTGAAAAACAGAAAAGCCAGAACATTCTTTCATTTCTACTATTACCACACTTCTAGAAGTGATGCTGGGAGCTGACACCATCAGCTGGCTTCATGCAGCAGTAATTCCACCACTAGGGAATCAGAATGAGCCTTTCTTTCTCAGCGTTAATGTAGTTAATGAGAAGGCAGCAGATTTGGACACAAAAGATTGCATCAGCTGCAGGCTTAGGAAAACTAGGCAGTTGTCTGCAATGACAGATAAACCTAGGTAAAACCATCCCAGAAAGAGTCAGAAAAGATCTTACCACCTAATTTGTGTCCACAAGACCCTTAGGAAGCTTTTCTTGCTGGTGGTCCTAATAAAGAGGTCTGGTAGTGCAGAGTTAGGGTGATTGCTGGAAAACGACAGCTTCACAGCTGCACCATATCTTGTTTCCAATCCTTTCTACAGCAACAAGAAGCATAGCTCTCCAGGGCTAACTTATTTTTCTCTTATCCACAAGGCAACAAAATTCAATTTTGTCTACTCTGCTGAGGTGTGAGCTGCTTCCGACTGGAGACTGCAAAATTAACATTGTCAGTAAACGCACTAAGCTGAGGCTGTTGGTTTCATCTGTACATTCTGGTTCACACAAGGGGGCTGCTTCTTTGTAATTGAATGGTTTGTAAAGCATTCTTCTAGTGCTGAAATGAATGCAGGCCTAATTTGGACAAAAATGGATCTCTAAGCTCAAGCCCAAAAGCAACCAAACCTCACTAAGATGCCCATTCTAGGGTGCCAATTATAAGAGTTTTTTAAACTCTTTTAGCCAATACTCTTTTCCTGCCAAGTTTAAGAACCACAGCACAAAGGATAATGCTCAAAATGAAAGTCCATAATTTGCAAATAGGGCCTTAAGCGTGTTTTATAACTTCTGCATTTTCCACTTGGAATGTAGGACAAATTATATCAGCACCACAACCTTCTCTTTGGGGCTTACTAAATGCCAAATATATTGCTTTCATAATATCTTTCCAATTTGAATGACCACTCTGTTTCTATGCATTATCTATTTTCGGCTTAGGAAGCCCACAAGGAATCATTCTGGGTTGCAGAGTATGGTGTTTACTGTTTTCTCCTTTCAAAACAGTTGCAAAGATTTTAATAGAGAGAATAAAATAAAACATAAAATTCATCAAAGCAGTGTTACAACTAAACTGCTTCCCACAATATTGCTAAGAATTCTCTTCAACAAATTTAGATTTATACAACTGTAAGCTATTTAAAAATCTGTATAATTTCCTGCGATGTTTTACAGTACTATGATAGCATTAGTACTGGGACCTCCAACGCAAGATCATCCTTTTACTGATCTGGCATCCCATTACTAAGGTGTTCAAGATAAATACTATTAAATTACCCTTACTCTTTCCAGTGGTCCCTGTCATACTCCATGATCACTAACAGTAAGACTTCTGCTTCTGCTTTCAGGAAAAACCCAGTCAGGCAGTGGTTACACAGCAATTAAAGACAGTCACCTTGACATGGTATCATGCTCATAGACAGCAGTGTGGGCCAGGCCCCACCACAGCACTGAGCGCGTGTGATTGTACAGTATATCAGCTGAGGAGGCTCGTGTGTTTCAAAACGAACTCTATCAAAGAGGAGGAAAAAAAAAACATGGTTACTTATCACAGAGATCAGCTCCCTTGATGAGTTGAACCCAAGGTCCCACAAATGCCGGTGGACAGTGGCAGAGGGCACAGTGGGCCTGACCGTACATGGCCACTGAAGCTGCCATGCAGCTGCACCCTCAGAGCCCTTGGGGAGAAACATGGCCTTCAAGACCTGGGGTAAACTCCTGGCCCTGCTACCATCAGTGTCATCTCCATCAGTCTCACCCCCTCTCCATCCACAAGTCCTTTTCGGTGGTTGTAAGAAGTGTTCTGTCTTAATTGAGCTTAGGACGAGTAATTATGTATCACCTGATAGTTTAGCAACAAAACAGTAGATGGCATTTTAAAACATCCTCTGCTTGCTACTGACGTTCCTTTACTGCAGGTTACTGTGTAAATAATGTGGTGAGAAATACATAAACCCTAAGACATCCGATTATCAGGCACGGTCTGAATTTTTTTCAGTTTGGGGCACACAGCTTCATAATACAACAGGGTTTTGCCTATACCGTGCAGTGTGTAGACACAGGACGGTGGTACGCTGGCCGAGAGCAAGCTGCCTCTGGAACAGGAGTCTATCTGCGGCTTAACGTGCTCTATCACTACACTCCTTTCTAGCCTTTCGTTACCGCCTCTTGCACGGCTCTGCACAACGCAGCTCACTTAGCACGAAGTCAGCCATCACTTAATGTTGTTGTGCTTTGCGAAGTGGAGACAGATCCCAGGAGCTTTTCCATTGATTTGAAGGGGCTTTACATGATCCCTGTAAATACTAAGATAAACTGCAAAAGCTGGCAATTCTAATTATGCCTGGCAGGAAGATTTCCTCTGATATCCAGGAAAAATAATAGCAATCCTCACAGAATAAAAACCCTAAAATGTTTTTTTAAGGAACAATGTCACTGTCTGCCTATGTACCAGTATGCAAGATCACAGCCCAATTTGATTTGGTTTCATTTATGTCACTGCTCTTACTGTCTCAGTATTTTAATTACTGAAACTTCAAACTTTTGTTTCTGTTTTTATAGAAAGTGTTTATGGAAGTGGAAGACCACAGGGGAAAATAAATAAATAGTGTATATTATTTATATATAGCATTAGATAACAGAGAAGATGTTATCTCTTCTTTCAGTGCATATCATGAATCTGGCACGTATTTTTCCAGCTGGTTCTTATTTTCTGATCTTTCTGACAGATTGGACTTCTGAATTAATTGTGATTTCCAAGTTTTACCCTGGAAAATACAGAGAACACAATAAAAGTATGAAAAAGAATCTGCAGTTATACTTTTTATTTCTTACTGAATTAATTGCAGTGCTTTGGATTTATTCTACAAAATGTATTATTATCATATTTTTAAAGAAGTTTTTAACTGAGAGACAATTTTCATAATGATATTGTACAAAGCAATCTAAGCCTTCACAAAATGTTTTACTTGTAAGCTGCTGCAAGTGTGAGCTGAAAAATGAACAATAAATCAGCTTATTGCCATGCTCCTAGATGCATACTCATTTCTAGCATACTTCAAATCCTGTTTTGCAGGTAGAAAATTTACCACTGCTTCCATAAATTAGGATTTCACCTTTTTTTCTTTGTATGGTATTGGCCATATGCAAACTTGTAAATTGTCTCTTCCCACTGCAAGCTCACCATATAGTGGGGTGTTCTTGTTGGGCAGTTAAAACTGTATCAGTATTTAATAAGATTGATAACACAGTTCAAAGCACTGACTTCTTGAGCCTGCAGCCAACCAGAAACACCACTACTGATAGTCCTGCTAGTATCTCTTTGCTTTGTAGAATCATAGGATAGTTTGGGTTGGAAGGGACCTTTCAAGGTCATCTAGTCCAACCCCCCTGCAATGAGCAGGGACATCTTCAGCCAGATCAGGTTGCTCAGAGCCCCATCCAACCTGACCTGGAATATTTCCAGGGATGGGGCATCGACCACCTGTTGGGACAACCTGTTCCACTGTTTCACCACCCTCACTGTAAAAAATTTCTTCCTTACATCCAGTCTAAATCTTCCCTCTTTTAGTCTAAAACCATTACCCTTTCTCCTATCACAACAGGTGTTGCTGAAGAGTTTGTCCCCATCTTTCTGGTAGGCTCCTTTCAGGTACTGAAACGTTACTGTAAGGTCTCCCCACAGCCTTCTCCTCTCAGGCTGAACAAACCCA
>Ga0065711_1034610_pt1 | contig 23500 bp, 7 predicted proteins | sample Hoacrofraction12_FD_59098 | JGI IMG/M metagenome (GOLD analysis project Ga0065711, IMG submission 59098) | Hoatzin crop microbial communities from Cojedes, Venezuela - Epithelial fraction 12 v2 (version 2) | ecosystem: Host-associated > Birds > Digestive system > Esophagus > Crop | place...
CTCATAGTTAACCTGTCGTCCACCAGGACACCCAGGTCCCTCTCCGCAGAGCTGCTCTCCAGCAGGTCCACCCCAAGCCTGTACTGGTGCATGAGGTTGTTCCTCCCCAGGTGCAGGACCCAGCATACGAGTCTTTTCTGTAGAAACAATAGACAGGTGCTGTTTCCTGTACTGATGGAAAATGGTGTCATACCAAATTCTCAAGTTCACGGCTCCACCACCAAAGACTGTTCTATGTCTGTATTATACTGGAGATATAATGCCAAGGAAAGAATTACATGACTCCTTCTTTCGAAAACATATTTCCAAAAATATCAAGACAGACGGGTAATGATGGCCTTCAGATTTGCTTAGGAAGGGCACTGGAAAGTGAAGATCAGCTTGAATTTAATCCAGTATCATATAAGCAGCATTATAGGGAATGCTACTCAGTACATAGGCAGAAATAATATATACTGCAAGTATGTGTACACAGTAAATTCACAATTATAAATCACTTCAGGATCTAACATTGTAAGACCAAGTGACAAAGTAAAATGTCAGGTTTCACTAAGTTCAGAGCTGCAGATGAGGGCAGTTAAAAGAGGTGTGACCTGTCCCAAATGGTATTTTGATTTTAACATATTCTCAGTTTCTTGTTTCAGTGGGAGGTAAGCTCCCTAATATCATAACAAACTGAAATCTTGGGAAATAAGTTGAACACAGAGCTTGAATTGGTTTGAATGAAATACAATTCATATAGCCATTTTTGGAGAGTTAAAGGCTCATTTCCAAAATCTTTGCTCACAAAGATAATCTTTAATATAATTTCATTCTATTAGCTCCGAAACATCTGCTCACGATAGTAACAGGTTACCATCAGCTTTCTCTCCGAGATTAAAACCAATGTAAGTTCAGGCTTCAGTGCACAGCCTATAGGGGTGAAGATTGCAAGCCTTCTCCACTTTTTTTTTTTTATGAATCTAATTTATAATTGGAAGGTAAATTCACTGGTAAGTTTTGGTTCTTTCATGCTTCTGCAGTGACATAAAGCATCCTTGAAACCAGTTGCAATGATGAACAGCCATAAACTTAGTTTAAATGGCAAGTTGTGGCAGGCTTGTAGCTGCTTCTGTACTGCTGAAGAACAGAGATAAACCTGACCCTGTGTTTCTAGTCATTGTGTCAGCCCCAGGAACTGTGTAACAGAGGCTGAAGAGTATATATTCAACTATACCACAACCTCTGAGATTGTAGTAATTGTCAGAAATAAAAGAATATGAAAATTTAAAAGTAATTTAATTGTTTCTGTAAAGCATAAATAATTATTCTGTCCATTTATTATGAAACATACACAGGCTTTTCTCCTTATTTCTCCAGTTTTATAAGCACTGCTAACTGAAGAGTTTTTGTTTCTTCAGAAGAATGCAAGCTAACTGGTACAAAAATACGCCCCATGAAACTTGCAATGGAGCTGATTCTTATCTCGATGTCTTTGACAGGAAAACTTATCAAGAACTTTAGAAAATTTTCCTATGAATCAGTGCTACTTCAATAAATGAAGAAGATGCTACTCAATAGCAATTTGTAATGTACCTTTTTCTTTATGATTCCTTAAACTAAGATAACATTTATAAGCTTTGAATTAATAATGATTCCTAGAAGAAGACTTCTGAATAAATTATATCTGTTATAACATGTTGCAGAGAAAATATCCTTGAAATGCTCAATAAATTATTTAGTGGCAACCTTTAACAATGCGGTTGAAGTGATGACTTCCAAACAGCTTTCAATCAGGAAAATTTCCTTTGCAAGAGGAAATGCTATCTTCTGCAACGATCCAGCCTTTGCATATAGGTTTTGGTGTATATTGTGGGTCTGCACAACTAACATTTGCAACACACTCAAAGCTGGGAAAAAATTGGCCTGCCTGGGATAACATGGCACCTTGCCTGCACCAGCTGAGGTTGGATGCAGTGCCGCACTACTGCTGGATGAACAAGTTGTTTCTACCCTAAGTGCTGTCAGGTCAAACTAATATGTGTCTGCTATATAGAGCAAAAATACAATTTTTGTTAGACAGAAACCATACAAGATAGGCAACTACATAACCCTACTACATTTTTCTAAATTTAAAGCCATACCCATTGATTACTTTATTATCTAAATTCAGTTAAAAACTTGGGGCCTTTTAAGAATTTTAGCATCTGTGTTGGCATTTATTTTGTCCCAAATGATGGCAGAAATGGAATAAAACAGATGCTTAGACTTCGTGTCATTAACATTCATTGAAATTTTGCACATAAACTATATTTGAGGAAATTAAGTTGCAATTTAGCTTCTCTCTAATTGTTATGATTACGTGAACTATAGATAGGTCAGGCTAACAGCACATGTAACTCATCAGTGTGCCTACTGTGATGACAGAGGTAGTAGCTAGCCACTCTCACCCTCTTTTAAAACTAACCTGCATGCAGTAATTCAAGTTGCTTCAATGAATGAGTGCTATTAATGTGCCAAGAATTCTGACTTGTAGGTTTTTCATTCAACTGTTGCTGCTTTTTTAAGGTTCTGTGGCCAATTGGTTTTTGGGCACTTGGGCATGAATAACACTTTGCAGCACTGCTGCCTTGTCAATACTGCTTAAATTACTCAAAGTCAGGGAAGGAACTGAAACAGAAGCACAGGGCAAATCCTTTGATGCAAGAGACAATAAACCTGTCTGCAAAGTCATTAGAACTGTCTTTGCCTTTTCTTTAGATTATAGACCACCCTAAAAGCCTGAACAAGTAGTATGAGGACAACAAAAATGAATAAATTAGATTAATCACTTGGGACTGTAAACAGTAAAATAAATTTGTGGCCTTTTTGCCAGAACCGCAAGAATTAGTTAAATGAGCATTTCCAGGTTATTACATGCTTGATTTCCTCTAAAGGTCACTAGGTTTGGCATAAGTATAACAGATCCTCATAAATTAGTGATGAGCATTTCCATTTTAAAACAAATACTCATGCAGTTTTGTTTCTTGAATGAATGGTATAGAGTAACAGTGTGTGAGATTCATCATGTTACACTATTTCATATTATTTAATTTTTTCACTAAATATTTATTTTATATACACACTTATGCATTATATATAGCCATTTATATTATGTATGTGTGAATCCATATACAATATTTATACACGACGTGATTTCAAGCAACAGCCAAAGAAACAGTTTAAGATTTTTTCTTCTATTCAATTTGTATATTGTCTTTGATGAAATTTTTACATTTCATTACATTTTGAAAACTTAGAGTTAATAAAATAGCTATCTGGGAGACTCAGATGAAAAGACTGACGATTATATAGTTGTTGCTGTTTGATAGTCCAGATGGTACTATTCATTATTATTAATCATCTGTATAGTACTATGAACATAAGTGCCTATGTAGGAAAGATGAATTCTCTGTGCTGTGGAGATCATACTAACAAGCCATACAAAAGAAGCAAAGATAAAGCATGGGACACATGGGAAACTAGAGAGAGAATAGTGATGAGGAATACAGGGAAGATTGCCTAGAAAACCGAGTTCTCCAAAAGGGTTTGAAGGAAGAGATGAAGGTGTATGGTCTGTTCACAGGACTGCCAGACACCTCTTAGGTCAGCACCCTGCAGACAAATCAAACATGAAATCACTTTCATAAACTCTCCAAGTTCTATCTTTCAAGCATTTGGAGGTGAATTGCCCTCAGTTCTTGTGCCTGGAAGGCTGACCCAGAACTATGCTCTGAGAGTTAGAACCCATCTTCTCATTCCACCTTGAACTTACTCATAGCCAGTGGAGAGCCACCTGTTCCCGTGCCAGCTTGATATTTTATCTTAAAAAATAGTTCTCTCTCACATGCTTGCCCCCATGACATACTCATACACAGTAACAATATCTTCCTTCATGTTTCATTTTGCTGGATTAATCTCTTTTCCTGAGAGATATGCTCTTCATTCCACTGAAAAACCCTACATCCCTTCTCTGCAGCTGTTGTGTTTTCAGTTCATCTTTCCTCAAAATGTTGACTGAAATAGAACATGATACTAGAGCTGAAATTTCATCAGGGCCTTTAGAATGACAGAGAGGTTTCACCCTGTCAGTTCAGCTCCTGGGAGCACCTCTCCAGATACTATAAAATCACTACTGGATTTTCATGGTCATTTCTCTGTGATAGGGGATAGCCATTCTGTAATCCTGTCACTACCTAGTACAACCAGAGGAGGTATCTCCTAGCAGAAATTCTTGTTACTCCATACATTAGAATGCTTAACCAAGTTGACAAACTCAGCCTACAAGAATGCTGTCGGACACCGGTGATGCTATAGTCCCCAAAAAAGCCCTAAGATCTGGCTGACTCCTCTACATACTGCACATAAATGCAAAATGGCTGATTCTGTTACCTCATTCAAAAGCATCATAGAATCACAGAATGGCTTGGGTGGGAAAGGACCTTAAAGATCACCTAGTTGCAACTCCCCTGCCATGGGCAAGGACAGCTTGCACTAGACCAGGTTGCTCAGAGCCCCAGCCGACCTGGCCTTGAACAACTCCAGGGAGTGGGCATCCACAACTTCTCTGGGCAACCTGTACCAGTGTCTCACCACCCTCATAGTGAAGAATTTCTTTCTTACACAGAATCTAAATCTACCCTCTTTCACCTTCAAGCCATTGCCACTTTTCCTGTCACTCCATGCCCTTGTCAAAAGTCCATCTCCAGCTTTCTTGCAGGCCCCCTTCAGGTACTGTGGTCTCCCTTGAGCTTTCTCTTCTCCAGGCTTAACAATCCCAACTCTCCCAGCCTTTCCTCACAGGAGAGGTGCTCCAGATCCTCTGATCGTTTTTGTGGCCCTCCTCTGGACTCACCGCAACAGCTCTATGACTTTTCTGTGTTGAGGGCTCCAGAGCTGGATGCAGGACTCCAGGTTGGGTCAAACCAGAGTGGAGTACGGCAGTAGAATCACCTCCCTCGACCTGCCACGCTTCTTTTGATGCAGCCCAGAATATGTTTGGCTTTCTGGACTGCGAGCGCACACTGCCGGGTCATGTTGAGTTTCTCATGAACCAGCACCTCCAAGTCCTTCTCCTTAAGGTTGCTCTTAAATCATTCTCCACCCAGCCTATATTTATGCCTATCATGGTCAAAGGCCAGTAGGATCTCAGAACTAAACAGAAGAACCATCATATGCAAATTTCTGTTAGCACAATACTATACTGATCTGGTTTTCCTGACTTTTTAGTGTTGAGATTTCATTGTTTGCGAGAGTCTAAGCATTGCTTTCACGAACGTGAATCCTCCCTTTCCACTGCAGGACTCTATTTCCTCTCTTCTTTCTTAAGGAAATTTGTATTTCCTCCACTGGGTCTGCATCTCTTATTTACAAAGATTTTGTTCCTATTCCTTAAAGCAACAGGCACTCACTTCCCTTATCCAGTTCACAGCAATAACCACTTTCCCTCAGTGCATCTAATCATCCCGGCTTAATATTGAATCTTAGCTACTGGCATGATCCTCTGAGTCTTTCATTTGATTTGCACTCAAATCCAAAACTCAATGTAGGTGCTTTTAGCAGTCCTGTCTTGATCACTGTAAAATTTCTATTAAATTTTTCCACTGTTTTTTTCCACTGCTGGTTTCTCAGGTTTGAAGCCTGTTACCTAAATCAGCTCTGCTGCCATATTCAAGGGTAGAAGTTAACTACTTCCTGCACACCCTCACACACTTAACAGCTTCTGTGCTACTTACAACATGGGGTCCCTAACAGTGTCGGTAAGCTATGAGCTACAGCCAAACTACCCTTACTAAATACAGTCAGGTCCTTGGGTCTCACCCTTAAAATGGTAGACACAGAAACAGACCAAGAGAGAGAAAAGGAGTGTACAAATTTCACCACGGTTCCATATCCATACATAGTTGTCAATGATATTGTCACCTATAAGAAAAAAAGAAATGAAATGATTGGAAGGGAAGATTCCGTGTGGCTGTAAAAGATGTATCTAAGAGAATACCTAGAGAAAGGAAATTGGAAACAATTTGAAGATCCCACACAGAATGTGGTTCTTGCACATAAAAGTATAATTCAAATTGTCGTAAGAAGTAAAACTATGTGGACTATATCTGTTTATGACTATCAGTGATGATTAATTTATCATCTTATTTAGGTTGTCAGTATGTACATATCTAAGAGTTGCTTACATGTGCAAATATGGAATCCATCCATAAATAAATTGTTAACCCTCTAACAAGGTCTCGATTTAGACAGAATGATGCAAGAAGTCATTCCAACCTACTTCAGAGTTGTAAGCCACATTTACACCTGTTTATACAGCTGCATCTTTGGTGTATCAGAGCATTTCTCAAACGTTAATAAACTAACCTTTTGCTACTTCACTGTAAAGAGTCTCAGGTCTCAGCCCAGTGCCTTAACCACAAAGCTTCCCAAAAGTCAGGTTCGACTACGAGCAGTTCTCTCAAGCCTTTGATTACAATACTAACTAAAAGAGTCATTTAAAAAGCGTAAAAAATATCTGTTAATTTAAATGCTTGATTCTTTGCTTTCTTGTTTCAGTCAAGGTCAAAACTAGAAGCACTAACTTCCTGAAAGAAACTTTGAAATTTTATTCATCATTTTACTAAAGAAGTTCCTGCCATACTACGTAGACGGTGTTCTGTGTTTCCTATCAGAAATGTTAGTGCTATATGCACATACTGTTACTGATTTTAAAGATTAGCCCTTGCCATTAGATTTATCTGTGGCTTCAACTATGCCATCCAAGGTTATATTATATCTTTCAGAGATTTCTAACGGCTATCTTTGAGACCTGTGCAGTAAGATGCGGTAAATTTCTTCTTTACAAACAGAAAGTACTAAATATTGGCAAAACAAAACCTGGATTTGTTTTAAAACTGTGAAACTTATACGGAAGTGTGTTGCTTTTCCTTACCAAGCATGAACATATGTATATATCCATACACCTACTTTCACACTTAGATTGTACTGTCACCACTCTAGACAGTGGAGAAATTCAGTTAGGTCTCTTTCTATGGACCATTCAAGGGACATCTACTAGAGAACCTGCTCTCTGCAGAATGCCTTAGTGTGTTAGTTCTTGATTATCTTTAAGGGAAGAAATTTATGCTTCCAGGAGATTTTGGAAGACTACAAGCTGATGGTTTAGGCCACTGTATGTAGAAAATTTGGCTTCTTTTCATTGTTTTTTTTATTTTACCCTGTCGTGTGTACTTCTTTAATAAGTAGCTTATGTTTGATCCTTACTAAGACAAGCAGTGGCTAAAATACAACCACTTCTATCAAGATTGTGCTTTCATTCATTCATGAAGATCAGGCTTTGTTTGATTATGCATCCATGGTTGTCCTGCGTTTGGTCAGGACAGGGTTAATTTTCACCAGAATCCGGGAAGGGATAAGCCAGGCGGGCTGACCCAAACTGGCCAAACAGATGAAGTATTTGATACCATATGCGTTGTGCTGCCATGAGACAGTGCTGTTCTGTCTCAAGTTGTACAGTTTCCCACACCACTCCAGTGGGGGGAGGGGCAATAGAGTGACCATGTGGTCCTTTGTTGCCTGACATGGCCAAACTGCAACAGTGGTACTAAGATAAATGTAAAGATTATGTTATCTCTGCTTCCTTCATGGAGTAAAAGGTCAGGTATTAGGATGCATCACCAGCAATAATCCTTCTGTACCTAATATTAGCTGTTATGCCGAGTAGTCACAGGAATTAGCAATACAACTGTTAATCAACATGCTTGTCATTTTATGGACCAGGAATTTACAAATGTCTAAACTTTTTGTGTGTTTTAGATTTGTGAAACCATTAAGATATTTTTCCTGTGTTATTTGTTATGGAAGAGAAATATCATAGATTGTACAGTGAAAACGTCACCAATAATGACCCAAGAGCTTGATTCAGTTTGGCCCTTATGTTTAAGGGCCTTCCTGGTCTAGCAGCTAATGAGCTGTGTTGTCTATGGAAAGCAGAGGAAATGTTGCCACTGTGAAGAACCCGGCTGTGAATGAAGGCCAGTAAGATCTTTATCACTTCAGCTTATATTTTCTTTCTCTTTGTTTGAAAAGAAATAATTGTATTCGGGTGGGTGCATGCAGTCATGCCATTTTAAAACCTTATAAGAAATGTTTACACTCTCAATAAAGGCAAAAATTGTAATATTTATTAAATTTCTTGTTACTATGTGACAAAAAAATGACTGACTTTTTATCATGGTGCTAGTATATAATGTTGCAGGATTACAATCGCTTGCATACAGTTATCGGGTATTAATTGCCATCTGTGAAAAAGTATTTTTATTTTGTAGAAAAAACCAGTCAGGTTAGCATGTCAGACTTTGTTTTCATGTCTGAAGTACATTGCTGCCACCAACTTCCAAGCTGACATAGAAGTTCAGCAGGAATTTTCTGTACCTTAGAGGAAATGATGACGTTGCATGTTCAACATCGAGTTATTCAAGTGTCCAAGTGATGAACTGGAGATTTCAGTTTGGCGACATGTTCAGGAGCAGTCATAGAAAATATACTGGTATTACAAGAAGCTAACATCAGTACGACTCTGTAACTCAAAAATGAATGCAACAGTCCATGAACTTCACAGCCAGGCAAGGTGCTATACGATCATAATAAAAAAGTAATTGCTTCATCTAGAAATGGTGTGCTGCTGTACATTTTTATAGTAGGATTTTAAGGAAAAAAAATACTGTATCTATTATGCAGTACCATTCAGTATGAAAATGACTCTTAAAATTTACAGTTATATTTAATCATTAATAGTTAAACATGAAACAAATGAATATTTTTTTCTCTGTAGATATAGAACACAGTGTTTTCCTCCACTTGCTCTTTTCTCACCATCATTTTTCATGTAAGAGCTGCCATTTTTAAATCAAGCTCTATAATAGAATGCCTTTACTTTTGAGATAAAACTTTCACCTACTTTGCACATCCTTTTTTTTTTTTTGAGAAAAGGAGAAAGCAGGTTAAAGCTCGACTGTCATGAATTTATTTTGCATCGTAAAGTAAACAAAAAATAATCTTCAGATGTTACCAAAATTTTGATGTACGAACTTTACTGGCGGGGATAAATTGGCAAAGATGAAGCTGTGAGACAGATTAGCAGGTTCATTGACTTAAAACCATTTTTGATTTTTGATTATACGTTTGTACTTTGGTAAGGTTCCTTGACATTATGCCCTAGATATGGAAATTCAGCTCATATGGGTTAAACATCTGACTTTTTTACAGGCTTCCTGTGCAAATCATTGAATTTGAGTCATCTTCTGCCAAAACTTTAGTATATGTATTCGAACATTGGGACATTATGCTTGCACATTTTTACACAGGCAGATACTAGATATTGCAGATATAAATGTAGGAACCTAACATAAAACTAACATTTTATGCTTATTGCTATTTTCTATTACCTGTGACAGTTATTTTTCACTAAAGACATGTGTTGATTCAAAATTCCTATCTTTCTCTAAATCATTTTTTCTGTAGGAGATGCCTATTTTCAATCACATGCTTCCATCATCCCAAACAAAAATAATACAAGTCTGGGGAGCAAACTAACCAAGAATTCTTTGAACCACAGCCCTTCCAAGGAACACCAGAGAGAGACCAATGATTTTTTGACAAGATTTTGTTCCAGGGTGCTTGATCCCCCAATTCAAACAAATAAAATGGGCCATTTCCAAACAAAACTGTAGCCCAATTTTTTTCACCTCCTTTTAGGACTGCCCTGTGGACCTATTTGTGTGGAGGGGTGCTGCCTGATTCAAGATAGCCTCGTAAACTGCCCATGAAACTGCTACATGGAAAGGTCCATGTCTGCTGGACCTGAGCCAGCTCAGGCTCACAGTACTGCAGGTACGAGGCACGCCACAGCCAACAAGCCCTCCTCAGAACAGTGTTTTCCTCATTGACATAAAAGACTTCTCAAGAAGAACAGATCTTTCTTAATCTTTCCAATAACCATGTGTATTCACATTTATTTTTGGAGTAATATTTTTACTTTTGAAAATCCATTTTACAGTAATGTCATTACTGGTGCAATTTCCAAGTTGGCAAGAAGAGAAGACATTCCTTCTCTAGGAATTATTGCTCATCTGATGCGAATGGTATTAATTCACTAAGTCAAAGAAACTGCATCAGAGCATTACAAAAGTACAATGCTCTACCTGGTATGATAAGCCACTTCTGTCCATTTCATTTTTACATTATTTGCATGCTTTTAAATGCAAATAATCAATGTGTCTTCATTATTTCTCCAGCTAGTTCAAACTGCAAATTCCACTGGTCCTGAAGCCTTTCTTTTAACTACAACTTGGTTGTATTCCTCTTTATTTTTAACCTATGCCTTTCAGTCTGATCATAATTATTCTTAAAATTAAATTTATTATTTTTATACCATGATATTTTGTATAACTTTGTGGTTCAGTCTGATTTTGAGAAAACAGAGTTTCCAGGCAATGAAAAATACCTTTGTTGGCGCCCGTTGTGTTAAAGTATTTAAGGAAGTTTTTCATAATATCTTGTAAGAATTATTCTTATTTTTTCTTGTGTCCCTGCAAGAGTTTGTACAAACAAGACCCTGAATAGACTGCAACATTTTTTGGAGCAGACAATGGTTAACATGATGCTTTTTTACCTCATTTCCACTAAGAAATATCTTTAATCCCCCCAAAACAATTTATAGATCATTAACCATAAAACTGACTCTGCAAAAAAGCCATGTACTTTCAAAGTCAAGCTGCTAAAACATTTTATCAGACAATACAACTCCTGTCCAAATCGTCTGACTGATAATTGTGCCAAGTACATTGCTGCTCCTCCTCCTTCCATGAACTCTGGTGGGTGCAGTGTGGATGTTTTTCTGGTGGGTACCAAAGAACAAGGCCCTGTTGCCTAATTCCTTGTGGGACAGAAACAGAACACTGTAATTCCTCAATTCATTAGATATGAATTTAATACAAAGGGAACTGAACAAATCAATGGACATGACACTATCTAAAAATCAAATTAATTTTAATGTGGTCTGAGCTTTCCTCCAATGTGTCCTGATCCTCTTAGAGATCAGTGATGGGTACAGCCTACTTCCCTAAACAATACAAACTTTTCATCCCCACCATCTCGTGCAAAGTAAAGCAGCTTGCAATACAATTAGAAAGATGAAGCCCATTATATAAGATAGCAAAGATGGACAAACTTATCAAATTGACGCTATTTCTACTTAGTCTCAGTACAATAGTTATGCATCTGTTCCTTGTTTGTATGATGAAAAAACGACTATGTTTTCTTGAATGCTTTTCTCTAAAGAGATCCGTAATGCTCAGACCACACTTTTGTTTGGAGTAGTTTCCATCAAATCAGTTCCATCTTCATCATAAGTGATTTTCTTGTTGCATCTTCAGATCAAATTAAACCAATCATGCCTTTTCAATTAACTACAATTATCTTAATTAGATGAGAATAACAACAAGAAAAAAAAGGAAAACAACTTCCAAAGTCAATCAAGTTAGTGTATTCTTATTTACAGACTGCAATCAAGCCTCTGCATGTTTCAATCCAGTTTCCTACTTCAGCACAAACCGAACTCAAAGAGCTTTAAAAGAACAGTAGCAACAGCCAGTCAGCTCAAGTCAGAGAGGGAAATCATGTGGGTTTTGTTAAACTTAGAGATGAAACAGTATTCCCCGACAGCTAATTGTGAAGCAGGTAACTTTCCCTACCTAGCCAATGGCAAGAACTTAACCCTAAAGCTATGGTCTAGTAGATGAATGGCATATCCAGGAGGAAGTCTCGTACCATTTTAGACTCAGGTTAAGGTTATTAAAATCCTTTGCAACTGTGAGAATAAAACTTGCTTTAAATGAAAGCCAAGGAGTCAGTCATACTCCAACCCTCTCAAATCTTGGCTGTTTACTCGAAGATTAGAGCTTGCATCCTGCAACTCTTCTGTCAAATCCACTCTGTGAACCTGCCAGTTCCTGACCACTTTTTTATTTTCTTTTTACAGCGTGTATGTCTCTCTCATTCACGTCGCAGTACTTTTTCATGTAAACTACTGCAATCTTCTCAGCTGTCTTTTCTTTCTGCTTGTTAAACACCCAAAGCACTGTTTTGGTTTCTCTTCACAGCAGCTTCCCATGGAATACATAATCTATCTTCTACTGAGTTGCCCAGATCATGTTCCCTGGAGCAAAAATTACTTCTTAAATCTCTTCCAGGAATTCTATTGACGACTTACATGTTTTGTCACAATAAAAAAATATTAACACAGAGAAAATATCCCACAGTAGAAGACAGATTATTTCTTAAGGACCAACTCAAAACCTGTTGAACATGGTCCAAAATTAACACATTATCCAAAACTTTGTTTTTCTTCCCATGGCAAGGTTTCCTTCTTCACAGATCGAAAAAACAAGTAAATTTGAAGAAACATAAAAAAAGCAAATGAAATTTTAATAAAACAGCTTTTCCTTAAAAAAAAAAAAAGTCCCATGTTAACCAATGGTAATTACCAATGATAATTACAAAATATATTGTGGTTGCATAGAGAGTACGCCAATTCATACAGATAAAAAAATGCAGGCTTTCCAGTCTGCCTGTTAGTAGATCTATGTAGAAACTCTGAGATGTCAAGATAAAATTCTGTATGTGAACTTTTACCACTAAGACACTTCTTTGCAATTTGAGACACCAGTAAGATGGTTGTAAATTTATATGAAAATTGAGAAGTTCTTAGACGTTGATTAAAATGATTCAGAAGAAATAAACTGTAACAAAGATAGCAGAGACCAATGAGAGTGCAGCTAATATAAAGGAAAACATTCACTGTTTTTCTTTAAAAGATAGGAAGTATATTTTAAATGAGAAATCCGGACTCTCTGAAAGGGTCAAATATTTAGAACATTTAATCTAGCGTGTTAAAAAAAGATTAAGTAAGCACAAACTGAGGGTTTTGTATAGAATTTGAGATTTCCGTGTGTTGCTATAAATTGGTATTCTAGGATTTTAATCTTTATTTTAAATATATAATTGGACTCTTTTTTCCCTTTACTGGCTTCACATTACTGTAATCTCACTGAGACAATGGAAAATAATGAGTAGTCAGTAATTTTGGAAAACGTGATAGTTCTTTATTTAACAAATTTAGATAACTAGATGAGGAATTGGACAGAATTTTTACATTATCACATATTTTTATTTAGTTTTTAGGAGTAGTTTCCATAGAATGAAGATAATGTTATTTATACTCAGTACTAAAGCGAGTTTTTTTCAGGTTCTGCACCCAACATTATGTATGTTGTTTGCTGTTTGCTACTTATAAGTCAATTTACAAGAAAAGAAAGCACAGCTTATATTTTCTTAAATGGTCACCAATATCTGTGGTATATTTTTAATGCAACAGGAGTTAATAAAGCCTGAGTCTTCATCGTTGTCTTGCAGCACTAGTAATTCTTGCAAATAAACTCTGCATTCAGTGACAGTGAGTTGATTCATTTTGAAAGGCAGTTCTGAAGTGCACAGACTAGGTTCCTTTTCAGTAGATGCTAAACTGGAAGCTCTGTTCCTGAAATACATTAAATACTTTCAAACTCCCAATGGAAACATAACTATCCAAAATGACATATGATTGCCTTCAAACGGCTTTGGTTGAGAGGGAAGGTGTGCAGATCTTGGCTGGGATAGAGTTAATTTTCTTCGTAGTACCTAGTATGGAGCTACATTTTAGATCTATGCTGAAAACTGTGTTGATACTACAGATGTTTTCGTAACTGCTAAGCAGTGCTTACACAGGGCCAAGGCATTTTCTGCTTCTCACCCCACCCTGCCAGAGAGTAGACTGGGGGTGCACAAGATGTTAGGAGGGGACACAGCTGGTACAGCTGACCCCAACTGAGCAAAGAGATATTCCATACCTTATGACTTAGTGGTCAGCACGTAAAGCTGGAGGAAGAAGAAGGAACAGAGGGACTTTTGGAGTTATAGCATTTGCCTTCCCCAAGTAACTGCTCTGCACGGTGGAGCCCTGATATTCTGGAGATCGCTGAGCACCTGTCTGCCTATGGGAAGTAGTGAAGGAATTCCTTGTTTTGCTTTCCTTGCATACGCAGCTTTTGCTTTACTTATTAAACCATCTTTATCTCAACCCATGAGTTTTCTCACTTTTACCCTTCTAACTCTTACCCCCATCCCACCAGGGAGGAGTAAGAGAGTAGCTGTGTAGTGTTTAGTTGCCGACAGGGGTTAAATAATGACACAAGGTGAGAAAAAACACAACATACATGAAGTGGGGATGTTCAGTTCATGAGATCAACCTAAAGTTAGGCTGGAGCACAACCCCCAGATCATGTATGAAGCAGATGTAAGAAGCAGGTCTCAACAACGACAAATTTATTATAGGGATCCGCTGAACTGCACTGAACCAATAGCTAACAGAGACACAGCCCAAGTTTTGGAGTGTTTGGATTGATGAATTGGATATCAGATTGTATCTTTCCCCCAGTAAGGTGAATAAAGAATGCGAAGTAACACGAAATGAAATCCATACTAATACACTAATCCTGTAAAGCACATTGCTGTGACAATGAGGTGTACTGACAGTTGTGCATATCCATCTTTTTTTATACTGTCCATTTCTTATGTGTGGCCTTTGTCTCCTTTCTTTCCTGGAGAACATAAGAAATTTTCCTGGCCAGCACTGAAGCTATCTGAAGTCAAACTGACAAAAAAAGTTTCTCCACCTCTTTTCACCCAGGATCATGTCCTTACAGCATGTTCCTTTATCGAGTATTGGGCAGAGTTTGTAGGACTGCTGGTAGGATAATAAAGCTGCAGAATTTTCAGAAGATTAATTTGTTGCAGTTAAGATTAAAACAATTAGCTTCATACTACCACCAGCCCAACTAGTATGCTGCAAGCATGTAATTTCCCTCCATTAAACATAATTCTTGACAAAAAATGGATGCAAGATTGAAAACATGTGGATGCCTTTATGAACACCAGTAAGTGGGGATAAAGCCTGTGAAAAAAGCGTTCTGTGTTCCAAAATACTTCCTTCATTCACATGTGTAGAGAATTTTGCCTGCCTTTCATTTTAAACATTTATAGTTCACTACCGTTTTATAGCAATTTATAGCCCAATACAAAGTACCATTCTTTTTAATAACTGAAGTTAAATATAGTTATGTTCAGGAATTTCTTCCATGTTAGTGTATGTAGATATTGCTTGTAGAATAGGAGGAGGAGGATGAAAATCAGTCCATAGCCTGATTTCAAGTATTTTGAAGCAATTTCAAGAAGCTGATTATTTGTAACTTTCTTAGAGCTAACTTATAGGAGTTACATTTATGCATTTATACTTCACTGAAGGAAAATATTTCATTAGTTTTCAGCCAATTTTTGCTTTTCTATGTAGCTAGGCTCCTTACAAGAATGGTTAGGAGCTGATTTAGCAACTCAGTACTCCCACAATGTAAATATAGGTAAAAAGAAGATCTGGGGAAAAAAAAATGAAAAAATTATTTAGATACCTGCATGCTAGTGAATGGAAGGAAAGGATTTCTAGAGAACTTCTGACCTACAAGGATGGATGATAAAAACAATTTATTTTGCAAATGTAAATTTTTATTAGGTTTTCCTCAGCTCAGATTATTTTGTTAACCTTTAACTGGTTAAAGGCACCATAAAATTTATGCCCAAATCTCTGCTGGTGGCATTCAGCTCTGAATTGTTCTTAATTTTTCTTTTAGTTCTTGGCTTCATGTAAGAAAAGATGAGTAAAATCTGTCAAATTTTATGCTGATATTCAGTGGAAGGCAGATGTTCATGGGAAACTAAGCTGAAGCTTCCAGATTTATTTCAATGGAGAATAAATTTCATTTTCATTTTTTCCTCAGAGTAATGGCACACTGCAAGAGTTCAATCTATAATGTTCCCCATTCCATTTTATAAAATATAGCTCTTGATGGTGATACTTCAATATAGAAGTGCAAAATACACCCTAGTGATTACTTGCACCATCACAAACTGGGTAAAGAAATTTCAGCTAAGATACATAATCAAGTACGTATGCCTGTTTATCTGACAGCATAGCTTGTCACAGAGCTGTAGAAGTGAACTTGCTTTTCCAAGTTTCTTTACAGCCTCTGAGAAAAGGGAATGTACTATGTTTGTTGGTTGGTTGGTTGGCTGGTTTTCTCCAAATACACTGCTTCCACAGAAATATTTTGTGATATTGCATGACTTACACTGCACTAGTGGAACATATTTCAAATCTACCGAATGAGCTCAGAATCAAACTCTTTCTTCTGTTACCCAATGAGTGAAAGAATAGAATCTTCTGACCTAGGAATGCTAGTTTTATAGCATCTATCTATATTCTCAGACTAGCACACACCATGAAACAAATACTCACTCCCCAGGTGCCCAATCAGCCCAAGCTGACTCCAAAGGTAAAGGTCAAAAAATCTTCATAATTTTTTTTTAACTATCAAAGTAGAGGAACCCATATGGTGAGGCAAATATTCAAGAAAAAAAAAACAAGAAAAAATATTCAAAGAAGCCCAAGGCTAGGTAAAAGACTTATCTACCCTTTGTGTAGTGTAGGTGTACTTTAGCTACCATCATTATATTAGCTAATATAGCTATATCAGCTATTGTACTATTCTTTGTGAAGATTTACATTTCCATGTCCATTTAAACTGGCAGGAACAGACAGCCTAAAAAAGAGGGAGGTACCTTGATTTCAGATTAGAACATACATACATAAATACAAACACACATCTCTCAAAGCTAATTAGCAGTGTGACTTCTCACCCACATCACAGAAATCACAGGAGTATGTCCCTAATGTGTATGTGCTTGAAAAGACCACAAGGCCTCCCAGGTGCATAGAAGAGTCTAGGCAGAAAGAATCGGCAGCTCAGCGATTTGGTAGAACTAGCTCCCCAAATCTGTAAAGCAATGAGCTATTGATCACTCAAAATTAATATCCTTCTTTCCACTTCTCCTGAGTTACATATGAAACAGATAAATCCAGTAAGTAACTCAGTGAAAGAAAAGGGCCAATGAGATAGCTAATTCTAGTTTTTGCCTCAGACACGCTCTCTAAAAAATGTCCCTGTCTCTAGGTAGGTTTAATAATTCTAGCTACTACATTTTTCTTCCTCTTTTCTTTCCCTATGTTGATGAAATGCATGGACAGTTTTCCTCCAAGGACATGCATATCATAGTTTCCATGGCACTGTTTGTTCAAAATACAAAATGCATTTGGCCACACTTCAAACAGCATGTCATGTATTTCATCTTTCAGTCATTCTGAAAAAAGAAGTGCATGAGGTCTGGTAATGATGAGGATGTTTTTGTATATCACTCATTCAGGTGAAAACTGAAAAGGTGAAATCAAGTGTACAGCGATTATGAAATGCTGCAGTGAGTAGATGTAATCAGACTGACAAAATGTCACACCTCAGATCCTTTTTTGGGTCATTTAGAGATCAAAGAATGGCCCAGTGCAAGACATGACAGATAATATACTAAAGCACTTTGATTACTTTTGACTGGTTTGCAATAGCTAAAGATTAGAAATATTTTTTTTCATTGTATTCTCTTTTCTTTGGATTCCAACATTTTTTTTCTCACTGTCTGCTGTTTAATGCAGGCTGTGTGCCAAAACAGTCATGGAAAGTCTGCTATGCCAGATGTCACCCTTTTGCCCTTTCGCTCTGACTGCAGATTTTCTTTTAACAGCATTTGAAACTAAGTTAGTGAGCATACATTTTCCCGTAAAAGAGGAATTATGAATAACACCTTTTGTGTTTCTGAATAACACCCACGAAGTGCAGAACACATTATACATGAACTACACCAACTATATCTTTAATAAAGGTTATTCTTAACTCTTAGCTATGTGGAGTGTATCTTACCGCTGTCATCCTTTTAAATATATGTAAAAGCTAAGATGGAAACTAATAAGAAGTGTTCATAAACCCCCACAGAGATGGATTTTACAACATTAATTTGACCTGTGAATACTAAAGAAGAGCTATTTTATTTTACAAACTTCTTGTCAGTTTTTGAGCTTCTTGTACGCAAGAGGTAAATTCTACTATTTCCAAAGCAGAATACTGTTCCTGTTTGAATTCTATATGTAGGAGTAGGACTGAATATCCAAAGTTTTGTTCCTTAAACTGAATTTCTAGAAAGTAGAAGTGCCCATTTCTTGTCAAGTTATAGGTATGAATAAAAACATTTTAGTTTCATTAAAAGAAATTAAGACACATATAAACTCTATTTTTCTCAGACCTCTCTCGTTCTTCAAACACCAGGCATTAATCAAACAATTAAAGACTGTTTTAAAATGGGGGGTGGGGCAGTGGGAGACGGAGTCCCTCTTTGTAGAAGACAGATTTTTTAAATTTTATTTGGATTTTTAAAAAAATCTCTAAATATTATTGTGTACCTTGTTACAGCATAGACTCAGACTGACTTGATCTGGCCATTGCAGATGGCCATTATGCATCCTCATGAAGAAATGTGTGGGGTGTTTTTGTTATCTGGGGTTTTTTTTCAGTAAAGCCTGGAAATATGATTGACCTCTGTGGGTCACTTCTTTAGGATTAACCATGTTACAAAAGAAAATGAAACAAAATAAAACAAAAAAAAAGGCAACCCCCCCCCAGCAATCATATCCACTGGCTGGTTTATTGAGGTGAAGGGACAGTAACTGGAAAATATCCTCATGATACATACAAATTATTGGACAAGAGGCTGGAGAGCTGCCCTGTTGAAAGAGAGCTGAGGCTTTGGGTTGATGGCAAGTTGAACATGAGTCAACGGTGTGCCCTGGCAGCCAAAAGGGCCAACCATGTCTTGGGGTACACCAAGCACAGCATAGCTAGCCAGTTGAGGCAGGTGATTGTCCCACTCTGCACTGCACTGGTGCAGCCCCACCTCAAGGACTGTGTGCAGTTTTAGGTGCCTCAATATAAGAACATCAAATGATTAGAGTGTCCAGAGGAGGGTGACCAAGACGGTGAAAGGCCTTAAGGGCAAGACTTGCAAGGAGTGGCTGAGGTGGCTCGATTTGTTCAGCCTGGAGAAGAGAAGGCTGTGGAACGACCTCATCTCAGGGAGTCAGTGGATCAGTGCAGATCTCTTTTCTCTGGTGACCAGCAACAGGACACAAGGAAATGGAATGAAGCTTCCTCAAGTTCTGATTGGACATTAGGAAAAGTTTTTTCACTGAGAGGGTCATTGGTCACTGGAACAGGCTCCCCAGGGAACTGGTCATGTCACTATGCCTGTCAGAGTTCAAGGAGTGTCTGGATGATGCTCTTAGTCATATGATTCAATTTTAGGTAGTCCTGCAAGGAGCAGGGGGTTGGACTCAGTGATCGTTATGGGTCCCTTCCAACTTCAGATATTCTATGATGTTATAAAAATACTGAAATACTCAGATAAATTAAAGTCGCTGAACCTTAACTATGATATTGATCATAACAAGTCAAGGAACCAGTGCTCTGAGCTTGCTGTCCAGACTCCTTCACACTCAGTGGAGAGAAGTAGGCACTTTAAGGGCATGTTTTATCTTAGCTTAAAATCTCATTACAAAACTGAACAGAAAAATTATTCATACACCTGCTTATGCCTGAAATGAAACCTCCACTGGCTAGTTCAGATGTAGCAGTCTACACAGTAAGGTCCACAGCTATGTGTGAAGACATGCATTCCTGCCCTGGGAATCCCATCAGCAAAGGAGCACAAGTCAGCACCACCTGTGACACATTCTCCAATATCAGAATTGAGGTGCTAGGAAAACTTGACTGCCACACATATATTTACCTGGGATATTTAGGATACCATAGCGCTAAGAATGGTTTTGCTCGTGTAAATTTCTGAGTAAGTGCTCAAAAAACCCAAACTAACTAATTTGAGATAGAAACATCTATACTTCTGCTGTCTATAGATGAAATGAATCCAATTCTTGATGTTCAAGTTAAACACAACGAACTACCTCAGCAAATATTTCTGTATTGACATAAGCAGCAATCCTATTTTACTGAATAACAAAGTGTGTGCTGTTCATCCTCTGTTAATGAAAGAAGAACTGATAAGGAATGATGTTCAGCATAAGGCCATCCAGATTGTACCTGTAATGGTTCTATACAGGCATGTGCAACTCTCATTTTGTTATTTCTGTTATTTTGTTTGTATTTTTTTTTATATATTACATTTTGGCTGATTTGAGAGAGTAGTGATATACAGAATAGACATGAGAAAATATGTAATTTACATCATGTTTCAAAACTGAGCTTGCTTCAGGGAAATAAAGCCAAATTTAAGTTCTAAACAGATAGAATGTCGATATTTTTATGTAAAGTAAAAGGACATTTTATTAATGAAATCTTCTGTAAAACAGTCTCCTTTCTACAACCACTTATGATAAAAATTATCCTTAAGTAAATGTGTAGAATTGCTGACTTATGTAAATTCATATTTATCTATATATCAGCACTCTTTTCATAGCCACATGTACCCTTCCTCATCTTTAAATTTTTAGAAGTGTTTGTGACAAGCCTTTGAAAGTTTCCAGTGAACTCTGCTTTGAAAATAGATGTGATAATTAGCTCTTGGATTCATGTTCTGAGTCATGAAAAGCAGTTTAATAGAGCAACAAATAGTTGGAAATATTTTTTGAAAGGTCAGATCACTTCTGTGTCTGCTTTGTCTTTCTTTTTGTATGGATACGCTAAAATATGAAAGACATTAGAACATTATTTACCTTGCAAAGAATAAATGTCAAAGTCATATCTAAAGGAAGAACACTAAAGTTTTTACTGAAGGCCAGCTGCCAAAATACAAATTGACATCTACAAAGAAATATTGGACAATTCCCTTTAACAGTAACAAGACAAATATGAACTTAAAAGTTGATGTCACACTGAATGTTCATTAATTTAAACTGATATACGTTGCATGGTAAGGCACAGAATTTTGATTTTGATCTTCACAAATGGGAAAATTGTCCCTTTTCGACTTCTGGTGTTATTTATTTCTTGTAATACTTTGCTAAGCTTGAAAACCAGTACTTTGTTTTCTGTAAACCTGTCATATTTAAGACATCAAATGCTGGCCAGCTGCCAGGATGCAAACTAACTCCTACAAAGAAATATTGGGCATTTTCTCCTTACCTTGTAATTTTGCATTATCACTACTGAACAATGTTGAATTTTCTTCTGTCCGTTAAATTTCAAGTCATTATTCTAAAAAGAGATTGTTTTCAACATAGTCCTTCCCACACCATCTTCTCCTTCAGGATTTTTTTCTGCATCAGTTGTAAGTGAAAACGTATTCTTACATTAGTTTAAGGATTAAGACTTCCACACATCTATAAAAATCGTGTTCTCTTACAAGCTCAGTAACAGCTTTATAAATATTACCCTTTAATTAATAACTAAAAAGAATTAAATCTGAACCAATAATCTTTGTTGAAAAATGTCATTTCTGAAGTTGAGACTTCCTCTAGCAGGACATTATAAAAATAGCCCTCTGCTTTACAACCACAGTAGTTTAATTCGTGGTTTCTTGTATGGATAACAGCTAGTGAAGGAGGATATCTTTAAAAAGCTGTCAGGTTGTGGTTCCAGTGTGTGCCTGTGTGACATGCTGTACTGCAGAGTGGAAGATGGTTGCCTTTGATAACCAAATCTCTTCAGTATATTATCGCATTATTAGAAAGACAGCAAAAAGAGAAAAGTGAAGAGTAACGTTCAACTGCGATTCAGCAGAGACATACTCATGTGAAGTCACTCAGCTAATAATTTTCCATCTTCCTGGGATGTGTCTGAGGAGAAATTCAGTGATTCTTTTGTGGGATAATTTAATTGTTTTGAGACTGTTTTCTTTTCAGTCACTAAAATTTCACAGCAAGCATTGCATTACCTAAACTTGTATATTTGTCCTATAATAAGTAAATCTAACACAGGTCTTCTTTGGGATTTTTTTTTTTCTTTGTTGTTGTTTTAAAGCACTTGTGATGTGAAATTCCTGGTAATAGGGAAGATAGCTCTAAATTTCCAAATACAGTGTAGCATCTTTATGAGGCCTACTTTGTGTCTTTTTAAAATCATTATTAGTCTCAGTCAGTAATTGGGAATTTGGCAGTCAATCAGAAGTTCTTTCTATCCTGTTTATACAGAAGAAAAAATATCTGAGTATTTCAATCTTTTTTTCTTTTTTGGTGGTGACAGAGGTGGTAGTTGTGGTGGATAGATGCTACATTTTTAAAATTAATTATTTTCATTACTTAAAAGCTTTAATTCTGAATTATTCTTTTAGACCCCTGAAGTCTAGATGCATTTCAAAGGAGGTGTCTGAAGTTGGCTCACTTCAGACTATTTCAACAGCATACTCATATTGTACCTATCAAAATAAAGGTGTATGCTCACACTCTTCTTTATTCGTCATTATAGTATCACCTTTTTTATAACATTAATAATTCTCAGCTGAAAATATTATTCCAATTTTGGTAAACCGTAGCTGAAGTTTGGTTAAGCTTTTTCCTCCCCTATAGTAAGACACAAATAAAAAATAAAACACACATGCAAAAAGACCTGCTATAGCATTTCTGAAGAAGTGGGTATCTTGGGAGATTTAAGGATAAGAAACTACAGCACATTAAATTTGTAGTGTTTGTTTCACAGTAGAATGTGTTCAGTTATACACAATTTAAAAAAACCAATAAACCAACTCTCAAAATTGACTAGAGGCAAGAGGCTCAATTGGAAGACCAGAAATGGCTAGTATGTAATGTAATAAAGCATTGGTTTACCAGGGAAAGGTAAAGGAGTTACTTTAACACTACACGTATACACAAATACATATTCAGCCACAAAGTTGAAAGATATCAGAAATGCTCTGATCCAGCTAAAAAAACCAGCTGAAATTAAAGAATTTTCCTCATATTTTGTCGGGATTTTTTGCCAAAGTTACATTTGCAGCATTTAGGCTGAAGCTTGTCAGTGATCCACCTTCAGTATACGAGTTTTTTAAGCATAATCTGTATGAGATGTCTTACAGTGTTGCAGAAGCAATCTAAATTTGAACACAAACCATCAGGACATTGACTCACTGGCAGTCTACAAGTATGATAATTTTGATCCAAACAAAAAAGTTCTGAATCTTCAACAATGTTAGTAAAAAATTCGCACTGTGAAACAGCGTTTAAAGCCAACTGCATTTCTTTTGCCTTCAGAGACACAATTTGTTCTGTAGATCCTTTTGTTTTCCTTATGGCTTTCTTTTTCTATGATTTTTCCTCTTCTTTTCTTTTCTTTTCTTTTCTTTTCTTTTCTTTTCTTTTCTTTTCTTTTCTTTTCTTTTCTTTTCTTTTCTTTTCTTTTCTTTTCTTTTCTTTTCTTTTCTCTTCTTTTCTTTTCTCTTCTTTTCT
>Ga0065711_1034611_pt1 | contig 23500 bp, 11 predicted proteins | sample Hoacrofraction12_FD_59098 | JGI IMG/M metagenome (GOLD analysis project Ga0065711, IMG submission 59098) | Hoatzin crop microbial communities from Cojedes, Venezuela - Epithelial fraction 12 v2 (version 2) | ecosystem: Host-associated > Birds > Digestive system > Esophagus > Crop | place...
GAGTCTCCTTCTCTGGAGATATTCAAGACCCGCCTGGACAAGGTCCTGTGCAGCCTGCTCTAGGTGACCCTGCTTCAGCAGGAGGGTTGGACTAGATGACCCACAGAGGTCCCTTCCAACTCCTACTATTCTGTGATTCTGTGATTATGGATAACAAACTGAAGTCAAATGGGAATGCTTTACTGTTGTTTTTGGCGGAATATATAACTTCTGAATGGCAGGCTGTACCTTATTTTTTTCCCTTCCTTTCTTCTTTCTGAGTCTTTAGTGTACAGAAAAAGGAGCGAATCTGATTTCGTGGTGCTTTTATGCTGAATCTTTGTGTCTTATAGGTTGCAGGTCTGACCAGTGCCACGTATGAACTGTTTGCCTCCATGACATGGACTCTTTGCTTTCTGACCTTGCTACTTGTTTGAGCTTGAAAGAGTCGCTTTAGGGAAAAGGTGCTCTCAGTTATCTTCTGTGATTGAGAGCACTGGACACTGTTAAGAAGTTGGTTTCATAATTTGCTTGTGGCGTCTAACCATGCTAACAAGGTTATACCTCTGTTTGCTAACTGCAAAGTGCCTTTTTGTCAGGTGAAGGTATCTTTCCCTTCCCTCCCTTGGCTTGTATCACTTTCAGACACAGTCCCTGCATTCCCAGTGAAACATCCTGTATTAATCTCCCCTGAGGGTTTTGTAGGTTTGTCCCTGATGCGTTAGATCCTCACTGGTAGGAACAGTTGCACAGGGAATCAACTTGTTTTCTTATGTCTCCCATGCCAGGGTATCTTATTAAGTCTTTGGTTGCTGCTTGCTTTTAGAAAGAAGGTCAGTATGGGTTTATGGCACATCTGCCAGTAGGTTGCAAAACACTAGATCCTCGTAGTGATGTATGTGCCCACCAGGCAAGTGTTACCTTTCACAGGCTGCACAGAAGGATCATAACCCATGGAAAGGGGCCGACCAAATGCCCGAGGGCCGTACCTCGATCTGCCACAGCTGTTTCACCAGTTCTTGCTGTTCGTCGGCTTTTCTGACCTCTGTGCGTCATGTGCTTAAGCGCCTTCTTGAAAGTCAGACCGTGGCTCAGGGCATTAACTGCAGGCGGTAGTGCAACGTGATCTGCTGGAAACTGTAAAGTCAGTGATACAGAGTTGTGTGCACTTCTGTGTGTGCCCTCTCACTATTAATAGGTAATAAAACAAGAACATTTCAGTGTGACGGGGGTCTTTTTTGTTTTGACCCTGTGTTTAATTGCCATAAAGACACAGGTGTAAATTTTTGAAGTTATATGAGAAGTACTGTAATACTGCCTAGAGATACTGGTATGTTCAGAAACTCTTGCAGTAAGTTTAGGTGGTTTTCTTGATGATGTTAATCCTAGAGCACAAACTGGATTGACTATAATTTCTTCTCTTCCTTCTTCTTCTCTCCTTCTTCTCTCCTTCAGATATCCCAGTGGAATTATTTTTAGAGTCAAAGGGAAATTTCTGTAAGACTTTCTCATAAGCCATGTTTTTGTTTTTTTCTTGTTTTCATGCTGAACTGTAACTTCCCTAACTGTCTTTTTAACACTTTGAAAGCTTTCTGTATTTTTATGTCAGTTGATGTTGAAATGAGTTTCAAAACCACAGCTGGAACTTTTGTTTACTAAAATATTTATCTTTCAGTTTAGCCTCGCCGGAGACCGAACACATCTGAGCTAAAGTAGCCCAGCAAGTTAGCTTCTTTTTATCTCCTCTGACATGCGACTGGCCATGCAAATACTCTTAGTTTGCCCTAAATATTATATAGGGAGGGAGAGAATCATGTAAAGGTTATTACTGTGGTTTACTTGATGGACAGTAGTTTATTATAAACTGCTGTGACTCAATTGTTTTTGATACTGTGTTTATCATATCTCAACTGAAAGATGTTAGGGAAGCTTCTGATCTTTCCAGCAGTTAGAAGAGCCACGTCTCATGAGGTCTTTTTCATGATACAATATGAGCTGTAAACTGTTTGTGTGAAGCATGCTGTTTGCTATGTGTCTGTAGGCCGTTTTGATCCCGTCTTTGAGTAATACTGTAGTGCACATAACTCCTATATTAGGAGCCTTATTTTTACACTGAATCTTTTCAGCTGGATGATTTTTTTGTTGCTTTAAAACAATAGGTATTTTTGTAATACATGAGTATAACATAGAAAATGTATTGCAGTTCCTTTTGATGATTTTGTTGCTTGATACAGTGACATGGCACTAGCGTCTTGTAAATGAATACATTCCTGTGGTGCTTTCAAAAGCATATGAGAAACCATATGTTTTCATAGGAAAACGGCTGTTACCAAGCATATGCTTTCTTAGATAGAGTGACAGTTATTAAAAGGGCAAGGTAGGACCATGGCTTGTCTTTTAAGTTGAATAAAACTGGCAATAACTGTCGCTTTGAATGTGCAGTGGCGCTGCGTGTAGATATTGCCATGTAGAGTTGTAACTGGAGCGGGAGAGAGAGATTAACGTCCGTAGTCTGCAGCTTGGAAGAGACAATATAAATCTCTGTCCTGCTTTGAGCTGTGAATGCCTCTGTAGGAGTTATAGTAACAGACAAATTAGCATAATGTAATTGGCTGGCAAGGTCAGCCCCTCTCCAGGAGCATTAGCAATGTTTACTGTAAGAAGAGACAGACCAAGTATTGTAGGGTAGTACGTTGTCTGTCCTTTTTGAAGGAAGAATGATCATTTTGGACTCCCTACGTCACAGACTCTTTACCATATCTTATGAAAATTCAGCCTATCATATTTCTTTGTTAAAGCAAATAATCTAAAAAAATAACAAAGAATATTCTCTACTATCTCACAAATATTTATTCTTTTTTTTCTTTTTGCTTTGAACCTCATTGGGTTTACTTTTTTTTTTTCTTTATTTCTCTTTTGAATAGCTTTTCTCTGAATGCTAGACTTACATACACATCCCTGCCAATACCTAATAAATCTTGTTGGGAGGATTAAAATTTCTCATCTTACTACATGGGACACAATTAGTAAAACCAGACAAATTACCAGCCTTCTTGTTAGGATCTTTTGAAAGTGTGGAACTCTGGACAAAATTCTGGGTCACCTCTAGCAATCCAGACTCACCAGATTCAGCTTTGCAAACCCTTTTACAACTGTATGTCAGGAAAGTGAGATGGTGTCCCATGTTTTGAAGGAGATATTGCATTTACTCACAGTCAGTGCTGGCTTTTTAACCTTTGATCTCAAATCTGACAGTTTGTGCTGAGTATTTGAAAGGAGTGCAAGCATTCCGTTATGTGATGTTTGCGAAATGGCTTTCAGAATATCACATGGGGGTTGCATTGTCTTTTCCTATATAGTAATCACCAGGAATGCTGAAGGTTATGTTACTTAGCAGCTGTCTTCAGCTTAAGTCTTTAAAATACTGTCTGTGACCAGGAGTTGCCAGTGTAATTTTCCTAGAGAACTGGCCGATGGGCTTAAAACACGCACAGAATCACCTTCAGATCACCGTCTTACTGGAAAACCTATTTCCTTCTGCTTAGACAATGTGATCCAACGGATTTCCAAAGCACAGTCCCTTCCATGGTCTTCTGATGATGAATTAAAACCAGACAGCAATTCCTGGACTCCACAGCAGCTGTATTTTGAGTCTTGTGTAGTAATAATTTCCAACCTAACTGTAAGTTAGGTGGGCTTAAAATCAGCAGTGTTGTTATCGTGTTCAAGGATAATGTGCTCTTCTTTAATGCCGATACCATATTAGCTAGCTGCTTTTGAGAACGGGATCATGGTGCTACTCATGCCAGGATGGCATTCCTGACCCTCTCCTCTGCCCTTCAACTTTCAAGTGTCAAGTTGTTTTGGTTGTAAACATCCCACTGACATCCACTTTGTAGGCAAAAGCTGCTGGGTGGAGAAGGGCACTCAGTGACAGTTACAGTTCTCCATGTGCAGCTAGGTTGTTCCTCAAGGATGCAATCCTACCCCATTTTGTTCATGACTCAGCTGAAACTCCTGCTTTCCATTGCCTGAATTATCTTTTGTCTCCTTGTATAAAGTTTTCTGTTGGGCTAGATCACACCATTACAGGAAGACCAATTGTTTATTACTTAGGAAATGCGCACTGTGGCTCCTCAGGTGGAGTGAGGCCTCATCAAGGCATTTCAGAAGCGTGTGGTGCTCTAAAGGAACAGCACATAATTTCCCCAGGATGGCTCCACACCGCATTTAATTAGTGTGACTGGAAGCGTGTACATCTGGATGATTGTCTGGTAGCATTATCAAATATAGTGCAGCTTGTTTGTTGTTCTCTGCATTTACTCCAGTCAGTAAAGAGGCTGAGCCAAATGTGTCCTGCTTTTACAACTGAGAATTCACCCCCTCTACCACCACCCCCATATAAGCTCGGTGAGATTTTTAGTCTGACTGTTCTAAAATGGCTTGTGATTTTTAGTGCCCAGATTTGGATGTATAGTCAGGGATGCTTTAATTGGATCCAGTTTTCTGCAGATGATGAGCTCCCCTTCTCTGAAGAATAGATCCTGCAGTGCTATCTGGACTTGAGCATGCAGTCATTCTTCGCTTTTACGAATTTACATGTCCTTCTCTGCTCTCCTGTTTCTAGTCACCAAAGAACTGTTCTTTTGCCTTGCTATTCTTCGAATGGTATTCATAATATAACTCCTTTCTATACTGGTTGAAGTATCTTGGTTATGATCTTTTGTCTTTTCTGTGGGGTTGAAGTTCAAATGCATGCTACACTGAAGTCCTATGGAGTTGTTCTCTTACCAAAAAACCCCTTCTGCTCTGCCACTGCTGTGTTCTATTGGCTACTTAGGTATACTGTGTTGTCTCTAAAAGCTGTTCACTTCTCAATTCCAAGCACTCCATTGTTGAAGATACTCGTCCTGTTTTAGATGTAGGGCAGAAGAATGTTAAATAATTTGCTCAAAGTCATGCAGTAAATCTGTAGCAGAGTGAGGAAAAGGACAGCTATGCAGTTCCTGGTGTACCTGACCTGCAGAACACCTCTGGAGTCCAAGGGGTTACATTTCTGATCTCTTCTGCTGTCCCAGGCCTTTCACTGGTGCCCAGCAAGCTGTGGTTTCAGACCAGAGTCGCATGCCTTTATCAATAGGCGGTGTACTCTGTTTTTTGCAGGACCATTAGTTTCTCTTCCTTCCAAGCATGTTTGTTCTTCTAGTCTTGCCAGTGTTTTTTCCTGTCTGTCTGCCACTGCAGAAGGTAACTGCTGAAACCAAGGCAGAGATGGACAAGGGCAGTGTGTTTCTTCTTAACCTGACTGCAGAATGGCAGAAACATCTTTGAGGATTCAGAGAACACTTTCCTGTAATACCTGTTAGTCTGTCACCCTTGCTGTACTCACTGGAAGTGAACTTTTCTTAGCTAGAAGTGTATTTGACTTTTTTGCCTTCTATATACACAGCCTGATTGCCTGCCTAACCCCTAACATTTTAAAATCTTATGGCTACAAAGATTATTAATTTTGTCTGAATGCTTCCAGCTGATGAACCTAATTCTTGAAGTTCTTTCAGTCCAAGATCTAGACTATAAACTAGCTCTCCTCTCCCAAAACATCAGCCTAAAATTGATTTAAACAATCATGGATGCTACAAAACTGCACGCTTCCCGGTGTGATTACTTCCCAGGAGGTCTGGTGAACTAACTTGATCCCAGCTTGGTGCTCGGTGTTCCTAGACCTATGATCCCATGTATATAGCAAATGGTCTGTCTGCGTGCTTTCCGAGACCGCCATTAGCGTTGATTCCTGAACCGTTCACAGCATTTTGTTGTAGTCACCATGTAGTACTAGCCAGCCTGGCCCAACATAGCTGCTGCAGTGGGTTGGGGTTAAAAGAATATTTGGGCAATGCATTTTATTACCAGGGTAGCAGCGTTTCCACTTGACTTCTTAGCAGAAAAGTTAAGCCTGCTGGTTTTCTGCTTGAAACTGCCTGAATGGAAAATCACTGGCAGTTTTGTTGCTACCATCCTTGCTCTCCTTTACCAGCTGCTCTGTCTAAAAAATGTTCTGGTCATTGAATGCAGTCAAGCGGCCATTGCTGTAACTCATGCATGATGCCAATAACTTATGCCAGTGAAATCAGTGATGAGCATTTCAAAGAAGATTTAAATAATATATAATAAATTCAAATGCTGAAGTGCTGTCTCTGTGAATTTGCTGTTAACAGATTATAAATGGTTTGCATAATGTTGAAAAGCCTAGTGCCTTCAGTTAGCGGTATCAAAGGCTTGCTTAAAGTAATTCCTGGAGGACTGCCGCCCTCCTCCCCCCAGCTTTCTGTTTCATGATGGATAAAAACAAAACTCTTTACAATAAAGAAAGGAAAGCCAGGTTTTCAACTACCCTTGGACTGGCCTCCAGATCTGGCAGCTGCTTTTGGATGTCTAATTGCTTGTCCTGCAAAAGTTGACATGCACCTACTTTGAGAAGGTTCTTTGAGTACCCACTTTGTATGTGCATTCTGTCTGAATTACAGAAATGAAATTATAGTGCTGGAAAAAAGCTCAGAGTAGAGCTTATAATACTGTTTTTTCACTGGTTCATTTTATTTTATTTTCCTTAAAGTTTCCTGCTTTTGTGAATTCGTAGATAAGTATTACATGCAGAGAAACAGTGCAAAATAGTGGATAAGACACTGGACTGGTAGAAAAGAGGCCTTCCATTGAGTCCTGATTTTTGGCTACACAAATCACTTTTTCTTCCTTCCTCTTTCCTTGCTTTGTCTCTGAACTCTAAGGCTTGTGGGCAAGTGTAGTCCATCAATGTGTCTGTACAGATTTTAGCACAATAAGGCCTTGATTTCAGCTGAGACTCCTAGGAATTACACCTAGTAAGTATAGTAGCAAATTTCTTTTCTTCCTTTTCATGTTTCTTACTAGCCCTTCTCCATTTGAAATTCATGGCTAGCTCCCTTGTTTACAGCAGTCTAATGGGACCTTAATTGGGTCCCCAAGATAACATTACAGATATAAGCCAGTTTTTCCTTAGACAAAGTTCTGTGGAGAATGTATTTTCTTGTAAACATGCTTTTTATAAAAAGGTTTGTTGTTTTGTGTTTATTGGTGTTACATCTGCTCTAGAGAATACATTTGAGAAAAACTAGCTCCAGCATGGCATATAATGTTTCATTAGCAGGCATAACCTTGTTTATTTGCTTTTTAAAATTGTATTTAGAAAAGGAAATCAGTTTGCACCATTGACATGCTGCCAGGTTCCTGTTTATAAATGTCACAATAGGCAACTTGGAAGAAATGAAATAGTTTATGGCTTTTGCGTAAAGTATGACAGAACTGGGTAGAGCCAGGCAGCCACCAGTTGCGCTCCCCCTATTTTGCAGCCTCCCAGTTAGCAGCATGTAGTGTGGTGTTCGCAGTGCAAAACACCCTGAGTGACCCGAACTGGGCTATGCACATTTAGTGTTACTGACGTTTATTTGAACAGAAGCAGCTCTTTGTGCTATGTTGCTTAAATGGCTATCTTCGGCAAGTAATTCTGTATGAAACAAGCAACCCTGAGGAAAATGGGAGATATCTGTAGGAAACTTCAAGACTTAAGCATGCAATCTGATGTCATCTTTTCCCATAGAGAAGCAATTTCCTTTCAAACTCTGGTGAGAGCAGTCTTCCAAAATTTCCATCTCCTTTAAAATAAGTTCATTGCATTTCCTTTATATCACTTTTTTCTTTTCCCCTAGTAAATGGTTTATCGTGGGTACATCTGGTATTTGCCATATATTACTTACTGTGTATGTAAAGAAAACTTCATATGTCAAAAACATAGTCTGGATGGACATGCCGAAAAGGGCATGAGGAGGGTAGTGGGGGGAGAGGGGAGGGAATCGTGGAAGACAAGGGTCATCTTTCAGTATTCATTTCTACTGGTAATTAGAGGCACCACTGAATGTCTGTAATTAGATCATGTCACAAAAATTAAGATAAAAGACCAAAAATTCTAGATCTCCTGCATTTTGTTAAGAATATCAGAGGAGTCAGAGCATTTGCTTAAACCAGCAGCCGAAGTGGAGGACAGGCAGGGAGGCTTGACGTGCCCCTGGAAGTTCATGTGCATTTTGCCAAGAAGGTGTGAGGAGGAGACCGGAGAAGGTGGCTTTGCTTCTGGTGCCCATGGGGCAGAGGCCAAGCTGAAAGGCACATCAAAGGTTGTCCCCGCACTGGAGATTTTGTGCAGGGCTGTCACCCTTCAGGCAGCAGCCTTAAGAGGATTAGTAGTGCTTAAATGGGCCCTTCGGACTTTGAGTTATGGTGGTGACTGCTGCAGCCTTGATATGGCTTATACCTGGCTTAGCACATCATATGCCTGTCCTGCATCTTGTGCTATGCTTCTCTGCAGCACCACAGAGTTCGCTGGAGATTAGCAGGCTTGAGGTTTCATTTGCGTTGCGCAGTGTATCTCAGAAAGTCTTTCTGATAACATGGTGACAGCTATTGAAAGAAAACAGGATAAGAAAAAAAAGATTGTTTACAAAGGTGTTTCTTTTTGTTTGTGCCTCTTTAGTAGCAGCCAGCATATCTATGTTTCAGAATAATTCATCTTAACTTTAAATAAAAAGGAAGTTTCCCTGCATGTTCCATCATAGATACTTAGGATAAAATTTTGCAAAGCTTCTGCCAGCCTCAGTACACGAATCTGATCTATTAATTAGCAGTAACTCTCCATAAAGGCTCCAAAAGACTGAAAACATTCTAAATAAAGGACTTGGGCTAGTTAAGTCCGTAGATACCTTTAGAAATGTTATCTTTATTGTCAAGAAATTATAGTCACGGTGCTCTGAAGCAGTATTTGGGTGACAGTTAAACTCTGGTCTGTGAACTGCTGGTGGTCGCAAAGCTGTGGTAAGTCATCTGCAGTTGGTCTGTGGAACCATCTTGCCTTAATTACACAATTTATGATAAGAGCACAGAGTGCTCTGAGAGAAATTCAGAGGGTTGACAGAGGTCTGTGATCCAAAAAATTGGAAACCAGTGACTGGGACTGATAAGTACATATTCAAAGCTTTATGATTTCAGTGGGAGCAATGTTTCCCTTCTTCCCCCATCTGCCTGTCATTACTTGTCATTTTTGAGTAAGGAGTTTAATTTTTCTTTACATTTTTACCCCTGAGGAGATCAGATTGATAACATTTGACCGAATGCTGGTGCCTGGGGTTCAGGAAGTCAGATCCACCGGTGTTCCTCCTGACATTGGAGTCTCCAGCATCGTGTGGACAGCTGGCGGCCTCCAGTTCAGGGGTAGCTGTTGGACAGGACCTGGAGGCAGGGAAGAGTCTTTCCGCATTCTGGGGATTTATCAGGCCTGCTGGTTTGTTTAATGTGCCATTTTTATCAGGTGGCTGTTAAGTGAGCATATGCCTTTCTTTGAAATGTTTTGAGGAGTAGATCCTTTGACATCAGTTCTGTATTTTTGCGTGTCAGCCTCGTTCAGTGACTTCATACCCCTCACTAAGAAAGAGAGTTAAATGGATTGTAGCGGTCTGCAATAAGGTTTTCCTTGCTCTTTGTCCCTATGCTTAATGTTACTTTTCTGTGACCTTTTTTTTTTCCTGCTTTAGTACTTTTTCTCATTCAAGCTATACAGATGTTACAGTTTAAAAAAAGAAAAAGTATTGCATTTCAGTCTCCACCAAGTTTATGCTCCCCCACCTCTTGCATAATGGAACTTTTTTCTTTCTTCTTTTTTCAGAATGTAAATCTTTATAATAAACTTTCTTTTTCCTGTAATCCTTCAACTGCATTAGTAATCTGATTAATTTTTTATCTCCGTTTTCTTCCCTAGTTCCTCTGCTATGTTCGCTGGCACTGGGTGGACAGTGAGCTTAGTTCTGTGCTTATGGCAGTTCAGATGTTGCACACTAGTAGCAGATGAAACTGTTGTGATGGGCTGATGTGAGGGTGTTTTCCTTACACATTGATCTGAATAATGAGAAAATAAATGGATTGGTGCTGTTTCTAGGGAGATTTGATAACTGTGGTTTTGAGATGATCTTTCTGTCAGGAGAATTCATAGAGGCTTAGTAATTTTGATGGAGATTGTATATGATTAAAATTATTTTGAAGCGTGCCATTATTTTCCACATTTAATCTATAATTTTCTTTACAACAATGTCTTCTGTTTTTTGGGGGGGAGGTTGTGTGGGCAGCATGTGCAGTGGAGGAGTGTGTCAGTGGAGGCTTCCACTCATGTTTGTATTATATGTATTGTGAAGTCATGACCTCCATCATCAGGCAAGGTGCTACTGTACAGCTCTTCAAAGTGCACAGGTAGCTGCCATTTAAATGTGTATCTTGGTTGCCCTGAATGCTGTGTGTCTGTAGAGCCGTCTAGAAGACTTTGTTAGAAATACATATTTTCTTTCCCCATAAACTGTAAAATGCCTGAAAGTGAGACAGCTTAGAATATTTCTCCTTGTTAAAATTAATTCAGTTTCTCCTTGAGAGGCCAGTCTATATAAATTCTGAAATATTGATGTGATTTCTATTTTTAATTTTTTTTTTAAGTTGATGCTTTTCCTCTTGAGTTATTTAACAAATATTTGAAGTTGCTGTTTAGGAAAATACATGTAAATTGTTTTTTTGCAGGAAACAGGAAAGAAATATGAAAATGTGTTTGTGTCTTTGTTGAGATGAATTGTATTTTTCTCTCACTTTTCAAGGCAAATACCATCTAACTTCAGAATTTTTATAATACTCTGCAAAATATATTTATGTACTATTGGTTATAGGTGACAGCTCTATTGATCTAAAAGCTCACTCAGAACAATCCTGAATGAATCTTCAGTTTGTATAAAAATGGTATTTGCAATTTTCATTAAAACTCACAGCGAAAAAAGAAGAGTAGGAAAACACAAGTTGGCTTCAGTTCAGAAACTAGCTCTGATAGTTTAATGCCACAAACAAATTTGGTCTGCAACTCAGAATATTATGATCGATAGTAAAGGATGGATTCACATTCTTCATCCTTTGCCTTCAGTAGACGGGGATGTGTGATACAGGTGGTGCCATGTGACATGGATGAGTGTTTCTCTGGAAGAACCGGGGTTTACTGGAAATGCCGACTGCCCGAAGTCATGGGGTGTATTTCTCCTGTGCTTGCGGAGCCATCATTTCTCTGCTGTGCTTGCCAACAGGGTGTGTGTTCTTGTGGAGTGATGTGTAATCTTCTCCACCAGAATATGGAAGCATAACTTCAAGAAGTTTTTAGCCTTTAGAAAAAAGAAACGTGTCACCTATCCAAAGTTAAACGGTTGCATGTGGCAGAAAAATGTTCAAATGTTTTCTTGAAAGTCTGCTAAAATGGGGAATACAGTGTAACTGGGGAGAAGTCAAGCTGATGATGATCTATTCCCTTTTCTCTTGCAGCTGGAAGGGTTGAAAATGAGCATGTTGATTTAAAAGCAGTTTGTGGATATGGCTTGTTGTTTTCTCTTTATTTGAACATTAAATACTGCTGGAGAGTACAGTATGTGTACATGTGCAAGGGCAGCATTTCTGTAAAGTTCTTCAGTGTTGTAATCCTAGTTTCTGCTTCAGTGGGAATGACTGGAAACTTTGGTGAGGGTGAAACTTAGTCCTAGAGAAAATTAATTTATCTTAATTTATTAGATCCTAATTAAGATCCATTAAATGAATCTTAAGGTCAGGGGATGTCTTTTATGTCTCTACAACTTATGGCATGTGGGTGGTCTGTTCCCTGTGTGAACATTTAGGTTCAGTTTAATAAAAGGAATAATAATAACAAGCTCATATGATCTCTTCTAATGCTAAAGGACAGTTGTGAAGATCTTTGTGAAGATTTCACATTCTGCAAAAACTGTGTGCCATACTCTTTGAGAGTATGGACAGGTCTTGGGAGTGTTAAAAGCAGAGGGAGAGAGCTCTTTCTGTGTCATGACTCCTGTCAACTCCTTCTCTGAGTTGGTGTGCCAGGAGCTCCCAGCACGTAGTAGCAATTAATCTTAGCAATTGGCTTAAGAGGTGGAGGAGGAGAATGAAAAGAAGGAGTCAAAGTGAGATGTTCTTCGTGAATCCCTGGTGGGAGAGTGCGCAACACTCCTGGAAGCAGGCTAGCCAAATAGCAATTCAGTTATAAAGTGGAGGTCTCAGTTTCAGCCAACGTTGATGAATTTGTCCTGTTTCTACAAGGGCCTAAAGTTGAGTCTGCAAGGAGCTCATTAATACCCTGTCCAGGTCTTTTCAGAATCAGAGTGCAAAGCTCAACACAGCAAGGCCATCTGGGGAGTGCTGAAGACTGTCTGCATCACACATGCAAAACAAGCCTGGTCTTGATGTGCTGGTGTTATAGTCATTCTGCATGCCGTTATGCATATGACTAGATCAGATAGGCTTGGCGTTAGATCTATTGTGCATTACCTTCCTGCTGTCTTTCAAAGCATAGACATTGTCATTTGAGTATGAACTTGCTTGACCTTCTCTGTAAATCCACAAGCATCTCACTGATGTAAATTATTCTGATATTACCACATCCTTTTCTTATGAATGCGAGAGTCATGCTGAGTTTGACATGTTGCTCGGAAATCTTAAGTTTTTCTTTTGGCGGTGTAGTATAAAGGTATAGTTCCTGCCCAGTAACAGTGCTTGCTTTATTGAGAAGAGTGGACATCTGGATGCACTGACAATTTTTCATTCTGATTTTGCTTTCCATGGATCACATATTCAGCCTACTTTCTGAAAAGATGCAGTTTATTGGAAATGGTTAAAATTTTGAAACAGCATTACAAGTTTATGCATGTAAGCTAGCAGTTACAATGTCTTATGCGCAAACAAAATTTTTCATGCCCATCATATACCATTTGTACCTTAGAGAGGTCTTGAATTATAGGGGGGAAAAAAGGAAAGAGAAGGAGAAGAAAGTGGCAATACTGAATCTAGGTATTTTTTTTCATCAGAAAACACTAACCTATTGAAGAAGCGACATTTTTATAGGAATGTCATAGGTCAGGGAGAACTTTCTTTGGAAAAGATTCCATGTATCTAAGGTTATTCTCTCTTTTTGCCTGAAAAATGCTCTTTTTGCATGAAAAATGACAATTAAAGCCCTTGGTCTGGCTTCCTTTTGCAATCCGTGCTCGTAAGTGAATACTGGCTGTTCTGCTGCTGGACCTGATTCATACTGTGTAAATTCTTTACCAGAACAGGAACTTAGAGCTGGGTCATCTTCATACTGGGTGAGTGGTCTGGCCACGTGTCTGTAGGCAGCATCTCTGGCTCTGTATATGTTTATGAAGACTGCGACAAGTCTTGTAAAAGAAACAGAGAGATCCTGATGTCCACAGCAGCCTGGGCAATCACCTGAAGTATTTAAGAATTGGGAGACAGGGGGATGACAGCTAAAACCTTTAGAGTGGATCTTCTAATAATTGGCTCCTTTTCACTGAGAAATGTCATTTAAAGGGGTTTTTTTTTGTTTCCGTTCAGAATGCACTCTTTCTTTTAGGTGTGGGATTCACTATGTTGTCTGCCTCTCCTGTCCTCCACATTTGAGCAGAGCTCTTGAGTTTCATTTCTCACCAGCTTTATCTATAATTATCTTGTGCTTTTATGTGTTTCCTAGACAAACTGGCTCATAAATTGGAAGTCTGAATGAAATTTAACTTTAGTTTTCAATCCTGAGTATTGCAGTGGTCAGGAAGATGTTTTGCCTGAGTCTTGTTGGCAGACTGTGCATGTAAAGGTATTTTTTTCCCGCCTTTTCCTCAGCCTAGCATGAGGTGACAATGGAAAGTTTCTTTTCCTCTTACTGCTAACAATCCACATGTTGATGCCTGATAGGAAAAACAATACGCTCAAGGTTACCATATTTTTTGTATGTATACACTGTGGGTTATCTCTGGCTTGAGAGTTTTGTTTGTTTTTAAATGCGGGCCAAGTCAAATCCTGCGGTTTAGCAGCAGTGTGCATTGTGTGTGTAGGGATAACAGGAGAGGAGTTTTTTCCAGGGTTCCTTCCTCAGTAGTATCCTGGTCTCTTGTGGCTTGTTTGCTTTGTGCATAGGAGTTATCTGTGAACTTTTTTTAAAGAACTTTTTAAGGCCTCCAACTTACCTGAAGCAGAGGTTATGTATGTGCAAATACAGTGCTGTTATTCTAGGCCTCTGGGATACTATTGCTCTACAAAATATATGGAGGCTAATAGCAGTGGCTGTTTCGTGATGTGCCATGTACTGTTTGTTACTTTGGGACTATAAAACCTGATTTGCTTGTCAGTCTACGCAGACCTAGTACACAGCAAACAACCCATGTAGTAAATCAAGGTGCCATGCACTCACCACAGCAGTCATTTTCAAACAAAATATGTGTCGTGTTCAGTTAGGAGAATGTGTGCTAAATATCCCCATTATAAATCACAACTCAGAATCACAGAAGAGTGATTAGTCAACTTACAGGTATTTTTCCATTTATATTGCCCTGTAAAACTAAATAATTATTTTTCATTCCTTTATCGTTGTTGGTTACAAGATCTATTGACTTGGGGTTTACCAGGAGCCAGTAACTTTTCATATTGTAGATACTTTCCGATTTCTAATTGTATTCTACAGAACACAAAAGCAAGATAAGAGATTTATTTCTTTTTCATTTTCCCCCACTATCCCCCATTTCCCTTCTTTTCACAGAATATCTCCATGCATAACACAGTTGGAGGAGCAATGGCAGGACCTGGATCTCACCAGCTGACAAATACAAGGATGCCAAACCACGACACCAGCGTTGTGATTCAACAAGCCATGCCGTCTCCACAGTCCAGTTCGGTCATTACGCAAGCACCTTCCACAAATCGACAGATTGGGTAAGTTCATTTCTGTTTTCTCATTTCTCTGGTTTTCTGGCTCTGGCAACTGCATGTGGGACCAGATGTTGTCCTCGTGGTTCTTAAGGTTCAGCTGCATGCAGGACCAGATGTTGTCCTCGTGGTTCTTGAGCTTATGGGGAGCTCGTACTTGATCCTGCCAGCGTGCGGCAAGGACCCCTGCAACACGTGCTGCAGACTGTGGGAGAATGGCCAGGGTACTACATCTACTCCAGACCTGGCACTTGGGTTCAAAAGGGGCAGAGTGCTGTACTTGCAGGGAAGTCCTGCTTTCTCCTTCCAGTTTTTTGGTTTTATCTGCTTACATTCAAAGTTCATGTTTTTTCTGTAACTGCTCTAGGAAGAAAGACAGAGTATTTCTGAACCTGATGCTTTCACTTCCTTCAGTGGGAATTCTGGGTGCTCAGTGGCAATAGGCTGTTTCCTAGGTACTCTGTTTAATTGAGGAATGCGAGAAGACAAAATAAAAAGACCATCAAGATAAATGGAGTTTGGCACAGCCACCTCTGTGAGCAGTTGCTCAATTTGTGATGATGGATCGATACTTATTCCCATAGATTGACAATATGGATGCTTATCATATTGGCTTGAATGCCAACTGTGTGCTCGTGTTTGGATAACTGCATGTACAAAAACATGCGTGTCTTGTACACTTGGTTACTTCCAGCAAACCTGAGGTCCTTATAAGTTACAGTAACTTTTTTTTAATTATACAGAAACTGCCCAGCTGGTTTGAGGGTACAGTTTTTTTGTTGCACAACTCTGAGAATTTGGGGGGTTTTATGCATGAAAACATATGGATAAAAAGATAGATCAGTGGACTGAGAATGAAGCAGCAGTCTAGATTCGTTATCTGTCATTTGTAATTTGGTCACATCCATTATATGATAAGTGCAAAAGCAGTCTCTGTCCCCAGTCATTGCCTAAATAATTGATGAGCAACTTGCAGTCTCTTCTGAGTAAAACCAAAAAGTGAAATCCTGGCAGTGAAAACTCAAAATCCAGTTTTCTTTTAATATTTCTGGTGGCTGGGGCAGGATGTGGACCACAGGCTCACTGTCTCCCAGTGCTGTGGTGGCAGGGATGGCTCATGGCCCGTGGCACTGACCGCTCTGTAAGGGTCACCCAGCCACGCACAGGACATGGATTCCATCCACTGCCCCAGTTTTGCGCTCCTGGCAAAGCTCCTCTACTTTCTTTTTTATTACAGTTTCAGGATTTGGTTCTTAATATAGAAATCTGATAGTATGTGTAAGGTAAACATATTTGATGGATGTGCCTTTGTATGTGTTACAGATTGACAAAACACAGTGTTCACTGAGATTTCATGTTCAATACCATTTGCCTCTGAATCCAAGAATGAATCCAAGAACGTCCCGTTCTCTTCAAAGACAGGGGGCTGGGATAGAGAAAGAAACAGTTTTTCAGTTTTAGAAAGAAAAACAGCTAATGCCATTGTTTGGGTTAAGGATGATTAAGCTTCTGTTCAAATTGTGACTTAATAGGTTTAGTGGTAATTATGATCCTAATTAAAACAACAAAAAAAGCCCTAACAACTTTTAATACTCAGTGGTGAAGTGTGTTATATGGGACTGTACTTGGCTTCCAACCCATTGTTTCTATATAATGAGAAAAAAAATCCTGCATGTGGTTTTGCAAGACCCTGTCAGTCAGGTTTTAGGTTTGCGTTGGTTTGGGGCCATGGTGATTAGAATCTCCAGAGTTTGAGGGGTTGAGGATAAAAAGGCCTATTTCTTAGACAGTGATGAGCATCTCATTTGGGATACTTTGTCATGACATATCTTAATTCTCCCCTGTGTCTGAATCACACAAATGCTTCCGAAGTCCGAGCCTAAAGCTGCGCTATTGGGAGGCAATTGTCAGCATTTTAGTCTGCGTGAGATGGTGTGTGAATGAGACTTATGGTGTGACCTCCACCATACTCTGTTCCCCATTCTTCCCTCTTCTGAGGAGGTTTTGTTTTTTGTTCATGGTGTGTCCTAGGAGATAATTGCTGCGTTTTGGACTTCATCTACTTGCCAAAGTGTGGAGCATCCTAGTTGTTTGTCTTCTTTTCCTTCAGTCTTTTCCCTGTGGTGCTTGTTTTATTTGTTCAAAGAACATATCTTGTCATTTCCATTTATCTTCATCTTGTCCTTCCGAATGTGCTAAGAATTATATCCAGGACTCATTCATGAGGAATACAGACTGGACAATGGTTTCGGTATTAGGCAACTGAAGAAAAATCCAGATGAATTCAGAAAATGTTTGAGTTCTGCAAAGTTTGGTGGGTTTGATTTGGCCTGACACAGTTGAGATGGTTCAGCTTTTTAACAAGCCCACTTTCTGAGGTGCTCAAATCAGTGGTTTTGGGTTGGGTTCCCCCCTTTTTTAAAAACATCTGCTGCCCTGAAGGGTAGATGAGTCTTCACCATGGAGAATTGTGCCAGGGAATATGCCTTTTAATAAGCAATAAAAACAGCAGAGAGCAACTGAGTAAAACTCCCATTGAGCTAGTTCTGTAGGAGCAGGATCAAGCCCTAAAGGTTATATAGAACCATCTTGTAGCAATATTCTGATTTTTATCACAACCACAAATATTTTAGTGTCAGACTATGGCCAAGCCACCTGCAAATGTTTGTGATGGCCTTACTCCAATGAAAACAAGGAACAGCAATGAAAGTCTTCATTTAGACCCTGCTTGTAGGCTGTGCTCCAGCAACAGAGAATGGGACCCACCTGTGCCCGCACACAGCTCGTTCCATGGTGAGGAGTGGGTGAGTTCACAGCAGCTGGCGTTCCCGAGGGATGTAATTTTTCCCTACTTTCTTCTCTCCTTCTCTTTTTCCTCCCTCTCTCTCCACCCCTCTTTCCCTCCCTCCCTCCCTGCCTCTCTCTTTTTTCCTATCCCCTCCTCTGGGGGCTTGCATGTAAAATTGACACAAGGCATGGGAAAACATGACCGAATGATCATTGTTGGGCAAGCCTTACTGGCACGGTGAATATACACACATTGTTTCAGGTATTAAGCTTCAGCTACTACCGAACAGGCATCCAGCCAGATTAATCAGAAAAAGGGAAGAGCATGAAGGTTAATAACTTAAAAAATAAGACAGGGTGCAGTCCTGCTTTCCTCCCACCATGTACCTGGTTGAGAACAAACAGCAACATTATCATTACAGCAAACTGGCAGGCTGGTATAAAGGTCCCAGATAGTATTTTTGTGGTGAGGCAGTCTCTAACCTCCTTGCAATCCCTCCTCCCTCCCCCCCAAGCCTTTAGCATGTGGGAGGAATGCTGTAACTAGTAACTACTTGTGCTGATGAAAAATCAGTTGAGGAACACTTAGCAGTGAAGGGTGTCTTTGCCTGATTAATAGCACATCATTTAGAGATAAGATACATGGAGGAAGGGGAGAAAAAAAAATGATAGCAGACATACATCTGTCAAAGGTATAGAAAGGCAGATAAGCTGAATCGGCTCAAGATACAGGACTCTGAACTAGGCTGTACAATAGCAGTGCTTCTTGTCTTTTTGTTAAAATAACTCAATTTTTTCAATGACTGGGTATTCAGCAATGTGCGTGAAAATTATGGTCAGACAAATTGGTGACAACACAGTACACTGGTTGCTTTATCTGGACATGTCTTTTGCTAGGTAAGATGTCTTTTTTAGACCAGCAAAGGCTGTAGGTGGCTGCAGCCTAACAGCTCAGCTTTCCTGGAGATAGTAACCTGCTGATGTTTTTCAAGCTAGTAGTAGACGTAACTAGTAATTATTCTGGCTTGAAACTCGCTGGTACAGCTCTGTAGCCAAAAGTGAACACAGGAGGATTCAGGGTTGTCACAGGTCCAGCAAGTTGTTAACAAAGTACTAAATGTAGAGGGAGACGTGAGTCCAGTTTGAGTGAACTCAGGCTCCGAAGTGGACATAGCGCACTAACCATGTGATGTAGATTATCTGTTTTACAAGTGTTGTAGAGCATTTTAATCAAGATAAGATGATCTACTGGCACAGCATCAGAAGGGAAAAATTGCAACCACATTTGGTGAAATGCAAGCAGGTAGGAGAAGGCAACAAGAGGGATTTGAAAGATGCCTTTGATGCGTTTATGTACCGAAGAATCACGGTACCAGTGGAAGGACAGCCTTTCAATCCCCACATGCAGCATGTATTTTAACACCTATGCATTTCCTTCCTGTTCTTCTGTCTTCCCTCTCATGATGCCATATGTCTCTCTCTGCTTCCAGTTTATCATCTCTTTGTGGGGTTGAATGCTTTACAAACAGAGGAGCATGGAAAATTAAGTGGCCGTGAAAACTGCATGTAATGTGTTCAGTGCCACAATGAAGGGCAGACTCATTGTGACTGGCCTTCGGGATTTGGAAAATGAAAAAAACTTCTCAGCTGTAGTCTTAATCTGAGGGACCCAAGATGGCAGGAGGACAGGGCTCCTCTCTGGCAAGCCCAGGAGTTTTGTCATAGCAGCAAGCTATCTGAGACTGCAGCTGCTGGTTGAGTTCTCAGAGTATCCTACTATCATCCTATATAGCTTGAGTAGACGGAAGAGACTCCTGTAAGAGATCTTCATGGGCAGAAACTCTTCCATAATACAGCTAGTTCTGGAAGACGCTTGGAATAGGCTGGTAACTCAGAAAGCTCTTTGTACATGCCAGAGAAAGTCTTTAAGCTCCTAGTAAGTTGGAGGAGTGTGTGGCATCAAAGAGGCCGTAGAATGATGTGCTTTTATTAAATTCAAAGACCAGTTCCCTTCCCAGGAAATCTGGGATAAAAGGCTCTGTTCTAACCCATGTATTTGAACTGAAGCACCACAGTATGTTGTGAGATGATAAGAAGTAGGCAGTGAGAGATGAAGTATCAAATGACCTCTTGGTTACTTGATCAGGTCCAGTCTGTAGCCGTGGTTGCACAGGATGCAATAACATCAGTTAGATCACTGGAAGGGGAGGAAAAGGGAGGGGTGGGAAGAGAGAGCATCTGACAGCGTCGTTCTGTCCAAATTTTTTTTCCCATCTTTGTACATCAATAAAGTTGGGCTTTATTCCCTGTTTAATGCTCCTGCTTCTTTTTCTTCTGTTTATGCTAAGACATGTTTTCTGTAGTCCCTTCTACTACACTGACCTCGGCCAACCTTAACATGGAATCCCATCAAACCACATGTGTGCAGGTCTCTGGGAAGCTCAGGTGAATTACTTAGGAAACAATTACAAGCGAGCCATTCACAGAAACAAGTCTCATAGCTTATGGCTAGTAGACAGAGTGATGTGGGAGAAAATGGACTCTGACAGGTGGATCCTCTCAAGCAATTTCATTGCTTTTACCTAGCTGATGCCCAGGTCCACCCATTGAGCTGTAAACTGAACCGTGCTGCTCTGTGTGTGTGACATTTGGAAGCTCTCTCTGCTCCCCAGCCTGCCCTGTTGCTGTTTGCAACAGCATGTTCAATTGCCACTGACTCAGTCTCTCCTGACACTGCTGAGTCAGGAAGAAAAAGAGCAAACAGGACCGGTCTGCCTGTCAACCACAGCACAAAAGGGTGATTGTTCACACCATCGCGCTTGTATCCCCAGCCACATACTCCCATGCCTTTCCAAAACCTTCTCCTTGCTGTAAGGTCTAGGGAGAGGTTGGAAAGTACTGACATATATCAAGATGACTTTCAGGGGACTGAAAGGAGGATCATCAGCCAGGTAATAAATAACCTGTCAACCAGGAATGGAGATGGTTTAGCGTGTTTCTTATCTGCCTTGAAGTCAACTGTTATCCTGGAAGTTATGTGCTTGTTATGTATGTTGGTTAGATTTATTAATGAACGCAGTATGTTATGCCTCATACTTTCTACTTGACAAAAGTCCTAAGCTTGTTAGAAATGTTGCTTGTTTACAGCAACATCACCAAAAAAACGCATCAGAGGTATTGTGTGACTTGCTGGCCTCTCACTCTTATTAGAATTGTTGTCTTTCGTTATACAGAGAAACCAGCCCTCTCCTGATGGTTGTTTCAGATAGGTAGCGAAGTCGCACTCAAGCCAATTCTTATATAAGCAGTTTCTCAAAAGCGAGATCAGAGTAGCGTACTGCAACCATAACTGTATTTGAACAGAAATAGCAAGCTTTCATAGGCATAGGTTGGCTCTCACATCAGAGTAAGTCATAAATAGGATTTAAGTATGATATACGGAACATGGAGAATACAGCATTGATTGCTTAATTTTAGTGGTTGGTATCTCTTATGTACCTCTCGTATATATACAATACACACTGTATAAATCTTCTTTAAAGGTGTCATCAAAATTTATAGTCAGAGCTTCTGATTTATATGACTCTTTGAACTAAAACAGATGTAAAGTCATTTTTGGATGGAAGAGGATCTTGGAGTTGCAGTGGGTTTGATCCGACAGATCAAGCTTTGCTAGACCAGAAATGATCATTAGAGCTCTGCGCAGCCGAATCGCATAGCTCTGCTCTTCATCACAGGTTTGCACTTAACATGCCCTGATGCATGATTCCAGTATGTGTTTTATCCAGGTATCAGCCTGTTTGACAGGTAACTAAGCCACAGTAAAACACTAACTCAAACAATGTAGACTTTGTTTGGTGTAAGGGTTTTTTTTTATTATTATTATTTATTTCTTTTCTGTTTATTTAAGAGAGTAATTTGCAGGTTCCAGAGAAAGAGCAAGCTTTGGGGTGCTGCCTCACACCATGTCAGTTCAGAGAAGGGATTAAATGTTTGCCAGGAGTGGCACAATGGCTATAATGAGTGAGTAAAAAGTGAAGAGCTTTATGTGCACAGAACTCTGATAAAAATTTAGTTGCTTACTAAGAATGTTTCAGTATGGGAATTTGGCATTGATGTGGTGAACAGAAACCACTTTGATTTTACATGGTTTGTCTTGCCAGTGTATTTTTGAATACTTTCAAATGGATATAAATGTACTGTAAGTTAGTAAACTACTGTAAGTTAGTGAAGTGTTAATGTTTTGGTTTGGTGGTTTTGTTTTGTTCTGTTTTTTAGGCTGGTACCTGGCCGAAAACCAATGACAATAGTTCAGAGAAAAATGTTTGGGGGAAAACACAGAAATTACAGACTATGCATAAAGTGTAAGGATACTGTTTTACCACCTGTAAAATCAGGCCTTCCCATTAATTGATGAGTGTTAGAAATCAGTGGTCAGTATGGTGCCATGTGAGGCATATATGTGGTTTTGTTTATACTTACAGACAGGACAAATACACATGTGAAAAAAAGCCAACCCAAACCAAATCCCAATACAATGTAAAACAAAAGCACAGATAAATCTAAGATGGCCACAACACCAAAATGATTTATTTTAAACAAATGAAATGATGCTTGATTTAGAGGGAAAAAAAAAATCTCTAATTTTGGAGACCTTCTAGCAAAGGTCCACAGTGTAAGTCGTCATTTTAAATTCTCCTAGCAATGTTTAGTAACAAATTGCAAGGAACTGGTGACTAGACAGAACTTGCAGGTAGATTAAGAAGAGTTTGTTTTGATGAGTGCAGGAAGAGTGTTCCTTGGAAGAAGGAACAGAGAGTGTGTTGTAGAAACATTTGCTTCTGTGAGCATCTGTATTCTGCCAAGAGACCTTTATTCTGAGCTCACATAAATGAAGTGGAATTTTGCCAGTAAAAGAAGGGATTGTGTTACTCCAGTTGTAGGATCCAGGTCCTAATTGGTTTATGAAATGAAGGGGGCAATCTTTGAGCTATTACCAGCTTCCTCTGCTGCAAGTGAAGTGAATCGCAGCTGTTCAGATAGGGTCCATAAAAACTTGGCAAGGTAATAAAATGTTTTCAGTGGACAATTCTCCAAATGAGTGAAATCCAAATCCCTCGCTTATTTGACAGTCTGTAGAGAATTGTATATACTTCCTGGGGAATTCTGACTAACGTTACTTTTATCTAGTTCTTTAACCATGGCATCCAGGCTGACCACTGCTGTAAATGTAAGGGCTCAAAGTAACATTCTTTCTTCTTTTTAACCCTCCAAACTGAAATACGGCGTGTACATATGAAACATTTGATATAAGAAAAAAAAAAATCATGCCTGTTGTTCGTTTTCTGTGTTTTCTTGCTTGTGTCTTTATACTTTTCTGTCTCTGCCCCTCCTTGCTCTTTTTTGTGAGATTAAAAAAAAGCCATGGTTAGCATCAAATGATCCTAGACAGAAATTCTTCTGGTGCTTCTAGTCCCATGATTTCTTTAATGAAAATAGTAGCTTTTGATCTTCGTAAGTTTTCTTCAAGCAACTTAAAATTTTCTAGACCTTGTCAGAAGTTAATCCTGACTTCTTAGCAGAGCAGTTGTTCTGAATCATTTGTTCAGCTCATGGTGGTTTTGAGAGTGATTATGTACATCTAATAGTCCCTAAGGATCTCTGGCACAGGTTCAAGTATAACCTGACATTTTGGTGTCATTGTATATGTTGAGGCATTCACAATTTTCTGTGAAGACCATTCAATGTTCCTTTAGAATTCTTTTGTTGTTCTCAGCATTCCTGGCACTAAGCATTTTTATTTAGGGTCCAGATGTCTTTAAACATAACCTTTTAAACATAACCTTTATTTTCTCCAACCTTCCCCCCCCCC
>Ga0065711_1034612_pt1 | contig 23500 bp, 18 predicted proteins | sample Hoacrofraction12_FD_59098 | JGI IMG/M metagenome (GOLD analysis project Ga0065711, IMG submission 59098) | Hoatzin crop microbial communities from Cojedes, Venezuela - Epithelial fraction 12 v2 (version 2) | ecosystem: Host-associated > Birds > Digestive system > Esophagus > Crop | place...
AGTACTCTGTCCAGTTCTGGGCTCCCCACTTCAAGAAAGATGAAGAGCTACTGGAGAGAGTCCAGCGGAGGGCTACAAGGATGGTGAGGGGACTGGAACATCTCTTCTACAAGGAGAGGCTGAGGGAGCTGGGCTTGTTCAGCCTGAAGAAGAGAAGGCTGTGAGGGGACCTAATATACACTTGCAAATATCTGAAGGGTGGGTGTCAGGAGGATGGGGCCAAACTCTTTTCAGTGGTGCCCAGCGACAGGACAAGGAGCAATGGGCACAAACTGAAGCAGAGGAAGTTCCAGCTGAACATGAGGAAGAACTTCTTCCCTCTGAGGGTGATGGAGCTCTGGCACAGGCTGCCCAGGGAGGTTGTGGAGTCTCCTTCTCTGGAGATATTCAAGACCCACCTGGACAAGGTACTGTGCAACCTACTGTAGGTGACCCTGCTTCGGCAGGCGGGTTGGACTAGATGACCCACAGAGGTCCCTTCCAACCCCGAACTTTCTGTGATTCTGTGAAAGAACTTTACAGACTATAGTTGAACTGTAATTAATTTTAGTGACTAAGAAATATGGTGCTCATCACAGATCAGCAAACAGATCACAGACAGCTGCAAATTAACAATTAACTTTAGAAACAGAATTCAAAGAGGCTGCCTCTCCTAATGTATTTTATTCATTTGTTTTGACTAGTCCTGATTCATTATTTAAAATTCTTCAGCGGTAAAGAGACTTGGGAACATGTTGTGAAGTGTTAGAAATCGGAGATCAAACTACAGCATTTTACTGTTAAATCATAACTGAGAAGCAGGGTAAGATGACGGAATTTTTCAATAGGGGTTTCTGTTTGTAGAGAACTAATGTTTCATTTTGTGTCTGTATTTTTATAATTTCATAGTTTAGGAAAGGCTGCAGCTGCACGATTCTGGCAACGCAGTATTTTAAAAGGGTTTACAATGTTTGTCAATTGTGAGATTTTACTGATTTTTGTTAAGAAATCAGTAATATTCACAGTTAATCAAAAGAAAAATAAATCTTGTTAAATGGTTTCACAGAATCACAGAATGTTCGGTGTTGGAAGGGACCTCTGTGGGTCACCCAGTCCAACCCCCCTGCCGAAGCAGGGTCACCCAGAGCAGACTGCACAGGACCTTGTCCAGGTGGGTCTTGAATATCTCCAGAGAAGGAGACTCCACAACCTCCCTGGGCAGCCTGGGCCAGGGCTCCGTCACCCTCAGAGGGAAGAAGTTCTTCCTCATGTCCAGACGGAACTTCCTCTGCTTCAGTTTGTTTGAAATTTGGACAAATCCTTAGACCTTTTCTGAGAGCAGAACTCAGGTGTAGCATATGAAGATGCACTACTTGTGGTTGCAAAACTCAGTAGAGGTATAAAGAATAGACAATAAGGAATAAAGAATTTGGAGATTACTTTATCCTCAGAACAAACTGTTATGATGATGTCTTTATTTTTTCTTTCTGTAGGCTTTTCCAGCAAATGCAGTAACAGTTTTTGTGTACTGCAGCTTGGTGACGGTGTTCTTCACAGTAATAAAGGTGGTCAGTTACCGTCTGCACCTTATGTTTGACAAAGGCGAAGTAATTCAACAAAAGATCTCAAGAAAAAATGGAAGGCAGTATGAAGATATGGAGGTCCCAAGAGGAAACACAGTTCAGCCCTCAAACCGTAGGTGAGGTTTTCATTGCACATCGCTGGTACATTCTGTAAAATGGACGAGTTTGCACCATGGTCCTGCATAGCAGAAACGCCTCTTGACTGTAGGGAAACTCCTTACAGTTGTGTGAGGAATGGCACTTTTAAAAACCTGCTTAGTGGTTTTATTTTCAGCGGCTGCGGTGGTGAAGCAGGCAGAGCCGCCCCTGATTCAGAGGGCGAGGCAGCAGCCGGGCACGGTGAAGGCAGGAGGCGGCAGGAGGAAGGAAACTGTCTCGGAGGTGCTAAAAGATCCTGGAGAAAACCTGGGAGAAGTTTTCTGGGGAAGCCTTCAGTACTTGCTCTTTCCTCTTCCCGCTGTGCTTGCCTGCTGGGAAGAGGAGAGGAAGCAGCAAAGAAAACGCTTTAATATCACAGTTTTGAGAGCCTGAGCTCATGTTGCCTCTCTGTGCTGATAGTAACTTTCCCCTCAGATCAAACCGAGATGCACGAGTTGCTTTCCCCCTGTGTGTTTTATTGTGACTGCCTCTGATGCTTCTGTGGTCCTGTTCGTGAGGAAAGCTAGAACCGCTTTGATTTCTCAGGGACATTTGGAAGGTATTTGCAGCCTCTCTTCTGAAAAGCCAAGTACTATGTCTCTGCTGTAAATAAACAATCAATATCAATCAGGCTGCTTCCCGGTTGAGATGGTATTAAAGGTAAAATTAGTATTGGGCTGAAGACTATACTGACTTCTGCCAGATTTGTGTATGTGTAGAATATTCCACTGTAAACTTTGCAAAATAAATGGAGACCTCTCTTGCTGGTTTTGCAAGCCTGAGTCATACAAATGAGGCTGGCAAGCGGCTTCCAATGTTCCCAAGTGAAATATGCTGAAACGAGGTACATCCAGTAGTGACAGCAGCATGGAAGTGTCCGAACAAAGCTTGAACCGAGTAGGTTTGTTGCAACTACCAGTCAAGCTTCAACAGAGAGCTCTGTATGAAAGAACTTGCTTTGGGTATTTTTTGGTGCATTTGCAGTCGCTACTGCTAGCTCTGTGCAAGCCAAGTAGTATCACGATTGTTTGTGTACCTCTGCTGCTGCTCTTCTGTGTCTTTACACGTGCACATCTGTGCCACGCTCCTGGCAGTGACAGCGCTGGGAGTGTCGAGGTCTGCCTGCATCGAGACTCTTCTGAGAAGTGCCTCGTACGTGTGTCACTAACCATACAAGGTTTTCATTTGAGATTGGGGGATGCCTTTCAGGCTCTGTTCCTCCTTAGTTCTCACCTGCCCACAAAGCTGTTTCCTATTTACAGATGTCTGATACAGTAATTTAAGAGGCTCATCAGTTGTTCTAGGCTGCTTGAAATTCACACAGAACCTCAGTGTTTTCCTGTTCACTGGCAAATGAAATGAACGCACCCTTCCCTTATCCTGCCTTTGTTTTGGCTAAGAAGTAGAGGTAGAATCACTTAAAACTTGTGTGTTAAATCACATTAACTGCTACTCCTAGGAGGTCCTAGGTGCAACAGTCCATTATTTAGTACTTGATCAGAAGATAAAGTATTTTGACTAGATGGACGACAGAAGTTTTTAAACAGGCCCTGGTAGTTGGCAGGTAGGTTGAACAAATTTTGAAGAAAAAAAAAATTGTGGAAAGGTGACCGAGACCCCCGGGTAAATAATTTTATAGCTTTTATACAGTTGTAGGGTTTTAAAAATAACTTTTTGGGAAAAAAACAACTTCACAAACAAAAACCCTAAACCCCCATTTTTTGGCATTTCACTGTAGTGTTGATTTTTTTTTTAAAACTGAATATTTGTTTCATTATACCCAAGAAGGAGAACGTGTTGGTTCTCATTAGTAAACCTTGTTCAAAAATACTTGCTTATATCCATAGAAAAGCTAGTAGAAAATATGTGTAAAAAGAGTTAGTGGCTAGTTGAATGCATCCACAAAGGAAGTGACAACAAGTTGCCTATAACAGAAGAAATTAGTAATGGATATATGTTTGCCATGGCTAAAACCATAGGAACAACTTTGATTGTGTGGTCTAATGATTATATTAATACACATTATGTGTTGCATTTCAAATAGTTGTTTGATGGGAGGTTTGTAAGTAAACTGGCAGTTAGGTAAGCAGTAGGTACACAAGTCAAAAGACATAAAAAGCAAAAATTGTGACGGGAGTAGTGTTTGATTGTTACATGTCTAATGAGAAGCCCCAAACAGCCTTTTGTGCCGATAAATCCGTGTGCCTGCCAGGCAGGCTAAATAACATTATATAGACATAGGGAGTTTGAAGAGATATCATTGTGTTTCTCATAGCAATGCTCTGCTTCTGAAGACACCAATGTAATTTTCTATTGAGGGTTTTTTATTTATTTGTTTTTAACAAGTTGTCTTGGAGAGGAAGGAAGTGCAAAAAGAGGTTACAGTATATTTCAGCCCTGTGCTTTTAGCGTTGGAGGGGAAAAACGTGCTGTCACTTCATTGTGCTGTGCTGCTTCGTCCTATCCTGTTGTTACTCCTCAGCTTCCTCCCAAAACTCGCTGTGATCCTCTGTGGTAAGAAGCATTGCTTTATTTTTCTTTACTTCCTTTTCAGCAATAACACTGGGGACAACAGTGTCATCGGTGAGACCAACCATAACGTCTCTACCCAAACAGTTCATGACAGTTCCAGGGTACAGGCTCTGCACTCACAGAACTCACCTGGAGTAGTGGTTAGTATGTGGTTTTCTGTACTAGTGACTTCTCTTCATGCAGTGCACGGCTTACCCCACGGAGTTTTGCATTGCCCAGTACTGATCGCTTGAAGCGTAGGTCTGCCCTGAGGAGGAATGGTCATTCCATGGATCTACTGGTATACCACTGCTGTCGGTCAGCCTTCTCCTAAAGGTTTGGGTTTGCAAAGTTGAAGCTGGTATACATAATTCTGCACTTCTTAGGAGGGTTCTTTCTGCTCTGTAGATACCAAATGGCCTTTGTGAATCTTGCCAGGAGCAACTAGATTTCATGGCTGCTTTGAGAGAAGGGAGAGGCTAGTGCAGTCAGAGCAGCCTCTCATTGCCTCAGAAGGGATCCACTCCTGGAGCATCAATAATTTGGTTTGGTGTAACTAGGCTTATGCTTATAAAATGGACGCAACGTGTCTCTTCAGTATTTAAACAAAGCGTAAAGCCATTATTTAAATCTAGGAGATATCTGCATAAGGTTAAAAATACATGTATGCGCGTTCCATGCCATTGGCCATGCTTTCTAAATCAATAGTGTATGAAGTGATGAAGGGGATGTATGTAGATGTTGTTATTAAAGAAAAATAGGAAATACCCGTGAGAAGGTTGAAGAGTTAAGTGTTGAAAAATTAAGAAATAGAATGAACGCTGTCTGTGTAATCTTAAGTTACTCCCCATGTATACTGTGATTAAAATCTTTAATTGTGTGATCCCATGCTATTTTTTCTACAGGGCTCCTGCCTCAGTCAGTGCAGAGGATGGTTAGTGATCTCTGAATAAGTAGCTATTTGATACTTTGTTCTGTCTTCATATCCCTCCGACCCCACCCCCTGTCCCTATTTACTGCAAGCTGTTCAAATCCTTGGTCTGAATTAGAACTATTCCTCGTTTCCTGGAGTGTTTTTACCTTTTTTGTAGCATCTGTATGATTCACAGACATGAATAGTTTTCTTTTATGAGGCAAAATATTTTTCACCTTGTTTCTGTTCTAGTCCCCAGTATTCTGGTGTTTGTCCATTCTGCAAACCCATTCCTTCTTGGGATCTTGTCCAAGTCTCCTACTTCCTGCAGGTTGAGTCTTGTCAAACCTAGTCTCCTGTTCTTGCTGCCAGGATACCACCCTGAAATTTTAGGCGATAATTGTTATTTCCTCTTGGTTTTGGTGCCTGTCAGCCGGAAGAGAGCCACAATTATTTTTCCCAATAAGTTTTTTTCTAGTTATGCACGTAGGCTGTTGAATTTAGACACCTGAAGTATTCCTCTGGAGAATTGTTTAGTTTCAAGCTCCCCAGTGAGTTCCCATAGACATTGCCTTGCTGATGAGAATGCAGCAGAGGCCACCGAGGAGGTTGAGGAAAGAGGTACCTGATGTATGAGGACAGGCAGATGGGATGTTTTAGCCTGTGTAAGGCTGGAAGAAGAGCTTACTGCTGTCTTCAGCTTCCAATGGAAAGGTATAGAGAAGATTGAGCATGCTCTTTTTGAAGGTGCCCAGTGACAGGATAAGAGCCTGTCTGCAACTTGCAGCTGTGGAAAATGCAATTAGATCAATCAGATTTAAAGGGTTTTTTTGTGGTTTGTTTTGTTTTAGTGTGGTTTTTGGTTTTGTTTTTTTTTCCCTACTGAGAGGGTGGTCAAATACTGGAAGAAGTTGTCCAGAGACGTTGTGATATCTCCGTCTTTGGAGATATTCAAAGCTCTGCTGACAATGGTCCTGAGGAACCTGCTCTAACTGTACCTGCTTTGAGTGTGTGTGTGCGCCCGAGGGGATTTGGCCTAAATGACCTTCAGAGTTTCCTTGCAATCTGAACAATTCTGTGAGAATATAATGGCTCTGTCCTCTAGTTTTTCATTGAGAAATTATTACTAAGTACCAGAGACTAAACTTTTCATTTTAGTACTTTGGAAACACATAGCTGGAAAAGTGGAACATATGAGCACATTGTATCCTGAATGATTAAAAAAAAAAAACCTGGATTAGACACTGCAAAATGTTTTTAAAAAAAAATCTTAGATTTTTTTTTTTTCCCTTCCCCAAACATCACACACAATTGCAGTGATGCAATTTGGAGCATGACTGTTCTATAACCATCTCCCTCACCCACCCCTCGCATTTTGTGCAAGGTATGTGTCCTAATTTCAGTGATGTTCAGCAACTTATCAATGCTGCAATTCAACTTTGATTAGATAGCTATTGCATTGATAGATTTTTTTTTTTTTTTCCAACAGAATTTAATAAATGCCTGTGCTAATTTTGTGTGTTTTTATTTTTAGGAGCTGCCAACACGGGAAACTATTGAAGATCTCAGAGGTATCTTAAAGGCTTTATTATCCCTTTAAACATTTGTTTTGCTTGCCACAAGAAAAAGAAGACACAGTGGACCCCATGGCAAGTTCTGTTGTGCTTCATGTTAGGAGGTGAATGGAAAAGCTCGAGAGAACAAAATCTCAAGGGAATTCTAAGCTTTCTCAGCTGTCAGCCAAGCTGTTTAGGATGTAGCCTTTTAGTGAGATTGCAGGTAGCTCTCCTGATTATTGACACGGGGAGATGAAAGACCCTTTCCTCCGTGTTCTTGGGAAGCTCTGTGCCTCTGGAAAGCATTAAACCAGGAAGCCAACACTCAGATGGCATCTTAAAGTCCTTAAACATCTGACTATAGACTCCTGTTGCGATTGTTGACCTTTAGCTCAACAGTATACTCCAGCACACTTTGCTTTGCCTGCAGTTCCAGTGCTTGAGATGTTTCAATATATTTCAGTTTATCTCCTTTTTGTTAAGGTTGATTGGCATATCCTATGGGACCTTTTAGGAATTGCACAAAGAGATATAACAACGTTCTACTGCACTGGCAAGTTCTTTCTTTCATCTCCCTAAGTGGAGATAATTCTGTAAAACATTTTAGTTTTGGTATTAGCTGTTTCTTGAGCTATTTTGACTGTTTGAATTAAATAGACATGCTGCTACACCTGTCTTGACCTGGAAGGGTTCTAGCTTAGTTTTAGATTATTTTACGTGTAGCTAACAAAAAAGATCCTTGCTTAGGAAGTGCTTTAATCAAGTACATCATCTGTGCTTCCTTTGCTCTGCTCTGGATCAGGTTTTGCCAGCTAAAGATCATACTGCAATAATGCACAGTGTTCATATTTGAGAGACCTAACTCCCATATGTTTTTTATTAGATGTTACGGTATTAGAAGACCAGGCCGCACCACCAGTTTCATCTACCTCACCTTGTATCAAAGCAGATATATTACCTGTTTCTACAGCCTCCGCTTCAGGTGCCACCACATCAGCAATAGTGACAAAACCGGCTGCTATGGACACACTTTCTGGCAATGGAAGAAATGAAAAAGCAGGGAACGGGCAGCCATATGGACAGCATGGATCCCAAGACGTTTTTGTGGACAGAGAGGTAGCTAAAAACTTCTCCAATATTTCTTCATCACAAGGTGATATTTTAAGGACTGGATTTTCTTCAGAGCCATGGGACAGTGAAAGTTCAGTTATCTCAGACCATTTGAGTAATCCTAAAAGCTACAAAAGAGAGAAATTGCCAGAAGGATCACCCCAGACAGGCTTTACCAGTAACTGCCCACAGTGCAATGCCATTGCAACCAAAGATCCTGATCACGTGGAAAGTTCTTGCAGTGCTAGTAATACCCATGAGGACCTTGATTGCTCAGACAGTGAGACTGCTGTTGCAGTTGTGGACAACTCTCTTCCTGGAGACCAGCTCTGTGAGCCCATTAAAATTGTCATCACAATGAGTACTACACCAAACACCACCCTCAGTGACCTAGCGAGCTCTGTCCATCTAAAGCCTCTGGGAACTGAGGGAACAAGCTTAGCCCTCGAGTCTGGAGTAGTTACAGCAGGCTGGCCAAGTGAGCAGACTAACGAACAGCTCAGAATCCCCATTATCACTTTTGATCTGTCTGACGACAGTAAAGGTAAGGCTTGCCTAGAAGTTAGTGAAAGCGAAAGAACTCCAGAAAATTTAAAGGCAGAGCTGTCGTCCAACCAGTGCTCTGGCTATGAGTCGGGTGATGCAGTGAAAGAACACAGCAACCCAGCAAATAGTCCTTTAGAAACGAACACTTGTTCAGATCCAAATCGGGGGAATGCTTCTGAAAGTGCGCAGACTGTGGATTTAACTTCTAAGGAAGACCTGCAGAACCTAGACCCGCAGTCCTGTAGAACTGCTCATGAAAAGAGGCACATGCGGGTGCTGAGTGTAGACAGCGGGACAGATGTGCTTTTGAGTAAGAATTTCATGGAGGTATCTGACAAAGAAAAGACCTTACCGACTTCTAAATCGGATCTAGAAGCTAAAGAAGGACAGGTGCCCAACGAGTCTAACTTTCTAGAGTTTGTCTCCCTCCTGGAATCCATTAATACCTCAAAGGTGAAGGCATCTAGTCAATCCGCTGTCAAAATGGAGGCGACCAAGGACAATGGGCTTGTTGGAGGTATGATGCATGGTTTACAACTCTCTTGGAATAAAGAAGTTGTGACTAGTTACCTTATTGATGTCAGCTTAGCCTGAGGTCTGCGGTAGGGCAAATTCATGGAGGAGAACTGGTTTTGCTAATAGGTCCCGGAAAGGGCTGGGCTTGGTGGGACAATGTGATTTAATGAAACTGTGACAGTGTCAGCTGCAGTTCTTTGAATATTTTTATTTTCTTAAAGATTTTCCTTTGGAAAACCTAATGCTAACCTCAGGAGGTGTCCGGTACGTATCTAGTATAATGAACTAGAATAGCATGCATGTGGCAGGCCTGAATTGCTGGAATATCAAAAATATCTTACAAGCACATGTATAGCTACAGCATTACACCTGCCCTTGCCCATCTTTCCAGGTGCACATTGAAGAGTTGTCTGTGTGTGCCCGTAAGTGTGTAGAAACTGTACCGACTTAACTGACCATGACTGCCTGTTTCTGTTACTGACAGAAACTGTATGGACTCACTGACTGTAAGAATTCTCACTGGTGATGGTATGACTTCTAGCTAACGTGTGCGTGCACACACATATTGCTAAACTTCCTGCCCAGTCGTGGGTTGGTTTATAATTTAAAAAAAATGAAAAAAAAATCAGGTATTTGTTCTCAATAGTTAAGAATTTTGATTTTCAGTTGTTTAAAACTTCTAAGGAGGAAAGTTTGGTGGTTGTTTTCAATGAAAACAGTATTTAAATGAAAAATGGTATCTTCCCATGCAAATTCCCATTTAATTGAAAGGGCTTTTATTTAAAACAAATAAAGATCTCAATCAGCTAGTCTTAAAACCTACATGCAATCCAATTTATAGCTCTTACATAGAAATACCTGGTTTTAATCAGCATTCGCGTTGCTGTCACCTAACTCTGTGACCCCTTTCTGTTCGGAACACTGAAGTGTAGCAGCTCTAGGTAAAGCTAGCAGGACCTGTGTTGTGAGGATGTGAGATACGGTGCAGTGAAGGCAGGTGCCGTCACAAGGTACTCACCAAGTGATCCGTACAATTGATTTAGAAGATCTGGGCCAAAGTGGTATAAGACAACTCATATCTTCCCCCTCTCCAAAATATTTGGTTTACCTTAGATCCTATAATAAGCTATTCTAAGACAGCCTGAGAGGATGTGATCTCATGGAAGGTAAGAACGGTGCTCGGCAGAGTAGCTTGGTGCTCCTGTTTCATGGTGGTCTCCCTGTCCATAGACAGGCTCTAGGGAGTCTCTGCTCTCCCGGCTCGTTCTTGCAAGAATCTTCCATTATGTGAAAAATGCACAGCTGGTTTCAAAGTTTGTCAGCTTTTTTTAAAAGTAATTGTGAAATTACGGTTTTAAAAAAATAGGGTTTTATTTTCTTGATGTGTCATCTACCTGTAGATTCTGTTTACCTTTCACTCCCTTTCCTCTTATCTGTCCTATCAATTACATTAGACCCACATCTCATCCCATCTTTCACTTGTGTCCTTTTTTTCCTTCTACTTTATACTTCTGATTCTGTGTCTTCTCTTCCCCTGTTCGTCCCTTTGCGGTTTAGCCACACTACATCCCTCCTGTGTGACCTCTTTATTTGCCTTCCTCTTATCACAGAATCACAGAACTATGGAATGCTTTGGGTTGGAAGGGACCTGCAGAGGCCATCCAGCCCAGCCCCCCTGCAGTGAGCAGGGACATCTTCAACTAGACTTCATACTGCCACTCTCTCCTCTTTCCCTCTGTTCCTTGTAGCAATCCACACTGTTGCTTTTCACAGAATCACAGAATATTCGGAGTTGGAAGGGACCTCTGTGGGTCATCTAGTCCAACCTCCCTGCCAAAGCAGGGTCACCCAGAGCAGGCTGCACAGGACCACGTCCAGGTGGGTCTTGAATATCTCCAGAGAAGGAGACTCCACAGCCTCCCTGGGCAGCCTGTTCCAGGGCTCCGTCACCCTCAGAGTGAAGAAGTTCTTCCTCATGTTCAGCTGGAACTTCCTCTGCTTCAGTTTGTGCCTGTTGCCCCTTGTCCTGTCGCTGGGCACTACTGAAAAGAGCTTGGCCCCATCCTCCTGACACCCACCCTTCAGATATTTATAAGCATTTATTAAGTCCCCTCTCAGCCTTCTGTTCTCCAGGCTGAACAAGCCCAGCTCCCTCAGCCTCTCCTCGTAGGAGAGATGCTGCAGTCCCTCATTATCCTCGTAGTCCTCAGCTGGACTCTCTCTAGTAGCTCCTCATCTTTCTTGAACTGGGGAGCCCAGAACTGGACACAGTGCTCCAGATGGGGCCTCACTAGGGCAGTGTAGAGGGGAAGGAGAACCTCCCTTGACCTGCTGGCCACATTCAGCTTGCCTAAAGCTGTTGCTTCCACTCGTTGCTCCCGTCCTTGCCCTCCTTTCTGTTCCCTAGTCAGATTTTGCTCCTCCCGGTCTCTCTCCTGGTCTGTCCTACCCACCTCTCCCGCCTTCCCAGGCTGCATGTGCTGCAGAGCAGCTTCTGCTGCGCTCAGTCGGGTTTATCAGCCTGCCCAGCTGGCTCCAGCCCATACTCCCTACTTTCCCAAGACGTGTGTGGAGCAAACACTGCTTTTCTCTGGTGCCGGCTCAGCCCATGCCCTGCCGAACCCAGCAGGTCCCCGGGCTGAGGGTGACCTCCCCGTGCAGCCACACGCAGCAAACGAGGGTTGTGGCGAGCAGGTTGTGATAGTTGCTACTTCTCAGCCGTAAAAAGGAGTGTTCACACGGTGATTTGGCTTCGGTGCAATGTGTCTTAGCTGCAAAAGAGAAGCGATAAGAATTTCAGAGGTAAGTTTAAATAAAAAGTGTAGCTCATCGAGAAAGAGCTTTCAGACAAGTCCCCTCAGATAACACGAAGGGGGAAGGCTGCAGAAAAGAAAGTAGCGGGTGATGGGAATAAATCAAACTCATAGATTCCACAGTGACCACCGAAAAAGACCACCCCAAACCCAAAACTTTATTAATGTCTGTGTGTAGTTACTGTGCTTTGGATCTGGCAAACACGATTCTTCTTCCTGGAATCCAGGATCCTGAGGAAACAGGAGGATTCTGCTCTTCCCTCAAACCGACCTGTTACTTACAGCGACCTGAACTGAATTTCCTACTTTCCCATTTTCTTCAGTCCGTAGGTCTGTCGGGCGGTGATGCTGAGCTGCACACACGTGTAATTAAGTGGCCCCGCTCGTTTGCGGCATGGGCCCAGCGAGTGCCGCCCCGGGCAGGGAGCGGGGCCGAGCAGAGGGTGCCCTGCGGCAGCGGCAATATGGCGGCTGTGGCTCCGGTCGCTGCGAGGCGTCTCCTCCACCTCGGACCGGCACTGTGGGAAAAGGGAGATTAACCTGAGCTCTTTAAGCTAGGGAGAGGTAGTTCAAAGGCAGTTAATTTTTAAGAGCAAGTAGGCTTTGTTTTCCAGCCTAGTCAGAACGTGCTGTTTGCTAAAATAAATTACTGTCTTTACTGGCGGCTTCCCCACAGTAAGACTGGATTTTAGGAATGAGAAAGCCTCTAATTTGTTTACAGCCTTGCAATTACAAATATAGTTTAACAAATAGCACCTTAGAACAGATCTGAATAAACATTATTTCCACATTAAAGTGGTTGTTTGTTTGGAAGAAAAAAAGAAGTGTGAGTATGTGTGGGGTGAATACAGAGCAAGTCAAGCTATGCACCGGTTGTTTTGAGGGAGGAGGTTGGTTGTGTTTTTGTTCTTTTAACCTTGCAAGCTGCCTAATTGGCGAAAGCTAATAATAGATGTCTGGTCCAAATAAGCATGAAATAGAGCCCACAAAGGTGTTTATTAGGCAATGTGAGAAACTTGGCAAATTCCTGAAATGCTGGGTATTCAGAGCTGTGTGTAAGAAAGCTGACATTTTGCATAATTTGGAGAAGGCGGGGAAATGTGCTCAGCAGAGCAGTCTTGAAAGTGAGTGAATATCATGGATGGGTCTTTGTTACGGGTGCTCTCTCACAGAGCTTGTGAGTTCTGTGGAAACAGAAGGGAGATCATTCTGACCACGTAAACCTTTGCCAGTAGACAGCTCAGTAAAATGCAGTACAAGAAAATTAAAGCCTTGCTTTATGCTGCCAAAGATGCCAGATTTAATGTGTTAAAATACAGGACATAAAAAAGCTGTTCAAGAGCTGTTCTGTTGCCACCCCACTTCCTCTAGATCATGAGAAAGTACCACTGAAACGATTGCTAAAAATGACTTTCAGGCCAGTGTCCTTTCAGTTTTGAATCAAACTTGCACCACCCACATAATGAAAGCCTGTCGAAGGCCAACAGCAGTCTTGGAGAAGCGTAAGGAAAGCCGGGTTTGCTGGCTGCTTTGGGTCCTCCTGGCACGTCTGGAGCTGAGCAAGAGCAGGAGTGCATCGGACTTATGCAGGGCAAAAGCTCAGGTATGTCCTCGTTGGCACAGCTGGCTTGTAATCTGGGACAGGTAGTGTTATCACCCAGGGAGCAAAGCCTGCCATGGGAGTGGTGGCAACCGATGGGGAGAACCTAAACCAGGACTGCGTGGCCTGAATTTAGATGTTTTGCAGGCTCTTTTTAGAAAAGGTACTCATCGTTCTGGGCAGTGCACAAACCACAACCTCGAGTGAGTTCTTCTGGATCCCAAGCAATTACCCTTCTCCTATAAAAAACTAAAACATCCTCCTGTGGATATTTTTAGACTCCTCAGGTTTTTTTTTTCCCCTGCGTGTGCAAAAGATGATTATCGCCTGCCATGTAATCATGGGGAAGAGGGATCTTGTGCGTTGAGTCACCAACCCCAGCGAGGGCCGTGGTGGGAGGCGACAGCCGGGGAGCTGGCGGGCAGGCAGAGCCCTGCCGGGTCCTGGCTCTTCGCTCGGAGCAGCTGTGTGCCATCCCCGGCTCTCTGCCAGAGAGGCACCGTGTGGCGTTTGATGCCCCTCTTGGGATGGGGAGGAAATGGGGTGCAGAACTCGGTTCTCTAAATCTGATACTCAATGTGTAAGGCTTGGTGGGTTGAGATTTTAAAATTTCAGTCTTTGAGTCAAAGAGGTAATAGTATGTTTGATGACAAAGCTGACACCTGCAAAGAAACTATGAGGTTATTTCAGAAGTCTGTATTCTGACAGAATTGTTAAGTATAATGATTAGGCTACTTACCTGAGACCTCAAAAACCTTGATTTTATTCCCAGCTCTGCTGCTGGCCTAGGAGATTGTTATGAGCTTAAATCTCCCTGTCCTGTGACAGGTACAGTGAGTACCACTAGTTTTTTCTATCGCTTCAGAATTAATGTGGCCATCATGATTAATGGATGATCCCATGTGTTTCTTCAGTGCCCATGTTCAACTTCTGTAGCAATTCTTGGGCCGTGTCAGGTTCCCTGGGCACTCCTGTTGTTTGGTGGGTGACCAGCTTTAATGTCAGATTTTTCTTTTAATGTATTTGAATCACAGAATCATAGAATCACTAAGACTGGAAAAGACCTCCAAGATCATCAAGTGCAACCGTCACCCCAACACCCCCATGCCTGTTAAACCATGTCCTGAAGTGCCGTATCTACATGTTTTTTGGACCCCTCCAGGGATGGGGACTCCACCACTGCCCTGGGCAGCCTGGTCCATTTGTGGTATAATAGGCAAATTTGGGTTGAGAATAAAGCACGTAAGCTAGACGTTTCTGCTAAAGCTGTCATGAAGAAAGGGTTGGGAATGTCCTTGGGATATATTCTCCAGAGATATGAATGGGACAGTTCACAAGCTGTAGAGCTTTTGTTTCATGCTGGTACTAACAAGAGCATAGAGCAATTTGAAATCAATTATCTCTGTGGCCGAACGGGTAACAAATATATTTTAAGGTGGAACTTTGTGTTTTGGAGTGTAATGCGGTAGAAGGAAGTAGATTCTGTAGCAAAGCAATTAATGAACAGAAGAGACTCAGGCTTAATTAGCGTAATTCTGCTTGACCAGATTTCAAACCAGATGGCACTTGAAATTATGACAACAGTGGCATTTTAACTTACAGGCGTGAGTTGTGGAGATTCGGGTGGGGACATGCAAGTAAAAGATGAGGAAAAATGTCTGGGAAATGCTGGAGAGAGGACATAAAATAGTAAAAATATTTTGGAGATAAGTTACAGAGCAATAATATTTCATTCTAATTGCCTAATAATAAGGCAACTTTAAAGTTGAGATACACTGACACTAGGTGGTTATCACAATTACTGTATGTACAAAGGCTGCTCCATTTCAACTGTAAAACTGTTTTCAGCCTACTCCCAGTGTGGGCCAAAGGCTAGTCTGCAAAGATCATTTGGGGTACCTAAAATCTGTTCCACAAATGAAAAAGTTATATGGCAAAGAGAATTTTGTTAGTGTAACTGAATTTAAATTAGGAGCTCATTTGTCAGCATTGGGATGTTGTATTTTTAAGTAATGTTGCTATGCTGTTGCTACTCATTAGTGCAGATAAAAATGTGTACAGGAAGTCTTATACCCATATGGGACACACAAGAAATGTTTGTCTTGGTAAGGATTTTACCAGGATAACTAAAAGATGTATCTATCCAGTGATCAGCCAAAATACAGAAATGGTGTACAGACCAAAACTTGGTTGTTTGTGTGGGACTCTTCTGAATCACCCTTCGCCAAGCCTGACTTAGCCATGAGCCCTGGAAGTTATGCCTCACATATCTGAGTCATGTGGCATGTCATTTCCAGATAAATTATGAAGTTACTTGCAGAGCCTGGGTCTGAGCTTGGGGCTTCTGCGAGCCCAGCCGCGTGTGCACCACAGACGTGTGGAGCGGTGGCTTGGGGTGAACGGCTCCGGTAGAAGGGTGCAGGGAAGGTGCAGGTACACTGCCATGTTGTGGTTTTTACTCTTCTCTTGCTCTTGGAGAGGGTTTTTGCTAGCAACTTGAGCTTTCCCAGCACAATTTCCGTGCAAGGAGCATTTGGTGACGTAGAGCCGATTACGTACCCTGGCAGAACACTCCTAGTCTAGACACATCTATCTCCAGTTAAATACTGAAGGTGTAAGTCACTCGGAAGAAAAGGAGTAATCATCACGAAAAACAGTCACAAGCCCATCGTGGCCCACCTTTCCAGTGCTGGAAGTACTCATCACCATGATTTTGTCTAATTGGCATATAAAGCTTGTAAAAAGCAGTGCGTTTATGTTTTTATTATTATGACTCTCTACTACTGCAGGGAAAAGAATTCTGCAAGGCTTGTGGTTTGGAATAGAAAAGAGAGAGGCATTTCCTAAAACCACTAGATAATCAAGTTAAAAAAATCTTTTTAATTGTTCCAGCCCTAGAGCAAGTTTTGGGCAATATAGGACCAATTAGATTATTAAAACCACAGTTTCTGATCTCTATCATTTTTTCTTACAGCTTGAACAGCTCAAGCCTTTAGGAAGGTGATTTCGATTAGGTGTCTGTGGCTCTTTCACCTCCCTTGGGTACAGTTACATCATGAAGGAGGTGCTTCAGTAATCCCGCAGTTAAATAAGACACAGTTTCTGCTTAAAATGGAGTTCAAATCTTTAATTAAAAAAGGAAGAAACTGTTGTCCGCTCCCCTCCCTGCTTTTTTGTTTTTCCCCTAAATATAAGAAAGTAGATCTGGAAGACCTGTTGAATTTTGTCTCCGTGCACATCAGATACAAAAGATTTCCCTAAACCAAACTTGGGCTCATTGTATTTATTGCACAAGAAGTCAGGATCCTTGGTCATTGTGCGGTACAGAAAGAAAGCAGAGACTCGGAACATTGGCAGTGTTATAGCGAGATCCTCCTGCTTCCTCCTTGTGGAAGCTGAAGGAATGCTGCTGTTCCAAGCAAGAGTTGCACAGTTGCCTTATCTCTGCTCCCCGTTCCCTCTTGCTTCTGGTACCCTGGCTCGGGAGCGTCTGGGGCCCCGGTGAGACTCTGCAGGCTTGGTGCTGCATGCTAAGGGCTAAGACCTGCTAAGTTGTTCTTATGCTTCTGGATGTCTGCACACCCCTTGCCCCAAAGTAAGTGTGACGAGAAGTGGTTATGTGCGAGCGTCTGAGGCTTTAGGGTGTTAGAGGGGTGTGTCCTGTGAGTTGAAACTGGTGTGGAGGTGTCTTAACTCCTGAAGGGAGGTTCGTTTGTAGAAGTAATGTGTTATTAGATTGGCTGATATGGTTGGAGGAAAACAAGACAGGTGATCTGAAAGGTCTGCGTATCCAAAAGCTTGTCTGCTTTTTTCAGTTACATCAGTTGGCCTAGTAAAGGACATTATGTCACTCTGCAAGCCTTGAGTCTGGTCCATCCTTAGACCGTCTTAGCTATGACACCACTATTTCTTGGCTAGTGACTCTTGAAGGTGAGGATGGTAATTATATTGGTGTGAAATGTGTTTAACAAGTGGAATTTTTTGTGGGGGGAGTTTCTGTGGCTTTTTCTTGATGATTAAATTTCTAAGGTTTTTAAACAGCGGGTGTTGCAGGGAGTCTGGGTAAGTGCATTTCAATACACCTTGCTTAGTGCGAGAAGCTGCAGCACTCACTGCAGCATCTCCAACAAGCACCACAAAAAACATTTTTTTTTTTCTTCATTTAAAGCATTTAATTGTGTGACTACACATGGTTGTGAGGAAATCACTGTCTTAGTTGCACTTCAGAATCCTAACAGGTAAATATTTTGGTTTACGGTCAAAGCAAAATGTTTCACTCTTCAACATGAATGTTAGTAACTAAGAGACTGTTGCTTGAAAGTTGCACATATATATGTAAGTAAATGATATAGATGTGTAGAGAGATAATATAGTTAATATTCAAAGTAATAGAAATCGGACAAGTCTGTGATGTATATTTTAAAAACTGTCCTTTGCCCTGCATCAAGTTTGTGGCCGATGGGGAAGAGGGATCAGGCAGCTACCTGCTTTCCCATCCAAGAGCTCTATTTCCTTTGAAGGTGCTGCTTTCCCTTTTGTAAAAGGGGAATGGGCCAGTGTTGCTGCTTTTCTGCTGCCACAGTGTACACAGCTTGGGAACAAATTATGGCCCCCAGTGAAGCAGCCTCTTACCATTCTAGGTTAGGGACAGATTGCTTCCCTCCGAAACAACAGGAGAAGCAAAGCAGAAATTCTCCGTTGTTTGTCCTTTGCTTCATGCAGCCTGTTCTTGAAACAACCCATTCACGCAGCCTCCTCGAGTCAGAGTACCTCTCATCCAGATTTCTGTGATTGTATTGTTTTAAGTAATTTTAATGTTTTCCATAAAGCTAGTAATTACTGCAGCGTTTTAGCTTGTCTCTTTTAGATGCTCTTGTTCAGTAGTTAATGAAGGAAACTCTTGACAGTCATCTGCGGAGAGTGGCTCCACTTCACTGCCCTGTTTTCCAGATAGCCAGACGACGGAGAGAAAAGAAGAAATGGTGGGAACAGAAAAGCACTGTGAGCAGCTTCCTAAACAGGAAAGATCAGATGTACAAAGCCAAGATCGTGCTAGTACTAGTCCGGTGCTACCAGAGTCTGCCAAATTTGCAGCACTGTAAGGCCAGTTTACTTTACAGTTTTGTACTTCAAAGATATGATGTAAGCTGTTTTGTTTCACTGAGCAGAAATGACATAAACTTTTAATTAACCTCTCTTTCTTTTTGTTTTATTGAGAACAAGCAAAAAGTTGCTCATAGTAGTTTTGAAACATTTTTGTGTCAAGTTACCAGGGCAACAGGCAAAGGCAGATAATCTACCGGGTAACTTCTCAGCAGGACAGTTCTGTCTTGCAAGTAATAAGTGGACCTGAGGCGTCTGTGCAAGATGAGCTATCCGTGGACGCAATGCACGTGTTCATAGATGAAAATGGTGAGTTTCTGTAGTTGGAAAAATTACAATGGGTGAGGAAATTTCTAAAGAAACTGTAGATGCCCTGGAAGGGTATTTCTCTTGTCCGTTACCAGCTGCGTGTTTTTCTGTGTGCATGAAAGAAGAAGGCTTAGTAATTTAAGTCAGATCAACAATAGCTAAAGTTTTCAAAATCCTACACTGACCATCACGGACTTGAGGCTTACACAGTGTGTGAAGTTTACCTTCCAAACATTACCCTCAAAATACGCTGACTAAGCCAAAAGACTGCTGCTGTCTTTGCAGAAGAACCCCTGGCACTTTCTGCCCAGTGAGGAGTTTTGCACTGGTCTGGCTGGGCAAAATGTTCCTCCTGTTTCACTGTGATGTTCTTCAGCTAGCTCAGACTGAACTCTCTGATAACGCGGTGGTTGCTCTCATTTGGACTCATGGCCTGCTACTCCTTTCAAGAGAATTAACGAGTGACCTGGTCTTGCCCCATGCCTGTGCTTGGTGCGCTGCTGTGCTACAGCTGTTTTAGAGGCTGAAGCTGTGATGTGCTTGGTGGTGGTCTGTTTGAACTCCCGTGTAGTGCCCGGTGAGGTGCTGGCGCACACCTCTGACCGGCAGCCGTCCCAAAAGCCAGATTTCCCTTAAAGCTGCCTGCAAAACCAGTGCGGAGTGAGTGCTCGCGGTAGCTGGATTTGTGACCCCAGAGATGCTCTGGTTTTCTGCCAGCTCCCCCTGGCCCTGCTTGCAGCGCTTGCTGTGCTGCGGGGCCGGGAGCAGCGGCTGCCAGCCAGGCAGACGGCACAACCTGCGTCGGTGAGCAGTGACCCTCTGCTACTTGCGGTGTGTGCAAGGAGGGAGTAGCTGCAGCTACGCTTTGAGCAGAATTTTTTCCCTGCTTTCTACCTCCTGACTCACCTTTGTGAACTGAAAGAAAAAATCTGATGATTTCACATTTAAAATGAATTTATATTGATAGATGGTCTTTGCATCTACTTCACATACCTTTGGAGTTTTTGCTGTAACTTCTGTGTTTTGATTTGTCTCGGGTTTTCAGTTGTTCACATGTTAATTTGCTTTCTTAAGTCTAAAATAAACCTAGTGCACAAACTGAAAACTATATTTATAAATGTGCCTGACCTAAAATGTATTTTTTATAAACTTTGTGTGTGGAACAAATGGTCGTATCACTGAACTGATTTTCTTCTCTGTATTTTCTGAAGGGGAAATCAGATCCTGTTATTTAAAGGCTGGCTGTCAGAAAGAAGGAAATTTTCGACATCAGCTATCAAATTGTGATTGTATTTCAAATGCTCAGTAAGTAAGCCCTTATTTTTAGAAATGTTAAAAGTTTTCATTGCTAGAAGCTGTGAAACTGGTTGTAGCTGCAAAAGGTGCATGTGAAGAGGAGTATTGGAGAACAAACATGCTAACTTATTCTAGAGATGTCAAAGCATGCGTTTTTTGTTCTGTGCTATAACAGTGACCGCTTTGTAAGAATATTGATAAGGTGAAAATGAAAACCAACTATCCAGTGTGTTTTCATTACTCTCTGGGAATAGCCAAAGTCAAGTGTGACCATTATAAATGAGTTTGTAAACAAAAACAAGTGGGACTGTTACCAGCTGTTCTCTGAAACCTGTCTTGCTCGCTTCCCGTGCCCATCGGGCCCTTTGTAGATTTTTAGTGCTGTGTCAGTATCAGCCGGTGATGCTGCTTCCTGTGGGTTCTAGCAGCAGAGCCTTTCACCTTGCATGAGATCACTAACAATAATCTACCACTCTGGAAAGGTATCTGGACAATTTTCTTTTTTCAAAGGTCTTTTCGGAGTGATCCACATAAATTTCATATTCATTACTGTGGTTTTCGCACTCTCCTATGAGATCTGTTGTGTGCATATCTGTAAGATGAATTTTAACTATTCATAAGTATTTTTATTAAATAATTTTATGTTTTTCATACTGTTATACAGCATTTGGAAAAGTTGAGTGAGGGGATGAGAAGGGTCATTGTTAATTGTAAATATTGTTCTTCAAGTGTTCAGCTTTCAGTGAAGCTTGGGACCGTGCTAAGAACAGTGTTAGCATTTTGGATAGAATGCTGTTACAAGAGGCCTGAGAACAATGCTTTTAATAGTCAGTGGGCGTAGATTAAAAAAAAAAGTGGAGTTAATGTACAGTAGAAATGTTCTCTCTGTCTTTAGCAAAATAAAAAAAACTCCAGCCTGGCAGAGTTCAGTTTTGACCTAAAATGAAACATTTTATTTTGGAGTTACTTAACTCTTGTGACTCTCTTTGTTTCACCTTGCACAAAATACTTCATCCTTCTCCATCGTATAACTATGAACTTGTATCTGTCCTAAATTCAAAAATAGTTTACTGTCCCCTGACATTTATCAGTTAATCTGTGGGTTTTTTTATATCAAAAGAAGAACAATCTCTTCTCATATAATAAGTCCTTCTGAATCTGTCTTTGTCAGATGCTTCTGTGCCATCTCTGTCTTCCTGTACAATGTTAAATACTGGTTTTTAGTTTGTGGTTTTTAGACCTCTAGGGATGTAAATTATTTTTAAGGAGTCTGCAAAATGTTAACAAAAGCAAGTTCAGATACTCTCTGCAGCCATTTACGTGTGTTAAATTTCTGAAGATCAGCATCTTTGCTGGAAATCTCAGAGTACGGTGGGAGTTCAGACTGTGGAACAGAACAAGGCAGCAAAGATGAGTGGGTTCCCAGGACTGTTTCTGCATGGGAGTCGGTGGGAAGAGAGAAGAACACAAGAGCTTTTCCAAGAATAGAGCAGCGTGAAGGAAAGTACAAAGCAGAAGGTCACCTGAAGAACAAGGAAACAGGACAAGGAAGCATGACGCGTGCCCAAGTTGGTTTTTGCAAGGGCAGATTGTAATATGGTTAGGCCAGAGAGATTAGTGAGAGCTGTTTGTTCAAGAGGCAGTTCCTACTGTCTGTGCGTAGGTTGAAGGGTAGCACGAGAAGGAAGGGGTTTTTGTTTTTGCTTCAGGTGTTCACCATCAGATAGTTTTGTATTTAAACAATATGGAACATTTACAGCCTGTAGAAAATAGAGGGACAAATCTTTAAAGACAGTTCAGAAATGAGACATCTTTCCTTCCCCCTTTCCGCTGTCCCCACCTGCAGGCACGCACATCACTTATCTCAAGTTAGTTTCTTATCCGTGGTTAAGATAAGCCAAGTAATCACAGTTGTTAACTACTGATATTTTTATTACTGAAGGAAAAGGCAAATAGAATAAAATAAAGCACAAGGCGTAATCAGTGATCGCGCTGGTTACAGCCTCTTCTGTATATCTGTCTGTGGAGAGCTCGCGACGGAAATTATTACCTTGACGGTGGGCCCTCCTGTGATGGAGATGTTTTTTGTGACAGTAGTCCATACCGACACGACATGCTGGTGTTATGGAAGGATGTTAGAAAAGAGGCATGGAGAACACCTCCGAGATGTCCTTAGTTTATCTCCCAGCCCATCAGAAAGTTAACTAAGGAGAAGACAATGAGTCTGACAGTACGTCTTCATGAGTACTTGAGATGGTGCAGAAACAAAAGATTTAGGCTTCGTGTCTGAATCCAATAATGAGCTGTGCAGAGTAGATCTTACGAGGCCAAATGATTCAGGAGAAAATTAGTGCCTGGACATTAGAGGTGGCATCCCCCTTCAGTAGGAGGGGTAGGGTTTTGATCTCAGAAGACCAGATTTCAGAATCTAGAATAAGCTTATGGAGAACAATAGATAGATCTGCAGTAGGTGTGTATAAGCTCTTAAAACACTTTTCACCAATCATACTTGCTTTGTAGTGTTAAGATTAAGATAATCCTAAAGGGAGAGTATCCAGGTGAGTTGAGCTGGTGAAGTAACTGTGTGGGTGTGCACGGACCGTGCTGTGATGTGCTCCTCTGTGAGGAGGAGAATTGGCTGGGGCCACGCGATGGCAAGAGGCCTCTTGCTTTGGGGGTGGTGTTGGGAGAAGCAGCAGATCAGAGGTGGTGGCATGCTTGGAGCTGTGGCACTGCTGGGTGACCCTGCAGGTGGTGAAGGGGGAAGGAATTTTGAATGGGGAGGGTATGAACTCTGGCGGGTTTGTTAAGAATAATGTAATTGGCTTATAAATTGGCCATAGGTAAATACCTTTTAACCAAGTTATGCAAAACTGGAGAAGGTATTTAAATATTACTCAGGCCATTAAAGCAAGCCTTGAGGCAGATTAACGTTTAACAATCTTAAATTCAAATTATAACTTGCTATTTCTGTCTATTGAGTCCTACTGTTGTCTGCTCTAGTGGTAAAGTCTTAACTGGTGTCGCATTGCACAACAGATTATTAGGAACTGAAATTTAAGTAGTGTTTCTATGGCCTGTAAGCATTTTATCTTATCGGCATGGCTTCTGAGATCCATTTCTCACAAATAATGCAAAGTCTTAACGATACTACTCTGCCACTGAAGCAATGCTGTGTTAGGGTTTCTGTTCTTTGTTTTTGCATGCTTCCTGCTCTTCCTTTGCTTATGAAGGGCCGGGTGGACAACCTGAGAGAGTAAAAATGGGTTAAAATGTGCCAGAGAAAGCAGATGTCCAAGTTGGAAGGAATCTGTGCTTTGTTCCTTCAGAGGCTCCTTGACATTGGAAGCAATACTGCTGGAGGGAATTGACTGGAGTCAAATATCAGCGTTCGTCACTTCTTTTTGGTGCTGCAGTGTTGCGAGATGATCTGTGGAGTATGCTCCAGTTTATCAGTGTTAATATATATTCCAACACATTCTAGTTGTACTTTTTTTTTTTTTTTTTTTTTTTTTTTTTTTTTTTTT
>Ga0065711_1005489_pt1 | contig 23499 bp, 6 predicted proteins | sample Hoacrofraction12_FD_59098 | JGI IMG/M metagenome (GOLD analysis project Ga0065711, IMG submission 59098) | Hoatzin crop microbial communities from Cojedes, Venezuela - Epithelial fraction 12 v2 (version 2) | ecosystem: Host-associated > Birds > Digestive system > Esophagus > Crop | place...
CCCTTGCCATGCAACCCCCCCCCCCCCAGTAAATTTCTGTAAGAAATTCTACCAAATAACAGTCTTAGCACTGCTCTTTCACCATCGTAAGGCTGTGAGTATCCTCGCTGGTGCGGTAAAGTGTGATGGTGCTGGAGGTAGAAATATTGATTTATATTTTTTATGGTTTTGTTGTATTACTTGTTCTCTTAATATATATAGTATTATATTTGGGAACGTGACTAAAACCAACTGGTTTCAGCTATTCAGATATAAGCCTGGTAAGAAACAAATGCATTTAACTTGTTTCTACTCGTACAAAAAGCATAATCATACTTCAGATCCGTCTATTACAGATACAGTTGTAAGCAATATGAAAATAGAAAATCCATGCATTTTTTCCACATTTTCAGCTTTTTATGGTTTCAGTAGTAGAGCTGCAGCTCCTAATTCAGTTTATAAACTACGTAGAATTGAGCAAGCATGGTGCAGACTCATACAGGTGCAGCTGCTGACGGAAATGATCCGTTTTAGGGGCTACAGGGAGCACACTGGAAGATGGGGCTGCAGCTCCAACACACAGAGGCTGTTGTAGGAATTGGGTACAAACATCGCTGGCAATGTATCAGGCAGGAACAGTAACAGCAAAAGCAGCTTCACACGAATGCAAAATGTTTATTGCAACCAACAGCCAACAGATGATTTTTAAAACAGGGTAGAAAGATTTCTGCATAGTAGGTGTCTGTTCAGTAAGAGTCGGAGAGCAGGTCCCACCCGCGCACAAAGTGAGAAACGTTTTGCAGCTGTGTCCAGGGAGGGTAGATGGGTGCAGGTGTGTCCCATGCACCTGCTGCTGGGGCAAGCCTTTCACCAGGAGTAACTTCACCTGGACTTCGCTTAGCTGCTTGTGGATAGCGGGACGCACCATCAGGTCTTGTGGCTGAACGTTCCTGGGGGAAAGTTGTGACTTGAAGGTTTATTCTCACCAGAAGTGCAGCGATGTGGGTATTATTTAAAAGCAATGCATTTCAACTACCTAGGAACCTAGAGGAGAGTTTGAGGCCAAAAAAAATATGGCAGTCTCACCTTATAGGGCTTTAATGGACTTGTGGAAGCAGCCTTACAAACAGTGCTGTGGAAAGAGGATTTAAAGATCGAGCTGACATGACTTTTGAGAAGCATCTGCTACAACAAGACTACAGAGTATACAAGAGCTGTGTAACTCAGGTAGCAACAAGGTGAAAGGCTGTTGTTACAGAATGGTCTGGGATGAGGTTTTTTTCAAGGCATCGATGAGTGTTTTAATGGAGAAGAACAGAATGAAAGCATGCGACTAAAGAAGGTAAGTTTTTGCTACAGCAATTTATGCAGTTAAAGGGGTTAATTGTTCATATTTCCAGTGCACAGAGAGCATGTTTAAATTTTATTTTTAACTGCATCGTCTGGTTGCAATTTATGCTTGTAACAGACTAGAAGCTGATCTGTGTTGAGCTATCACCACCTAGTGGTGTAATAGAAATGACAGAAAATAACAGAAACCTGGAGACTCACGCAAGTAATTTTTTTAGCTGTTGTGATTTTGCAGAGTGTTGTGGAAAAGGTAGGAGCAACAGGACTGATGATTTTTGTTAGAAACGAAATTAATAATTGCAGTAGTAATCCATTACTAGCTTCATCTTTTAATGGTTCTTCTTTCTGTATAGTGTGATAACTTGTTAAGGAGTAGTTACTGATTTAATAAGTTCTCTCTTAAAAATATTGCTTATAGAGGTAATTAGCTAGCGCTCAAGTTTTCTGTTCTTGCCTGTGTGTGATTGATTGTAAATGGAGCTTTTATATCTACTCTGTTCTGACTTATTTGAATACGTGTATATTTTGCCTGCTACATACCGATTCCATATACTATGTTTTTAATAAAAGTGCCTTCACTTTTTAAAAATAAAAATCGCTTTCAGTAGTATGGACAGTAACCAGTGTTCTGGCTCATCAGTGGAGGTAGGCTGGTGGTGGAGTCCTGGAATTTTGCACCTTCTTGAATGTGTGTGTTTTTGCCCATACAAAGTTTGAAGTTTCCATTTCTCTACCTTCTTGAGTAAATGTAGATTCCCCTCCCGCCTCTGTATTTAGCTGGGGTGCAGACTGTGGCTCACACTTCCATTATGCCGCCTATTGGGTCTTGGCTTTTCCCAGTCCTCTAATGTGAATAGTCGCCCTCATTAATGCTACCTAAAACTGTTATTTTCATTATTTCTTGATTGAGATAACTGTAGGGGGAAAAAGTTCTTCTAAAAGAACTGAGCTTGTTTAGCCTAGAGAAACTGAGCTGTAGGGCAGGCATAACAAGACTCTGCCTCTGAATGCCTTGTAAGAGTAACATGGAAAAAGCTATTGAGCTGAAGAGCAAAGTTACCCAAGAATAATCTAGCTGTCACGAAATTCAGGTTTCTGATCATCAGAGACGGATGTCTAAAGTGCGCATCGAACTAGTGGCAGGGCAAGACGGATGACTGCTTCAGAGGTGAAGTTTGATATGTTCACGGAAGCAATGGGACATGATATTCTGTAGTAGTAGATAGGTACTTTATTCAGTGATGCTGGGAACGCTTCTCTGAACATTTGTCTTGAAACATGGACACAATCTGGTTGTTTTTGGAAATTTTTGAACATATATTCATCTATGATTTTCTGTACCTCTCCTACACAGAAAGGTTTATATCACTGATAACTTTCGTCTTTGTTTTAATCTGTGTCTACATAGTTTAGGGTAAATTAACATGCTTCAAAGCCATGTGTCATTGATCCACAATCCACTATATCTACATAGCTTTATACTGTGCCATATTGAGACATCCTAGCTATTGGGTAAGTCTCACAAGGCACTGGACTAAACCAAGCCAACATGACTAAAAATAAGCAAGATAAAAACCCTTCCACTTCAGAACCCAGAAGTTGCCTTCTCCAGCATTATCTTGGTGAACTGATCCAACCAAAAGCATAGCACCATCTGACAATTTTTCTATGCTTATATTGACCCTGTTTGTTTTCACTGTCCCTCAAATGGTGTGCATGCTGCCTTCTTGGAAGGGTGTTGCGGTTTAACCTGGCAGACAGCTAAACACCATGCAGCCGTTCACTCACTCCTTTCTAGTGGGATGGGGGAGAGAATGGGGAAAAAGGTAAAACTCATGGGTTGAGACAAAGACAGTTTAACAGGAGAGAAAAGGAAGGGAAAATAATGATAAAAGAATATTCAAAACAAGTGATGCACAATGTCATTGCTCACCACCCTGCAGACCAATGCCCAGCCAGTCCCAGAGCAGTTGTCACTGCCCCGTAGCCAATTCCCCCCAGTTTTATTGTTCAGTGTGACGTCGTATGGTATGGGATATCCCTCTGGCCAGTTGGGGCCAGCTGTCCTGGCTGTGTCCTCTCCCAGCTTCTTGTGCACCCCCAGCCTCCTTGCTGGCAGGGCAGTCTGAGCAGCCGAACAGTCCCTGACCTAGCGTGAGCACTGCTCAGCAGCAACTACGTCAATGTGTTATCAACGTTATTCCTATCCTAAACTCAGAATATGGCACTACACCAGCTACTAGGAAGAAAACTAACTGTATCCCAACTAAAACCAGGACAAAGTCCATGATGTAGATATTTGTAACCTAGTGCTGGAGGGGATCCAGTCTACATTAACCTATCTTTAAACATATAACGCTCTTAACTAGACACAATATGGCATGTAACTCAAGAAAGACAACATCTAGTGTTAAATTAAGACACAAAGTATTTTTCAGTTCACTCTCTTAATTTGAAAAGATATTAATTCTATAAACTGAAGTACCTTACAGGATACATGTATGCCATTTTTTATGAGAAGATGGAATAGCAGATTTAATTTACTGCTGTCCAATTTGTCTACAAATTATATGGGTCCCAAACATGAAGAAGTCCTACTACAGTGTATTTCTGAAAGCAAGTTTTCTAGCAGTTCTGATAGAGCAAACTACCAATTCACTGGTGGATATGTAAAATGAACTAAATGTCAACTTTACCTAATGTTTCCTTTTAGTGAGAAATTTATAGTCTAATAGACAGACTGTGCGGTGCTGGGATAAATTTACAAGCTCTTCTGGATAAAGAATTTGTTATACTAGGATCATCTAAGTATGTCTTTTCTTAACTCACGCCAAAGTGTATACGCTAAAACACACCGCATGTCAGAAAATGAGAGTAGTATAAGGAAGGAAAAATAAGATTATACAAATACAGAAGAAAAATCTTTTATACCCCACTTTGTCTGTAAAGAGTGTAAATCAAATTCACATTTTCAAGCTTTGTTATCCTCTAATCTTCTGCTTTATCTTCCTAGTATCAGCTGAATTTCATAGAGTGCAAATTTTTGCATTCACTATTCCAGAGACATATCTAATTAGATATATTCCAGGGTCACAAAGCACAGCTAGACCAATATCTAAAAGGAAATTTGCATTCTACTGATAAACCCCATAGTAATTAAAAACTCTTTTATATTAATTCCTCATATTAAATGAAACATTTTTAATTCTGGAATAGGATGGGTTGTAGTTATCTATTAGTGAAAAAATCAGCTAGTAAGTGCGCACAGATGACATGGCCAGAAGTACCATTATATTATAGAAGAACAAAAAGCTAGTTTCAGTATTTTTCCATGGAACTTGGAGATTTTGTGCACAAGATCTCCTTTCAAAGTCATCCCAGAAGTCATTCTTTTTTATAAATGATCATCTATGTATCATAAACAGTGCCTTGGTGGTTTCTTTATCAAAACCCGCAGTCAATTTTAGTAGCATATGTAATAAGATAAGATAAAGGAGGAAGACAGTGAAGTACATGCTTCATCAAAGCTTGCACTGCCTCATGTATAAGAAGTACTCTGCACATCACCACACAAATGCTAATTAATGCTCTTAGTATTAAGTCTCCTGCTCCTTTTAGTGTTTCACTTCAAAGAAGTTCTGCATCAATACATAAGTGTTTTACTGTCTTCTAACACTGCCAAACTAGTTGAAACCTTTTTTTGAAGACTATTCCCTAATCACTCCTATCTAGGAAATGTACTGTGAACATTTCTTTTTCAAATCTTTCCCCCCTGCTTATCACTAAAGACACCGTAATGGACAGCCACCTACTATTCCAAGCAACAAAGGTGCTTCTGCAGTTGTGACTTCCAACCTAATCAAATCAAATCAAAGTAGGTCCCCAGCCAGCAGATGGATTCTTCCTACCATCCCCCAGAGCGCCCTGTGACATGTAAATCACTTGACACTTTCCAGGAAGATGCTGTTCTCCACTAGAAGCCTGGAGCACACCATTACTGATTACTACTTCCGCGCTTACAGAGACAGACAACAAGCTTATTTATACTGACACTTTTAAACTAGCTTATTTTCCCACTATAGAAAGTCATTTCTACAAAAGACTTCTGCACCAGCAAAGAGGGCAGACTGGGAACGAAGAACACTCTGTTCTCTACAAAATCATTTTTATTTTAAATCATGCAGATGGGGTAAAATATACTAAGCCTGCTCAGAGGAGAAGGTAAAAAATACTGCACAGAGATGTGTTGCATTTAAATGCATGTTAAGGAGTCAGAGATATAGCTAAAAAAAAGTATTTCACAACAATAAAATAAAATAAAATATTTTTCTTAAGAAAACACAAATTTGAATGCAGAGCAACAAATTAGCCATATATTTTATAATTAAACAATCAGAACATAATATCTTGATTAACTAAATTTGGTCAATACAATAGTGGCTTTAGCAGTTAATTAATCTATACTTTTATTTCCAGTATCTACTCATTTACAAAAAGTCTGCAGGAAGCTTGTCAAGAAACCCCAAAAGAATTTTTACTACAGAGAAGAAAGTGTAAGCTGTGCAATGAGTCTGATGTATTGCACAGATGCTGATTATACATGGTAATAAAATTGACAGCTCTTCTTTGCATTTTCCCCATCTGCTTTTAAAGTAAATGGCAAAAACAGCTGTCAGAAAACAGAAAATAGATTTCAGTGATGGGATTCAGTGCAGCTCCTGAATCTGAAGAACTGCAATACACAGCCAACACATCTCTCATCATATGCAACATCTGCCAGCTTTCGGGGTTTTTTTTGTTTGTTTTTAAAATAAGGAAACAGTAATGGTCTCCCTTTGCTACAAGAATCCTTGAGGCTATTATACAAAGTACCTTTTTCTTTTTTCTTTCTCAACAACTGCACCTCCAGCATGCTTAAATCCACTAAATGTCACTTCTAAATTTAGCAGCAAAAGAATTCTGTTGAAATCTGTGATATCATCCATGTCTAACAAAACAAAAGATGTATTTTGAACGACTATATTACTTGCACATTAGAATTCAGGCTCTAATTCTGTGTACTAATAAATCTGGTTGACAGTTTCCTAAATATTTGCATATAAAGAATCACTGTCAATGTTGCCCTAAAGCTTGCCAAACTGTTAACATCCAGTCTAATTGTTCTATCAACTATTTCCTCAGGGGATTGATTGTAAATGACAGACGACTCCTTAGTCTGCATTACATCTAAAAAGTAACAAGAATTGTCATTCTAAAGCTATTAAACAATTCATTGCATTTACTCAAAAGCAAGTCCTAAACTTGCATTTGTTTAAATTTTCACCACAGAAAGGGCCATCTCATGCTCTGAACCCTACAGCACCATTAATGATGACAGGCTTTACATTCCTTAATTGTTACAGATTCAGGTTGTAGGCGAAATGCACCACTACTTAAAGAACTATTTGCTCAGTACTTTGGCATCTGTCAGAGCTCTGCTCCAGTGCAATTAGCCTGAGTCACCTAGAGTCAAGATAAAGTCTCTCTAATTAGCCTATTTTTTGATGACAGTTGTTACACTGCAAAAACTACTTGAGCTGCTCAGAGTAACTGTATTAAGTTCACAAAAAATAGAGGCAATCCTGCTACATTCTTGGCTTGCTCACAAGCAGTGACTTGTCAACCTGTTCTCACTGAGCAGAAACACTAGCGTGAGAATTCCATCGTGGTGCGAGACAGACAGTGTGGCAGGAGTCCTTACTACCTGTTAAACAATACATGGGCTTATACCATACATTTGCCACAAAAATGTAAACAAAGTTTTTTAACTGAGAACACTTTTCAGATGTGGTTGCTGCTTACTGGACCATGTACTTATCAACACGTAAATAATGAAGAAAGCATTTCATTGATGATGAAACACAAAATAGTGAAAAGTCAGTATCCGTAGTTTCTTTTACAGTAACTTCACTCACGTTATTGCTGAGGAAAAGTTATCAGTAGTGAAGAGCCATATGTGAAAATAAAATCTAAGAGTAACAACACCTTTGGAGTGTGGCACAGCTGTTAAAGTTCTATGGGGATTTTTCTGGAAGAGTGAGATGGGCCTTCTCCAGCTTCCCTTCATGCTGTGTATGATATTCATTTATTCTGTGCTTGAGCTATTTTCTTTCACTTGGCAGAGTACAGAGAGGTCCTTCAAAGTGTCTCGTCTACTTCAATACCCACCAGAAACTTGCACCAAACCTCCAGAGGTGGAACAGTGTTCATTCTGGCTGCTACCTACTTCCAGCATCTCTGGGAAACAACACTGGTTTCACACATTTCTTCTTCAGTTATTGTGTTCTGCGTCTCTATGTCCTTTTGACTGATCCTCTGTCCTCTGAATTTAATAATTTTTTAAGATAGGACACAAGGGTATGAAGAAAGCCAATGTGAACAACGGCAGAATAGAACTTGTGCCAGTAAAGAACAGATTAAATATTCTATCTACAAAAATCACTATGACAACTAAAATAAGAAAATTAAAAAAAACAAACATAAAGCCACGTGATTTACCCAGTAATGTTCAGATTAGGAGGATATTTGAGTAAGAGCATGACAAATCATTTCTCTTGTGTGTGCTAAGCAGACAGGATTAGCTATCAAATTAGCAAAATCCTCAATTTTTTAAGCATTCAAATGGAATATATTTTAAGTTTTGCCTGAGAAATAATAAGGTAGGAATCCCAAAGATAAGTTAAATGTCATTCAGTGAAATCTGTATTGGCAAATTAAATGTATTAAGGTAAAGAAGTTAATATCTCAAATAGATTCCTTTACCCAATTTTGATTTATTTCACATTTATTCAACACATTTCATTGCAGATAATACATTTTTCATTATTCACATGTAATTATTGTGTGTTTATATGCATATATCATATGAAAGATGTTAAGATTTTAGCAAATTTCTATATTTTTGATGAACAAACCATTTTGGTTTATATTGCAATAGGCACAAATACTGGCTTTGCTAAGAAATAGCGACCTTTCGGCAATCAAAAAAAAGTATATAGAGAGAATTGTATTCTCACCATTGATGCCATACATGAACAATCTAAAATGAGTGTCACTTATGATAGGCAGTGGTAAGTCATAAAACCTTTTAGTAAAATTAAGAAGTAGTAATATTTTCATGCAGATATTTTCAAAGTTAATGGCCATATTTGCATTAACAGATGAAATGGGGCCAGGTGCAGAAGAATGTGGAAAAGTTCAGTCACAGTGTATATTGACACTAAAATTATAGTTTCATATCAGCTATTTTGCACCAGATATTTCCATTTCATTGGGATTCTTTTTCGGTCCTCCTCCATACCTAAAGCCCAACTCCTGTGAATCCTTTTGATTAAACTTCTAGGGACAAGATAAGCATATAAATGAAACATTGTAACTAATACTACTGCATCTAAAAGCTTGTGCTTTTATTTGATAGAAGCTTATGAACATAAAAATTCAGTAACTTCTAAGCAAAACAGAAGCAAAAGCTCTATATTTCACTGAAAAATTGGAATGCCTCCCCAGGTCACTAGTGAAAAATTGTAATATCAAGTCCAATGCATTAGTCAGGATTAGCCTTAAAAATATTGGCCTTAAAAACCTTTGGAAAGGGAAGAAGGTAAGAGAAGATTTGAAGAAAAGTACACACGAAGTACTGTTGAAGAGAAACATATATGAGAAAAGTTAATTTTAAAAACATGGCAGCTATATGAAGTTGCTCAAAAAGTTTGGGATTTTCGATTAAGAGCTAAGAAAACATTAATCAGATCATGTGAATCTGTCAAAGGGCCATTTAGCAAATACTAGCATCACTACACAGTAATTAGTTATGTATCTTTATTTCAATCTAGCAATTGCTGAAAATTCAAAAAAAATTCAAAAACTGGCACATTTTTCTGTCTTCCTACTGACCAAAGTATGTATCAGTATTCATAAGAAATTAAGTACTATAATAATGATTTTAATTTTTCTATCCTTAAGTAGACATCATCTTTTTGCTTGAGACCTGCATACACCAGTAGCATTCTATGCATTTGTTGTGTCAGGAATTAAGAAAAGATTCTAATAAATCAGAAAAATTTCAAAAAAAGCCATAATTAAATGGCTGTGAAACACACTATAGTGAGACCAAAAAGATCCACTTATTCAGGGTAGCATCAGAAGGTTAACACATTTTCATGAAGAAAGTTAGATATGGTTATGAAGGATTCTTGCAACCTACTAAAAATCTTAAAAATACACAGTGAAACAGGACTAATGACTCTGTATATACACGTATATATAGAAACCAACTTGGCAAAACCTTTCCAGAACTTCACTGGATGTGCAAGACTTCTGGCTGACAGCTTACCTGTTTAAGAGGTAAATGATATTTACAAGCTAACATTGTGTATAAGTCCTAAAAAGACCAAGGTTTTAATTTACACTAGAAAGCAGAAACAAATGCAGACACTGGAAAGCAATTCTCAGTTTAATGTCTCGTAACTTATTGCATCCTCCCCTCAGTGTTCGGACACATTCCTTTCAAGCGGCAAAGATGCAGGGTTTGCTCTTATTTCTGTCAGGCTACTGCAGATAGCTGAATCACACTTTGAGCTGCTAAAAACAGAGAAAGCTGCTTTATCTCTGACGTTTCAGAGTTTTCCTGCTATGTGAGTCTTTGAACTGTCTTCAATAAACGTGCCTAAACCCTTCCCAAGTGGCTTTTCTCTGTAAAGGGTCATCCTTCGAAGCATCTTTGCATCTTAGCTATTTAAGGCTGTACTTTCGACTTTTAACTAAGGATTAATAATATTAATTTAAAAGGATCCATAAAAATTAATTTAAAAGACAACATAAATGGTGAAACTGTACACATGCCAACGGTACACATCAGCTTGTAAAAGATACACACATACAGCTCCCAGTTCTCAAATAAAATCTCGCATTTACGCAAAGCACTTTCTCAGTTTCTGCAGTGTGATTAGGTCACTCGTCACTTTATCTTGGTTAGACTCTATCTGTCAAGTTCAGTTGTGTCAAACCTCATTTCCTTTCCCCTCCTTTCTTTCTTCTCTTTCCCCTTTCTTTCATCTCCCTTTCTTTTTTTTCCCCTTCTCCTTTAATATCCTTTGAGTGTTACTGTGAGAACCAGTCTCAGGAGCTTTTAATCCTGCTTAATATCACACAGTTCACAGATGTAGTTGAGTGCTTGGCATAATACATAACCATTAATCAACTGACTTATGAAAACAAAATATAAGGGAGAATGATGAAAACATGAAGAAAAATACTAGAAATCAGGAAGGTAAGACGAGACAAGACTGAGGGGACAAATTAGGAAACTGTTGCAGGAAATGTAAATAAAGTCGTCATGAAACAACCATACAGCTTCTAGTTTTGGCATTCAAACATTAGAAAGCTCCACTCACAAGAAAGAACAACTTCATCTTGAAGGCCATAGTAATTAAGAAGTCAATGACTTTTCACTACACTGGAATATGAAGGTAAACTGTCAAAATTCCTGACTCCTATATGTTTTTTTCATTTCATATATTATGTGGTTTAGGGTCTTTTCTGCCCCTTACAAAGACTAAAATTATTTATACAACTGTTGCTTAGTCAACAGTGGCAACCCTCCAGTCACCCTCCCTTCCAGCAAACCTTCATCCTCTCTAAAACACCACTGCAGTGACTGCTACCCTTCTTAAAAAACGCAAGTTTAATGAAGTCCTTCCTTTGATTACTTAAACGGTTTTAATATAAACAAAAGTGGAAAAAAAAGAATTGAATTTCACTCCATGCTTGTTTGCTTAAAAAATCATTTATACAAAGCTGTGGTCATCAAAGCAGGTAATTCCACGCCCCACCCCCCCAGCACCAGTAAGCAAAGAGGTTTTAGAACCACTTTTGACTGGTAGTTCAAGCCACAGCAGAGAAGAGAAAATCAGAAGAATATAAGAGCAGCATTTTCATGAGGTAGTCTAGCTCATTAATGGCTTTTTGGCCTCTTCTTTTGAAATAAGAGCTTGTCTCTTACACCATTCTGAGAGAAGGTACCAGTACATTTAATAGAATTGCTGCTGGGTCACTATTTGTAAGGTTTCTGATTGTTTGAACATGTGCCATGTTCGAAGGGAGCCAGTTATTTCTGCCGATCGCGCAAAGAATTTTCACGCAGAAAGTGAATTTTAGAACATAACCAAGTGAAAAGAGATTAACGGTGCTGAAAAACTAAAATGTGGAAGAAATGTCTGCATAGGGGCTGAAAAACGCTATCGCCACTAGAAAGGCTATACTTTCTAAAACTAATTAAAGTAATAGTTTTGAACCTTAAGAATGACCTTTAATGCCTTTAATATATGAGCTGTATGACAAAGGAGGAGAGCGCTAGGTGCATTAGACCACTGGAGTTGGTTAAGCTCAGTAGAGCGAACATGCCAATGAAAGAACATCCCATAAAAATTTCTGGAAAAGGGGAGAGGTTTATACGACAAATGTAAATCAACTCAAATTATGATGTTTCTAATGAATGAATAATGTATCATACTTTGCTTAAGTCAATAAAAAAAAGGCTACAGTAAGGCACTACAACTCAGGTAGTATTGGTGCTCAACCAATTACTTTGTTTTTTAAAATATATATGGAATATGACGTATGTTTTTTTCAAATAATGTCACATTGATTGGGCAGACCCTGAGAAGAAAAGCTTAGGTATTCTTCTTTACCTGTATGTGAGTCTGTTTAGATAATAAAGAGGAGAATTAATTTTGCAGAAAGGGTGTAACTGGGACAGGTACAATTGTACTTAGTCAATAAAGACTAAGAATTACATTTACTGAGATGCCGAATACTTAATTTTACTCTGAGCTTTATCACACCAGAAGGGAAGAACAAAGGACCACTGTAGGCTCTATTCTCCTTCCATTTCCACTGGCAGCTATGTGGAGATAAGCAGTCCTGTTACTGAAGGAATGTTCCCAAGAGGCACTTGGCAGACAATCCATTGCCTGCTAATTGAATTCATGCAATGGGAAATGCTAGTTTTAGCCAACTGACTTCTGTACCAATTGAGAAGTCAAACTGAGCGGTATGACAGAACCCTCTGAGCAACACCATGATGCTCGCCAGTAAATTCAACTGCACTGGAATGAAATGGCATTTCAGCAACTGGCTCTGCCTCCTCCTGCTCCCACCATCACAGAATGCCTGCTTATTCCTCAATCATTTCAGCTTCCAGTGCAAACTCATTTTCCTCGCTGGTTTAAGCTGGTACACCAAACCCAGAGACAGGGAGGTTGCAATGCAGTGCAAGCACACAGACTCCTTGCCAGTTCTGCTACAGAAACAGCAGCCATCAGCAGAGAAGACAGCTCCTACTGTCTTAAAATGTCATCCCAAAACAGTTGTCCGGCAGAACTATCAAAGCAATGCAAAGCCATGACATCAGTATTTGATTCTAAACAGAAAGCCTTTTCTTTTCCTCTTCCCAAAAGAGCTAACTCAGAGCTTCAACATGCAAAATTTTACTCAATTGTAACTGCCAATGTTTAATATTTAAGAAATTCAACGCTCCATTTAAAGGGTTTTTTAGTACATTATTTAGATACAGTTTAATTTATCAACCCCCTGGGGAAAAAAAAATACAAAAAAATAAAACTGTCAACATTAAATGTACACTTTAAACTGGTAGTTTAATTATACACACCAGAAGGACAGAGAATAACAACATTATTAACACCACTTAGATTTCATGCAGCATTGTCCCAGCCGGACTGACAAATGTAACGAATATAAAGTATTTTAATGCAGAAACAGACCAGGCAACATTTTATCTAACGGAAGTTTGTGCCGGACAAAGACGAAGAAATCGGCACTTCATAGGGTACTGAGGAGTTCAGTCAGGTCAAGCTTCCCATTGAGACAAACGATGGAAAAAATTGATAGAGAACTTCATAAAATATCACAAAACCATGAGCATGTATTGAAGGCAAACTTCACAAGAACCTCACCAAAAAAAAAGGTATTATAGACCTTCAAAACCAAATATGGATTATACTATTATTAAGAGTAACCTGCCATACATACAGAACAAAGAAAGAAGAGGCAGAAATAAATGGAAAAACAAAATCTCACAAAAATAAGTTGTCGAATTTTAAGCATCCCTATAGAGGAGGGCTGACAATGGAGTTTAATGTCATCCTCAAGAGAAAAGGTTATTCACATGAGATACAACAAAGCAAAGACAAAAGGCAGAAAAGACATAGGGCCCAGAGGAGTTCATAGACCATGAAGCTGGCTGAAGCATAACATGACAAGTTGGTAGTACTCAGCACTGGATTCTGCAAATACAGCCTATAAACAGGTAACAATACTGTCAGACACAGAAACTCATCCAGAGTGAGGGAATTTGAAAGTATTATGAATTTTTCAAATGTTCTTGTCAATGAAGTATGTTTAGAAAATCAGATGACAGTGTTCAGTTGAAAATGCAGAAAACGTTTGACAAATACATAAAAGTACTGGAAAGACTGCAACAACATCCGGCACATGTAAAATAGAAGTATAATGCAAATTTTCTTGTGGTGTGCACAAGAATCTCATGATGGTGGTATTACAAAGATGAGTGAAGAAATAATAATTTGGCTGTTAAAGCCTGTACATCCTTCAGAAAACAACAGGGAACCAGCACTTTTCTCTTTCCCTCTCTCCCTGAGAACTGGGGAACTCCTGCCAAAGCATGTGCTTAAACTTGTGATTAAGATAATAAAGCCATGTGTGTGGGAAATGTAGAATGGTGGTGGAAATACAGTGCTCCCTATACCCTTCTGCCTTGTGTTCAGCAGCTCCTCAGCATTCTCAATGCTACTGTGACAGCACGGTCTCATCTCTTCAAATGCTTACTGTCAGCTACCATTTTGGCATACTTACAACATTATCACATAAGCAATAAGTGAAAAAACAGATTATTTTATGGGATACAATCATTCTTCCTAATCTAATCTCAAGGGGTTGCTATAAGCAACAGATGCAAAGTACTACTTTAAAAATTAAGCCTTAAAACACTTGTTATTGTACATTAACAATATAGGAATGTCACAATCTTTCTGCATATTGAAGTTAGTTAAAAGCAGAGGACTGAAGTCTTTCATGGTGCAGCTTTAAAAAGTAACATACAACAAGATTCAATGTTCAGAAATGTCTGTGGATGGAATAATAGGATTACATCTCTGAACTTCTGGTTCCTGAAAAAACTGTAAGAGCTAAGAAAAAAGGCCTAGGACTCTTCATGGATTGTTCAATGGAAAACACAGTGCAATGCATACTGGCAGTTAAAGAAAGCAAATGAGTATTCAGTTGCAAAAGGCAAATGAAAGAAAACTGACATTTCCTTAATATAAAATGATGGTTCACTATCATTTGGAATATTGCATTCAACTCTGCTCATTGAGGGTCAAAAAAAATTTAGTAAACAAAAAGTTCAGCAAAAAGGAGGAGATTAATTAAGACATGGAAGGTTTTGGCATCCAAAAAGATTGAACGGATTTGGAACAGTTAGTTTAGAGAAGAGATGAATGAGGGTAGCATACAAAATAGAATGTGGCAGGGAAAATTATGAAACTGAATGTATTCTCCCTCCCTCTACAAAGACAAAGGAAAACTAAGGAAATTTTAAAAGACCATATTTTAAACAGGACGATATTGAGCGCAACTCCATACCCCAAAATTTTTTAGCTTAAAATAACATGAAGATTTAGAACATAGTAGGATTAAAGGCAGATTGGATGTTTCAGAGAAAACTTTTTTTGCCTGAAAGCTATGCAAATTCTCAAGTTTCAGGAAAAGCACCCCAACACACATTGGGAGCAAGGAAAATATTTGTCCTCTTGATGTTTTACTTCTGATGTTGCATATAGCAGTTTGAAAACCATTCTTCAGGGACAACTGATGTGAGCCAATGGCCACGGTGGAGCGCTGGTTTGATCCGGTCTTGTAGACTTCCCTCACTTGATTATTGGTAAAACCTTTTTTACTCCATCAACCACTCATTCTCCAACCTCTTCTCTCTCTCTCTCTCTTTCTCTTCAATACTAAGATGGTACATATACCTGCCACCCATGACAATCATAAAAAAAACTATCACTAATTATTTTCCTCACTTTAAAGCAACCAGTATAGTGTAAGGCTTTCCCTATACAACCATTAAAATATCCTTATTTGTAAAAATTTCAACTCCTATTGACAAGGAAGCAGGAAAGATCACATGATTCTCATCAAATACTCAGAAGATACTCTACCCTAATTCTTCCACTCAGTTTATCTTTCACTTCAGAGCCTTTCATGTGCCTTATTTTATTTTTTCTTTTCCTGTACATTTCTCTCCTTACCTTCCACTCAACTGGAAAGTTTTGTTCTCACTCTATGGTAAGTGCAGCCTACCACTGGCTCAAATTATATCTCAAGCCTTTTGACTACTTTACTCAAAAACTAAGTCAATCATTGAAGTCCAGTTCTCTCATCACACTGGCATTCACTGGTAGGTATCTGTTTAACATAAAATAATCGCTGAAGTTTGGCTTTCTGATGTTAATCTCTTCTTGTACCAGGTTGTGAATAAATGCATGTTCATATGTCTTACGGCATGAATGATGTTATTTAACTGCGCAAAATACTGTCATCTGCTTTTTATTTAGGCAGCACTTACGAACTGGATACAATAGAGACAGATACCAGATAGTTTACACTGTATCACTGTAAACTATAGACACTGTAGCACAGTATGTAGACTATACATACTTATATGAGAGCACACACACATATTTACCTGTATTAGTGGATTATGGATCTCAGAACATGCACAGGTCTCACTTTGGGATTTGAACACTGCCCAGTCCAGCAGAAAACATTCAGCCTCTGTTTGCAATCAGTTAAATGCTTAGACAAATGCTGGAGGTATTATTATATGGTTACTTTTACTCTCCAGGCCAATAAACTGCTGAAGATCATACCAGTCTATGCTTAAAACTCAATAGCATTTCTTACATAGAAAGTATAGTGAACAGATTAGTGGAAAACACCTTTCTATTCTGTAAATTCCCAGTTGCTTTCACCTTATTTCTTTTAAAAGTGAATTCAGAGTCATCTTGTAACTTCCACATCCTATCATTTCTTTGGGAATGATGACCCTTAAGATAAAGGCTCAGGAGCACCCGTGCAATCACTAGCACCAAATTTCTCAAGTGAGTACAGATGTTAACAGCATGTATCTCCACCAAACTACGTAGGTCTAGAAGATAGTGACGCAAAAGTCAGCCTTCCAGTGTCTGTGATCGCAATGGTTAGCTCCAGTGGTTAGCACTGGTTAGCAGTAGAAATACAGTGGGGAATGTTTGAGTCATACTCCCTATTTCTTTCTTGCAAATTCTTTCCCCCTTTTCTATGCACACAGATGTATATATACAAGTGAAAAAGCCAGTATACCACCAGTTAAATAATGAAAACAGTCTATGCAGCCTTCCTAGGCACTGTGCATGCATTTTCTGAAGTAGTCACTTTATTTGCAAGCAGAGTGATTGTTTTCCTGAGAAGGGTGAAAGGTAGAAGTGTTTGTACTATACAGTCAAATGACTGAATTAGGTCAGGAAGGGTCAGCCAGGTCAGTCTTAACAGCAGTAATAATGAACTGACAGACACGATTATTATTCACATCCTAACAAGAAACCACAGTACTTCCAACTCTGTTCAAAAACACAGGTCAGACATCAACAAGCCATAAGATTGCCATAAAATTGTAAAATTCTGCTTTATCTTTTAAAATCTCATTGTGGATGCCTATTTTTAAACTTTCAAGAAGATCTTATGTAAAACAGATAGATCAATGTATGTTCAGGAGACATCTTCCCTTTCACTTCATGTCTCTGTTCCCCTCGCCTGCCATACCCAAAATTCTTAACATCTTCTTGTATCACCATCTTCTATTATAAAGGTGCTCACTATATTTTTATTCTGAATACTCTAACTGCTTTACATCTAGCCAGACCCTCCTTACTAGGCTGAAGGCACAGCTACTTTCCCGCTATGTCCCTAAAGGAAGTTCCCAGTTTCCCTTCCAAAACACTCCTTCTGCCATCCCCAGCATAGAAAGATGGTCATGATGCTGAGCCTCTGCCTGTCTTGTCAGCAAGCTCACCTGCTGGTTTTGTTCCTCCCCTGCACAGAAGACAATGCAGCAGTAACTTTTCTTCTGTGCCCACGCAACCTTTTAGCCACGTTGCTCTTGAAGCCTGCAGGCTCTGTACCACCTTTGCTGCGACTCTGCTCTATGGTCAGAGCACAGTTGTAATTTTTGTAAATGTTTCTGCTGCATATGGCAGGTCACACAACCTTACCAGCATGCATGCTCTTCTATCCACAGGTACATGGTATTAACATGACGACTATACCACAGTCCCATCCAACCACCTTACTTTTGCCTTCGCAGATTACCCTCTGAGGATACTGCTTTAGAAGAATACTTACTATGGGTGATACATGTTTCTGACCTTCCGTGCAAAGATATGCTTCTCTAATAGGGAGTCTGATGAATAAAGTGACTGAAAGCAAGTGTCATGGTTTAACCCCAGTAAGCAGCTCAGCCCCACACAGCTGCTCGCTCACTCCCCCCACAATGGGACAGAGGAGAGAATCAGAAGGGTAAAAGTGAGAAAACTCATGGGTTGAGACACCAACAGTTTAAAAAGTAAAGCAAAAGCCTTGTGCGCAAGCAAAGCAAGCCAAGGAATTAATTCACTACCTCCCATCGGCAGGCAGGTGTTCAGCCATCCCCAGAAAAGCAGGGCTCCATCACACGTAATGGTTACTTGGGAAGGTAAACATCATCGCTCCAAACGTCCCCCCCTTCCTTATTCTTCCCCCAGCTTTCATGCTGAGCATGACGTCATATGGTATGGAACATCCCTTTGGTTAGTGGGGTCAGCTGTCCCAGCTGTGTCCCCTCCCAGCTTCTTGTGCACCCCCAGCCTACTGACTGATGGGGTGGTGTAAGAAGCACAAAAAGGTCTTGACTCTATGTGAGCACCGATCAGCAGCAACTAAAACATCCCCGTGGTATCAACATTGTTTCCAGCACAAATCCAAAACACAGCCCCATACTAGCTACTATGAAGAAAATTAGCTCTATCCCAGCCAAAACCAGAACAGCAAGAAACCCTGAAGGCAATGGGCGTTATATATAGCCTGCAGTTAAATGCCACTCACTTGCAGAAAAACAAGTGTTCTCAAACTCTTGTAAAACCAACTCAAAATGCAGTTTTAACTATGGACTGTGAGCAGTACATACAAAACCAACTCAATAAGAGAACATAAAAGTCTGAAGTATTTTCATATACCTGCATATACATTTTATCTCTGAATTTGAATGTGTATTCCAAAACTCCTACCCTGTATAATGCATGAATTTATACAAATTACAAAAATGAATACATAGGAAAAAACTGTTTTCTGCAAGTTCATTGAAAAAAAGTCAGATTACGCACATTTCCGTGATGGTTTCTGGCAGGTTTGTTGGGATCTCAGTAAGGCCTTTCCCGCGACAGTCTACGATGTTGTTACTACAGGTGCATGCAGCAGGGCAATGCAAGACACTGCAGGATGGAGCCATGAAGGACTGGTGACCTGCAAAGGAAAAGAGTTTCTCCTAAAATTGCACAACACCGTCAAACAGTAGTCCAGTTTACTTCAACAGTAAAGCATCACATTTTACACTTCCTTGAAAAACGTAATGCAGAACTTAAAAAATACACATCGTAACCCATCAATACTTTCAAATTGCATTAATTTAATTGCCTAATAGCAACATGTTGACACAATACTGACAGATGAAAGACAAATGCTCGACTACTGTGCTAGCATTACATCATGTTTCAACTTCTTCAGCAACTTGCATTCAAAATCATCTTGTTAAAGAAGATTAAGTATGATCCATTTTTCAGGTAAATTTTATCTATTCTGTGGTTTTAAAAGCCAACTCTAATTTATTTAGCTTTCAGAATTTTGTGTAGTATTAAAATGCGCATCAACAGAAATTAATGAATTTTGCTACAAAAACTGAAGGTGTCCTGCTAGTTATGTTCTGTTCTGCAAATACTTATTTGAGTACAGTCCTTCAGTTATATAGCACTTATAGACAATTATGGAATTGTGATGCTTTCATTCAATCACGCAGAAATAAATACAAGCTTTGAGTTCACAGCTCATACTCTTACTCTCTGTTAGCTCAGCAGACTTCCTCCTCCTGCAATCTGCCATTCTTACTAACTCAGCTGGCTAATTTACATAACTTGTATCCCCCCCTCCAAGTTCTTGTGCTATATGTTAAACTCAGCATTTATAATTGCATTTAAACTCAATTATTTCAGATTTAGAGATATTTTAGAAAGTCAACAAGTTATATTTTCCTGTGAATAGATAGATTGCACATTTTATAATATATTAATGCATTCATTCTTGTATCATTTCAATGATAGAGAATTGCTATTTTGTAATGATACGGAAAGGCACAAAGGGATGAAAAAGGCACGAAGCCCTCTTTTTCTTTCTTTTGTTGTTAAGGCAAAAAATGCAAGAGACTTTTGAAATTCTCAGGGAAAAAAACTTCTTGACTATGAAACCACAATTTCATCTAAGATTTCTCATTAAATATAATGTCACTTATTAACATTGGAAGGGTACATTGTTAATGTAAGTTGCAGCCAGTGCTGTTCCTACTTAACATCTTCTAATAACAACAGCTCAAGTTTAAAATTAGTGAAAAGGTTAGACTTTTGAGGCAGTAGCTTATAATATAATAATTTGATTTCACATTTTTCTATGTGTTACAAAAGTACAAACAGCTGCCAAAATTTTTTATAGTAACATGCAGGAAATATTTCACCTGCTTTTTTTAAACAAAAATACAGTGATCCAGGGAGAAAACATGGTTATTCCCCTTCCTCAAAATCAGAATTATAATGACCACATTACAAAACTGTTCTTGACACTTGGGCTCTGCAGCCATACCATTTACAAATAAGTTACTTAAAGTGATCCTGTTAGGATCACTCCTGTTAGGAGCCTTTTTAAGTGTACATAAAGGCAGAATTAATGGTAAGAATACTGTCAGTATTTGCCACGTGAAGATGGCAGTGCCTTACACTTTGACATCAGAGGCTGTCTAATAAGGACAGAACACTGTGCTCTCCAAAAAATTTTTAAAAGCATAGTTCTGTACAAATGTTGTCATATTTGGCAATAGTCTTCTGGGGGTCTGCAGAAAATCAACCAGTAGAAACAACCCTGCTGAATCACTGAGAAGACAGATAGCTGTATTCATGTTGGTTTTTAACATTTTTGAGGAAACTTGAAACAGTAGTCAAAGTTTACAGAAAATTTTCAATCTGAGTCTAAAAATATTTAAGTAAGAAAGATAAACTTGCCTTCTTCCTCATCTAGAAGATATGAAAAAGGAAAAAAATTGAATAGAGAAAATTTGATTAGTAATGAACTGTTAGTCAATTCATTATTTCATATCAGAAAATAACCTGATACACTAAAGCATACCAATAACATTCAGAAACTTACTTAGGGATTCAGAATATTATTTAAACTGTAGAAAATAAAAACAAGAAAAAGCAACAACCTGTAAAGTTAAAAAAGAATTCCTTATTACTAAAAGCCTTATGTTGTCAGTCAGTGCACCTTTTATTTAATTTTCCGCATCTCTCCCCCATAATTATACTTTTAGAATGCTATACAATCTATGCGAAGGAAGCATTTACACAAACTTTTTAAGGACAGAAGCACCCCCCACATAAGATACAAATAGCAATAAAAATTATTAGTTTGTTTTTTAATAAACATTAATGCTTGGATTCTGCAAAAGCTAGGAAAAGGCACCATGCAGCTCTAGCAATCGCCACTGAGCTGTCGGTAGGTGTGTGTTACAACAGGACTCAGTGAGCGAGTCTGCTTCCCTTACCGCTGCAGACAAACTCCCGTTTCTGGACCTCAGCTACGTTGTGTCCCCGGAGGTGGGACGGCCCCATGCACTGGGTGTAGAGGCCGACTCGTGGACGCTGCCGCAGCCAGTCAGAGAGCCAGGCCAGGTGGCAGTCGCAGTAGAGGTTGTTGGAGTGAAGACGACTGCATGGAAAGAAACACGACAATACCTTCAAACGAAGGAAGAACAAAGAGGAAAGCAACCAATTTGCCCAGCTCTCCCTTCAGCAAGCAACTATGCCAATTTATCAATAAAATGTGTTAATGAGAAATCAATTTTTCACAGCTTTCATTGGAAATCTGGGAATTAAATGCTAATAAATAAAACTATACAAGCAGCAAAATTACTTTTTATTTGTGGTCTAATTAATTGGAAGAAAAAAAGAAGGCTTTCTAATACAGTAACCTATCTGTAGTTTCTTTTCTCTTGTCTAAAAGAAAGAAGTAAATATACAAGAGCTTGAAAGCTGCCATGGGACTCTTTAGTCCAGATCTGTACAAATAGCAAATAAGACAAAAATGTCTCAAGTAAATCGCTCTATAGTGATAATATACTGTCATAAAAAAAGAGTTAATAAAAGATTTGGTTTCCAGTTAGATATATCTGTAAGTCTGGCCATTATTAGTCTCTATAGAAACAGCCTGCAAAATCCCTTTAACAGGTCACATTCATTTTCTGCTGAACAAGACAGAGTAATAACTCAATATAAAACACCTTCTTTCACATCCCTTTTCTGATTGCCTCTCTTTTTGTTTAATCACAGAAAGGGGATTAGCTGCTTTTGGCTCCTAGGGACCCATGTTCTAAGCAATGCCTGAAATTAAAAGACCAAAAGGCAGCAAGCGATGGAATTAAGAAAGTTACCTCTCTATTGGCAGGATCTGACACAACATACTGGCTCCTTGCCAAGTGGCAAAAAGCACTTTGCCATTCATAAAATATCAGACAAATGTTTTCACTAAATTAGGTAAATTACTTTTCTCTGGCTCTTACTTTTCTCTGGCTCTTACATTTTCTCGAACTACAGAATAGGATGTCCACAGCTATATATCAAATCCTTACGCAGAATCATCCATAACAAAGTAATGTCATTTTGGTCCTTTTTAGCTGATGTGCTCAATCCTAACTAAATAACTGGAAAGGAAGTGCAAGAAAATCAGAATTTAGACAAGTGGTCGAATTAATCCATTAAAAAAAAAGATCTGTAAAGCGACATGAAATGTGTAACCAACATAAACAAAAGATTTTAACTAACTCATTTTTTTTTCCCCATAAATGATTAGAAATTAATTAGTGTGTTTTCATGTACTAATTCTTGGGTGGGTGCTTTGCAAATATAGCTCACAATATAGCACATTCATTCAGTACAATCTGTGGCCAGCTGTAGGCAAGAACAGCAATGAAAATCAGAACTAATGCTGCTGAAATCAATACGGTTATACAAGCATATTCTGACTGCAAATGGGATGTTACAGCTATGACCTAGGACTCTGTGTGTACATTTTCTTTTGTTTCTAAAATAAATTTTCAAAAGATGAAATATCTCACCAAAATTTTCTACCCTTTTCAAAAAGGGTGGAAAGGAAGACCCTGGGAACTACCGACCTGTCAGCCTCACCTCTGTGCCTGGGAAGATCATGGAACAGATCCTCCTAGAAGATAATGCTAGGGCACATGGAGGCCAGGGAGGTGATTTGAGACAGCCAGCATGGCTTCACCAAGGGCAAGTCCTGCCTCACCAACCTAGTGGCTTTCTATGATGGAGTAACAAGAAGAGTGGACAAGGGAAAACCAATGGACATCATCTATCTGGATTTTTGTAAAGACTTTGACACGGTCCCCCACAGCATCCTTCTCTCTAAATTGGAGAGCCATGGATTTGATGGGTGGACCGTTCGGTGGATAAGGAATTGGTTGGATGGTTGCAGCCAAAGGGTAGTGGTCAACGGCTCAATGTCCGGATGGAGATCAGTGATGAGTGGAGTCCCTCAGGGGTCCGTACTGGGACCGGTGTTGTTCAATGTATTTATCAATGACATGGACAGCGACATCGAGTGTACCCTCAGCAAGTTTGCAGATGACACCAAGCTGAGTGGTACGGTTGACACACCAGAAGGACGGAATGCCATCCAGAG
>Ga0065711_1034613_pt1 | contig 23498 bp, 10 predicted proteins | sample Hoacrofraction12_FD_59098 | JGI IMG/M metagenome (GOLD analysis project Ga0065711, IMG submission 59098) | Hoatzin crop microbial communities from Cojedes, Venezuela - Epithelial fraction 12 v2 (version 2) | ecosystem: Host-associated > Birds > Digestive system > Esophagus > Crop | place...
CCCGTTAATTAAGAGTGTCTGCTTTCATTGGATGTTGTGCACATGCGTGTATGCAAAATACACGATTAAATCAAACCCCCATACCAGAAAATTTTAAATCTGATAGTATTTGATTTGAACTGAAAAATCAAAACTTTCAGCCTTGTTTTTTTATTGTGGTGGCTGAAGAAGTCAATAAGGAGTCAGAATAACTACACTAAGGAATTCCCATTTGAAATTCTTTCTTAAACCACAGATTAGAATGAAAGGCCTGACATACAGGTGGAACTAGTAAATATACCAGTCAAACAAAGGCTCTGACACTGAACTGTCCTGATGCTGGGGAGAGGACTGGGTAGAGATGTAATTTGTGCAGGACTCAAGAAGTAGTGATGTAGGGTTTTTTTCTCATTTTGGTGGCATGAGACAACAGGAAGGGGGAAAGCTGAACCTCTGGCTCGTGAACCTTTCCCCTTTTCTGAAGCCTGTGTTGGGGCTTCAGTTACATTTCCAGGTTTGTCTGTGTTAGGATTTGCTGTGGGGGGGAAGTGGGTCAATCCTGAGAGCTGTTTGATGGAGTGGGAGGCAAGGGTTCGATGTGAAGGTGATGAAGCAGAGCCCCGAGACAGCTCAATTCACTGTCTCCACCGGTGCAACACAACCGGCCTTCTTTAAGGGCTGTGATTCATTGCGCTCCTGTCTGCGTGCGAGAGCAGAATCTGGTCTAAAAATCTAGATAGCAAAGTATTCCCATTTATTGCTCTGAACTTTGTATCAGGCTATACTAGTAAAATTTGCCTTCTAAAAATAGGAGAGCCACAAAGGAGGAGAGTAGAAAAGAAAAGGAACGGAGTTTTGTAAGGGTCAAAGCTCAACTTGGAGAGAACAGAACCAACAGAATCCGCCTTGGTGAAGTGCTCTGCCCGGCAAACTGTACTGCCTTCTGCTGTCAGCAGGCAAAGCAAATGCTCACTTGTGGTGGCAGGACTTATGGTGTGTCTTATTTTCAAGCTTTTGTCTCAGTCAGTAACCTTGGTTCTTTGACTGAGCTCTCTGAGAATAAGCCTCTTCATGAATTAAGTACTATACCTAAATGGCTGTAAATGTGCTTAGAGACACGGGAAAGGACAATGTGTATAAACCCACTTTAAAAGAGGGAAGAGTCCTATATCGAGGAGATTTCCAGTCTGATTTTTGAAACTCATAGGCTTCAGCTGGATGTTTGTCTAAGCTAAGCCCTGAGCAGCATGGAGGTTTACCCCTGATGTTCACCTCTGTATCTCATGTTAAAATCTGGAGTCTCATGTACTTGGTGGATGGGTGGGGGAGAGAGTAAACAAATAGTTCAGTTTAAAATGGTAATGATATCCTGCATTGTGTAGGATAATGTCATTATCTGATCACCTTGTCTGCACTGAAATATCACACTTCATCTTTTGCCCTTAATAGATTTCACCTTGGAATGCAAATACACTTTGTCACTGTTGAGCAATCTGGTTAATACAGTGCCTGGTTACTCTGGGCCAGGAAGAGAGTTTCTCAACATGCAACAGAAATTGCGTAGAGTGCTAAAAGGCTAGCAGCTTCTAACTGAATGGTGAGGAGATCATCTCAAGCTGTTCATAGTGACACTGGGAAAGGTTTTGATTTGTATATGTGTGACAGCATTGTGAAGGGCTGAATCTTACTGTTGCTGGTTGCAGATTGTTTCTGAACCAGCAAATGAAAACTTTCTCTGAAGCTGGCCTGCTTATGGACCAAGGTCCTGAAGGTTAAAAAATTAGCTCTCCAGTCACTATTAAGACTGAGATCTTCTGTGTTGCCTAAGAGTTTACAATGGAAATTATAATCCAAATCTAATAGCTGGCTTTGAAAAATTTGCTTAAAGACAGCAATTGATGTTACAGAAACTGCTGGCTCTTAAGAACTTTTGAAAATGAAGGTATTTCTGGCCTGTTGCTTTTGAATTTAAGAATTCTGCTCTAAATCATTGTCTTATCTAATGGCACATAACACTAGTGATGTCTTTTCAGGAGAGAGAATGATGTCAGTTTGAAGAAGCTTTGGTCAGTGTCCAAAGAGAAAATTTAACCTATGGTCTTCAGAATGTGCTTACAGTGTATTTCTCTTTGAATCCATAGTTTTTGGGGCTGCTTTGTCAATGGAATCAGACATATAAAAGCTAGGTTTTTTCCATCTTGATTAGGTCATCCAGCGCCCTCCCTAGTGTGGCCCTGCTGAGGAATCTCTTGCTGTATTTTATTAATATATTCCCCTGCTGTAACTTGGTGCATTGCTTCCCTGAAGGCAGGTGTCCAACATTAATGGGAGCTACGTTCACTAGCAGAGGGACGTATTAGATCCTCGGTGTGCTGTCTGTAGGAATGAAAGAAGAAAGAAATGAATTAAGTAAATGAATAATAATATTAATGATGTTTGCTAAATCTCTCATCTAGTGCACTAGCCAGTGTAATTGCTTTAGTGCTTTGTGTGAAAGCCAGCAGGCTGACTGAGAAATATAAACAGGATTATTTGCCTCTCTTTTTCCCAAACAAGAAGATAGCCATTAATAAGGGCTCTTTGTTTCCTAAAAATCTAAAAATAGGAGCATGATGTGTGAGCAGGCAAGATTTGTGTATCTAATCAGTACTAGTTATACTGCCAACTGTATCAAATTTCCTCTAATTTTGGGGATCTCTCAGAGCTTTTGCAGTTGTGTTAATAGAAATGAAGTTTCTCTGTGTCTATGTATAAATATTTGTGTGTATGAGAACCTGCAGTGATTCCTTTGACCTGTTTTTTCAACCCTCATTTTATCAACACATTATTAAACTGAAATGATGTGAAACTCTGCAAATCCTTGTTTAATATTTAAAAGCAAATTTTTTGGGAAACAATAATATGAAAGGCTTACATTTTAAAAGGTGAAACCAAAGTTTAAAAAAAGACAAAAATCCTTCAGGTTAGGTAATATCAGCAGGGTATAAGACTTCTCAATTTCTCCTCCTTTAAATCTTTTTGGATGAGTTCAGTGATTGGAAGCTGTCAGGTACAAAAGGAGTTGGTTGCTGTTTGGAAATAAATTAATTTGTAAGATGAGAGGTCGTGCAAAATATTTGGGAGTTTTGGAAGCAGTGCAGCTGAACTTGGTTGGCACTGGGAGCAGCTGTTGGGCTTGCTGGATTTCCTCTTCTAGGTGGTTGTTGCATAATTTTTTGGTGGGGGCGTATGGGGGAGGACTGAGATGGAAAAGGGGGAACCTGGTGAGCGTTTTGCTGCCTGGAGCAGGTGACCAAATTGATTAGTTGCTACTGTGTTTTATATGAGGAGGGGTCAGGGGAGAAATGTGTGTGGAGAGGGGGGCCAGGCTCTACGTGGTTGCATTTTAACACCTTCTCTGCTAAGCAGGAGGCCAGCTTGGGGTGCTAAATTCCTGTCTGTGGCTGTCTGTGAAATAAATCTGTGTGTTGTGTAGTCCCAAGCTGTCAGCAACGGTTTGCACTGATGGACTCTGAAAGAGGTTTCCTCTCAGTTTGTGCCGTAGTCGGCAGCCGCTAGGGAGCTGTCTTTAGCTCATATTTCAGAGTTAGCTCATTAGACCAATAACAGCAGACACTCACTTTTTTTTTCTTCAAGAATTTGTCAAGTTGGACTGTATTTATAGAGTTATGGCTAGACAATAACAATATTACATCTCCCTGGACCTGTTGTAATGGCCTAGTGAGTTGGATGGTACGTGGTTTGTTCACAGAGAGTAGCTTTCCCATTTGGTTATTGTTCCTGCAAGCTGTGCCCCCCTTCTCCCCATGGTGCGCTCTCTATCTTGTAAGGAGTTTGCATAGGATTGCCAAATTCTTTGTCTCTTCTCAGAATTGGAGCTTGGCCTTCTGTGTTGAACACTCACTCGTAAGGAGGTCCTGTCTGACTTTTTTTCTTTGTCCCCTTTGCACCGATAACTATGTTGAATGGGTTGTCTCATTCACATTTCTCCTTCTGGACCTTTCTCTGCGCCCCACTCCCACCCAGCTGTGTTGTGCCAATAATATACCGTGTTGGTTCCTATCAGCCTTCTTGTGATTCATGAGACAGTGCCAGGAAGAACTGCTGAGCTGAGCTCTTTTCTAGTTCCCTCTGTGAAGCTGCTGTTTGGCCTCTTTTTGCACAAGTTTACTTGACCAGTTAGTTGTTCTGCTTTTAAACATTTCTAGTGTCAGCGTCTTTTGCTCTTAGCACTAAGGTGGCTGCAAGTACAGAGATATTTTATAGGCATTGTTACAGGGAAATGTTACGCTGTCATTCCAGCCATTAGTAAAATCCGTTCTGTAGGATGTGGCCATGCTCTCTGAAGACATGAGACAGTCCTGGTAACTCCAATGCAGGAGAAAAGAGAGGATAACCAGAGGAGCACAACCTGGGAACTCCAGAGCTGTAATCTTAGTGTCTGATACAGTTTCCCTTTCTGGCCTTAACCACATCATTTAATGTCTTTGTTTCAATAGTCAGTTTTGACTATTTTCAATTGGAAGCCTTCAGTTAGCTTCCATAACTAACTAAGAGGAAGAAAATTGTGAAATAATTCTTATCAGTCTGATTTAGGTGCTAATAAACAGACTGTTTGTGGCCTGTCTTGTTATATGACATAACTGTTCTGGTTTAACAATCTGAAATATCAGGGCTTAAAATTGGAGTGAGCAGTAAAGAAGGGTCTGTGGAAATGTGTAATGTGATCATATTTGGACTTGCAAGCTACTTTGGTGAGCAGGTAGGAATGCTGTAGCCCATCTGTTGTGACAGGGAAGGCAGGATGTGATTTTTAGAAGGAAGGATATGAATGCACTGTGACCTCCCACTGTAAAATGTCATCACCCAATACCAGGCTGTAACTGGGAAGCCGGGGATGTGCAGCAGGGCTGGTTCAGACAATGTACTTCAGTAGTGTCTGCACTTAGACATTGGTGCTCTGTAGTTCCATTCCAAACGAGAAATGACTCAATCTACCCATTGTTCCCAGACAGTGACACCTGATGTGTTTAGGCTTGGAATAGAGAGAGGAAGGTTGGAAATAACAAGGTCCCATACTGGAAAGAGTGTCTTGTGGGTGAGTCACAAGTCTGGAGCTTGGGAGACCTCATTCAGGCCCCTGTCACTGAGGTGATATTCAAAAAGGCTGACTTGTGGTAAGTATCTTCCAGCGGGTGAGTCAATACAGGTCTTTTAGTTAGCTCCATGCTGCGGCATCACCTCCCCCAGAAGCCTGTCTGTCTCTACTGGCACAGAAAGCCTGTACCCTTTCTTTCCGTTTTAGGTGGTTTGTGTCTCGTGTGTGAAATGGAGGACAATTACACTCACCTAGCTTACGGACTGTGCGTATTCATGACTGGAAGATGTTTAGATACTGAAGTATTAAAGAGAACGGGGTGGGGAACTACAGGTAAATATGTGTTTACATAGAAGGTTATAGTGTTGGAAATTCAGTGGTGCCTTTTGAGCATGGAGGAAAATCCTGCACAGAGAAAACGCCTGAATTGAGCTAATACAAGCCTTAATTTTTCTTGATCAAAATACTTTCCCAGCTTTGGATCTCAGCCTAAAATTTGTCTAGCTGGTATATGTCTATATAGCAAATATTCCAAATAGGACTTAAAGGCAACTGATATCTAAGTTTCTTTTACCAGAGTAATGTAACTGTAAAGAAGTTTTAAAAAAAATTTTAATACAACATCAGGTTGGTTAGGAGAATAGGATGGTGGTGGCTATTGCATACTAAACAGAAGGTACAGCTTCCCTTGCTGGCCCTCTGTCGTCTTATTTGCTCTTGCTTCAGTCCTAAGGGGAGGTGGGTTTGTATCCAATGCTGTAGCTGTGACTCCTGGAACACTGTTGAACTGACACCAGAAATCATTCATGTCATTTAGCTATCACAGTAGCTCCTCAGTTTCGTGTCCTCCTTTGCTCTTTTATGAGGGGCTTCTTGGCTGACTGGCAAAGACGTGAGTTAACGTGTACCTCACTGGAGGCACCGGTGACAAGTTGGCATGTTGAGCTCATTCCCTGTAGTGGCAGTTGAATGAACAAGTCCAACACAGTGATATCTGGCAAAAAGCACTGGCAAACTGAGTATTAATTAAACAGCTGATAAAGTTTCATTTGGTTAATTTTCCCTGCAATAAAGAACTAATTATATCAAAATGAGAACATTCTGAGCATTGCAGCAGAATGGGATTGAAACAGCCGTGATTGCACTGAGTGCAAAACCACCCAGTCCTCCCACACGCTGCCATGCTGAACGGAGCAGAGGCACAATGTTTTCAGAGCCAAAGTATGAAGTCTAGCTCAACAGAAAGAGGAAGTGGTGTTTGCTGATGGTTAAGTCGTTGACTGAATTTTTTTACTTTCAGTAAACAGCTTAGCATCTTTATACTTCGACTGATGTAAGGAAACTTCCATCCATATGCATTGTAATGGTGATAATTAGAAATGATTGGAAGTTGGTTGGTACTTTGTGATCATAACTATTAATTTTTAGACTTTTTATGCAAAGTTTTCTCTCTTAGCAAGAAGCTCTTGAAACTTGGAAGTGTATTTTCAATTACTGGAAGGAAAAAATCCAACATTTTTTCCTGCCAATAACTGTCTAGAAAAAGATGAACAGTTGCACAGCAATACTTCTTGAGGTCAAAATATTTCCGGGAAGGAGCATAACTAATAATGGAGATAAGTATATTATGATGGTTTCAGATGTTTTTGGTAGAGAATTTGAAAAGATTTGAGGAGCTGGAGACAAAAACAAAGATAAAATTGCAGGACATGGAGGAGTAGCATTGAGTAGTAGTATTTCTCCAATGGATTTAATTAGTATCTTTTGTAGTATTAAAAATACTTTTCAGTTAATTTTTTCATTACCAGCTTACCATTTTGATGGTTGTGTGCTAATTTCAGGACATCTTTGTTAAGAACCACTTTCTTTTTGAATTGGGTTAATTGAGTTTGCTTTTGAAGGTGTAAAATGTCCAGCTTCACAGCGCCAAAATTAATCTACGATTGGGACTTCGATCTGTGCATTTGGAATCTATCTAGAACATGAGACTATAGGATAAGGCTGACATTGAAGGAAAGGTCAATGATCTCATCTTGAAAGGGCTACGTAATTCTTTGTGATAGGAAGTTTTGGGTTTAACCCTCGTTCTTCACAGCTGTGTTGCAGTTTGTGTTGCTTTTCTAGACTGTCAGTCTCTTCATCTTGACAGAAGATGTGTGTAGCTCAGGGACTGGAGCAGGTCAACAAAGCAAATGTCCACAGGTTCACTCAGAGAAAAATCTGCCTTCCTTATAACAACTGGCCTGCTTATTTGCTCACTCCATTTGTCTGTTCTGCACTGCCAGCAGAAAGCTCTAGTTCTTCCTCTAGATCTTTTTATGCAGATACTAGCCAGCCTATGAGTTTGGTATCTTGCTCCCTTTGCTGCTGCTTCTGTTCTGTATGGACTAGTACATATTCTCAAAGATTATCATTCTCTGAGTATAGGCCTGAGAGCAGGAGAATGAACTGATGTCCTTTCAAGGTTGCTTTCAGTCTTATGTTTTTAATGACCAAGTGCGGTGTAGCCCAATTTCCTTCAAGTAACAATAATGATGATGCAGTGTTGAGCGCTACTGTGCTGCTAGGGGCATTCCTGGAAATGAAGCTTTCTGGGATCCATCTGGTAATCTGTGTTGCAGGCAAGGTCTTCCCAGATGTTACCAGGGTGCTAGTTTCATGCATGACTTTCTATAAAGCAAACCATGCTTTTTGGTTGTCTGTCTCATCTGTCTCCTCCCCCATCTCCCCCAGCCTAGTGTGGTTGTTGTTTCTCCTCTGAGGTTAAGCTAACAGTTAGAGAGAATAAAATAATGACTGCAATAAGGAAAGGAAACTGGGGTTTCTTTTTAGCATTTCAATTTTATTTCTGTCAAATGACACTTCAGGAGCTGGAGCCTGTTAATGCTCTCTCCAAGGAGCAAGGTTTCTTTTGAGAGAAGAGCTATGGGGAAATGCAGCAGCAACAACAAAAGTGCACCAGAATCCTTCAGACCTGGGCGTTCTCTAAAGAGCTCTGGCTGTCATAATTTACACACCTTGCCTAATTCAGAGCACATGTCTCAGCTACAACAGGCATTCAGTAGACATGCTGCTGTCTTCCTCTCAGTGGGCCTGCTGTGAGTTTGTCAGCAATGCTGTTAACAATGACAAAGTAGTTCATCAATATATTTTTTTTTTCCCTAACACCAATATCCTAGAAGCAGCAAAAATCTTGTGTGCTGTTCCTATGCAGTCTTCTCTACTGTAGCCTTAGGGAGAAGTGCAGTAGGTAACAGAGCTTCTGCTGCTGGATATTGAAACCCTGTTGTCCTTTAATCAAGAAAATGGCAGTTTTTCTTTTAATATAGCACTGTCTGTGGTTTGTTCTTATATCTGTGAGTGAAATTATCTGGATTGTTGGTAAGCTATTCCATTAGCACAGAGCTCAGAAATCCTGCTGGGCCAAGGCTTGCACTGATCTGGAAGCAGTATTGAATGCATTGCGTATATGTCTACATGGGTTCCAGGCAGAGCCACTTGCACTTCTGCATCATATTTTCCAGCACTTGTGGATTTGGAAGGACATACTGCCTTGGATGCAGGGCTATGTGGACATGACAGCCCAACTTTCAGGCCTAAGCCTCTTCTGTGTCTTCTCTGTGGTACACAACTAAGTTAGTAAGTCCTCCTGGATCCAGAAGCAGTTGTAAATATGATGCAGAGATATTTGAGCTGTCTCTGCAGGAAATCCATCTGGATGATTCTATTTCCTGGGGATTTTCCTACCACTGCAATACCTAATGCCAACCGAATTGCACTTTATAGTCCAAAGATCATCATTTGAGCTTATCCATGGACCTTTAAGCTGCCCTTTTGCCTCAGTGGGACTGATGGGAATGGATTAGAAATTTGTTGAAATTAAAGGCTGATGACTTAAAACCAACAAAAACATCAAACGTAACTGAAAAATGTTTTTGGAAGCTGGAATACTGAAACACAGGGAGAAATGGAAGAGTGTCTAGCCTGAAACTTCTGAGAAGACTCCTGTGGCACAATGAGCTGCATGTTTGATCCTAGAGGAACACCGTAAAAGTGGAAATGGATAAAAAGATAACACAAAGGATTCTAAAATAGTATGTGGCATGGAACAGGGGCATAGTTTATTGCAAGTTAAGCAAAGAGAATATTAAATGAAATGGAAAGACTGCATACAAAGAAAGATACAGTATTATTTTGAGGTACAGTTGGCCTCTGGCATTCCCAGTTGATATTACAGAACTCATGATTATCAAGGTTTATAAACATGCTGTATGGCTGTGATATTGAGAATAATGAATTTTATTTTAGGAAAGACATAGCTAACTGCTTGGTGAGTTCTGATAGTAACCAATAACTCCGTAATCATGCATTGCAGCATTTCTAGAAGGGATGTGGAGGGTCAAATGTGTCTGATGTGGTAACATCCATGATCAAAGCCTGTGTGTTTGGTTGAGCTGCTGAAAAAGTCCTGTTAGCAACAGATTGCAAGACCAAGTTGAGCAAATAAAACACAAATGCAGTTGAGATAATGGATAAGCCAATCCTTAGCTTTGAGCCTTGGATTTCACCTTGTTTCAATATGAAAGTGTGACATACTCCAGAAGGTTTTTTTCACCCTCAGTCTCCATTTACGGCATTGATCTGGGAACAGTCAGGAACATATGCGCGTCACCCTGTCAGCTGATTGTCTTTTAGAACATGTTGACCCACTAGAAATGTACTGGCCAATAAAAGAACGAATTCCACAGTTTTCATACAGCTTTTATGAATTTCTTGTTGGTCCTCAATTTTCAGCCTCTTGGCAGGACTGTTTTTAATGGATGTATCTGTGTTGCTGCCAGGCTCTGGGCTGTGCAAGGTAGCACTGGAGTATGGAATGGGCAGCCTGGGAAGTGGCCCCTCTCTTGACTGATAAAGGAACTCTTCGCTCTGCTTGCCTCCTGCTTCCCCCTCCCTACTGCTTAAGAGCTTGGTCTGACTCATGTCTGGCCTTTACAACATGTGGTAAGAGTTAGGACGAGGAGGGGGAAAAGCAAAAACAGGTGGGGAAGGGTAGGATGGGAAGGTTCCATAGAATTTAATAAGACTGCTTAGAATTTATGCTAAAATCCTACAGGGAAAGTATATTTCCCTCCCCAGAGTTTTTGCAAGTCTAAAGCCAAGAAATGTAGAATTTGGGTGGAGGTGTCAGAAAAGATATGGAGATAGGGTGTGCAGGTAGAAAAAATGAAGAAAGGAGTGTTAAAAAGAATACAAAGTTAGACCCTGCGCTTGGTGGAAATAGTCTTAAAGCTGTTAAAGTCACATTCCATTTTATACCAGCTGGAGGTCTGTTCCTCTCTCGAACAGTGGTTGGGAAGACTGATTGAGCTAGCACTTGGCTGCAATGCTGGGTAAGTGTTTAAGGAAATAAAATAGATGTTGTTTGAGCCAAAGTTGCAGAATCGATGTTTTTTCAATCCCATCCATATTTTTCAGCCCTGTGGAAGATGGTTTGGAATTGCTTCTAAATGCAAGGATTTATTAAAAAATATAGCTCAGCTGCAGAAGTTTCAGGCCTGGGTTTACTTTGTACCCAGCTTTTCTACTGCCTTGATCCAAAGTTTATGGGAATTGGCCTTGAGTACATTGCTAAGTAGGGTCTTAGTGGTATGCTTGCTAGTGTAGATCCTACAGGGAAATTTTGTGTTTTCCCTTGAATGTCTTAAGGACACACTTGCTTATGTTACCTCTGTGTGGGCTTTTTGGCTGCTCGTGTACTAATTTGTTGACATAAGAATATAACCATCTTTTCAAGCAGCATCTGCTTGTCTTTCTTCCATGAATTGTGCATGTTTTCTACTCTGTTTTTCCAAAAGCTGCTGGGCCTACATCCAATAACCTCTCCCCAACTCTTCCAAAAAGTGTTTCCGGCAATTGCCCAACAGTCTGAATAAGGATGAGAAAAAAGGGACTTATCTGCATGAGAACAGTTGTAACAGTGCAATGAATTTGAATGAACAAGCCCCCCCCAGCAAAACATGATCAGTGGAATCCACAGCAATGAAGTTTAAAAGCAAGGCCTTGGGTACATTTGTAGCGGTACTATAAAATCAGTTCAAAATATCACTTAGGGCTGTGATTTGTGTTTATTTACAGTACATTAGTTTCAGATCATGTCTGTTTTTCACCACAGCTCAACGTGGCACTGAAGGTGTGTTTAAGCTAAGCTTAGCTGGCCTTTAGAGGCGGGCAGCCCCAGGTAACTGCTGCTTATTGCATTCTGCCAAATCTGCAGGGAGAGAGGTAACCCCGAGAAAAGGAGCAGTATGAACTTCTAAGGGCAGAAACTTCTTTCAAACCTCACAGGTAGATTTGTGAGAGCTTGTCTGTCAGCGTGTTACTTGTGCAAGTTTCTTGATGAAAACCAACTCAATGATACATGAAGTATGTAAAGGATGAACTTGCATGCTACCCTTTCATGTCATGGGTTGTGAACGTGGATCATCAAGCTCCTTTTGAAATGAGATCAATCTTTTCATGCAGTGCCAGATATAGCTCTTAATTGCCCTGTCGTAATGCGTTATTCCTTTGCTAATAGTTTGAGTTATTTCTTTGTTAACCTTTACACAGCCAATAACAAATTAAACATCATTATCTGAGTTTGAAATAGGCTGTAAATCTTGAAGCCCTGGTTAATACTCAGGTACTTACAACGAGGGAGCAATAAAAGGGCATTTAATGACACTCTGAAATGCAACAATGGGAAGTGTTATAAGCAAAAGAGAAGAAAACAGGGCAGTTATGAATTGTCCATGGAAACATGAGTTTACGTAGAAGATGGTGTGCTTAAAATGTGTCTCCGACCAAAGTGGAGAGCTTTTCTTGTCAAATGGTGGGCAAATAGAATGGTTCCAATGCTCTAAATTGCTTTGACTGGCAAAATTGAAGGCATATAGTAAAATTTTGAATAAAATCACTCGGTATTCTGCAAATAACATTGGCATGAAAGAAATAGCATTGACATGAGAGATTTGAAATTTTGGTTTATTCGCTACTAGGAATAGTTATTCCTTTCTGCTGCCTGCACCTTTGGTTTGATACAGCCAGCTTCTGTTTTCCGAGGGTTGATGATTTGGTTCCAAAGCTACCTGTTACATACACCATTTTGGCAACCCCTGCTTTTAGTATTATGAGGGGAAAAAGTTAAGACTTATAGATGAAGGGATATCAGAAAAATTATTTTTATTACAAGTAGAAATATCCCACACAGTTTGAGGTATTTCTTAAACATCATTTGCGTAGTTGATCGAGATATGATTGATGATTCGTATGAGGAGAGACTAAATAAAGACTCTAACTTGGAAATTACAAAGCTGATGGAGGATTGAGCAGAGGTACGTGAAATTGTAAATGACCCAGAGGAAGTCAGTGGAGAATTTTTGTTAATTCCTTCTCATTTCCCCGTTGGGTCGCCAAACAAGTAAGAAGGAAGACTTTGGGGTCTTGAATGTGGACTCCCATAGTAATCTTAACTGGCAGACAAGCTTCTTAAATTCTGTAACTGTAGATCTTCAGAGATTCATATCTAGCTTGATATACCTCTATTTGCTTATGTGTATAATGAGGCCTATATTTGGATAACCTGTATCTTTGATGTGAGTGTTAAACGAATTATCTGTGAGCTGATTTATAGTTAAATGCAGGAGACTGTGAATACTCATTATTAATCAGCTGATTTGTAAAGAATCCTTTCTATGTACTTCATTTCTATCCATGCATGAACCATTTGGGTCTATAATTAAAAGGAGGGCTTGAGCTATGAAATTCAGATTGGGCTATAAGGTTCTTCTTTGTTCTAGATGCTCAGACTCTGAGTTCCAGTTGATACCTATCTCACTGCCTCACTTCTGCTTCTCTCTATGGTAGATGTATTCTGAGAATTGCTAATTTCAGTGACATCTTTCCATTGTGTTTGGGAAGAATTCAGAAACTGAGAAGACTGTTTAGAGGCCCAAATCTCATCTTGTCACATTTAGAAGATATAAAGATAGGAAACATTTATTTGGGGAATTGCTTTTGTTTAATTCCATTCTGTAAAGCAAGATTTGCTAAATTTTTATTGAATGTGGTTGACTAGATTTACTCCTGGTACCTTTCATAGGTAGCTTGTGTCGTGTCAACCTCCTTTTCTTTTTCTGCTGAGAACTGATAAATCTTTGTTAACTATATGTTGCATTCTTTATTTTCCAGCTCACTATACATATATAACCAAACTTGCACACAGTCAAATGATTTGCCACAGGCCTTGAATTTCTTAGACAAAACTGGCATTGTGTGGTAGGGGTTTTGTTGTTGTTTTTTAATAAAAACGTGATGTGGTTGTGTATTCTAGACCTAGTAATGTGTGAGCTAAGTGCACTGTATTCACATTACCTGTGAGAGATAACAAGGTTAGAAGCAGACAGGGGTATAGCCATATCCTGTGGTTCTAACTAGATGCAGGGGCTATGGATTTGTGGTGGCTGGAAGTCATGGAGAAGGGAGGCAGCTGGGGCTTTGTGCCAAAGTATCTCATTAGAGTTCTGATCCGTGATGTTAAAATGTTTCTTTATATACAATCTTTAGCAAAATGTTACCTAGATAAACATTAAAAAGAACTAATCTGCAGATAAATTTTGTGCTGCGTTATAGCACGCATCACATTATAATCTTCTAAGGATGACAAGATGTAGAGTCAGGACACCTTGCTGTATCCACAACTACTCTGCACTGGTGAGTGTACTTTCCTTTTTCAGTTCAGTTCTTTACCAGCACATAAGGGAGAAAATGATCTCCTTTATAAGTGATTGAAATCTTTATACATTTTAAAGCATGGCTGTCTACTCCCCTGCATCTAGCAGTAACTATACCAGTTTTCTGCCTTTCTGCAAAAACATCTAGCAGTTCTGTGTAAGCAAGCATGGGGTGTGTGGTTTCATGTTGCAGGCAGAGTGAGTCACGGAATCCAAAATGCACCTTACTCCCTGTGTATGCGATGCGCAGGCTGATGCATGTGGGATGCACCTGAATTGGATCACATCTGCACACGAAGTAGGGCCAACGCGGATGAGTGCGTAGGGCTGCTTTTGACCTGTGAATGCGGAGAGATGCGATAAAGTGCTCTTCTCTGGGTGCAATGTTGTGTGTAAAGGTGTAACGTTACATGGGAGTTGGAAGTCAGTGTTGGATGTGGGCTAGAAATTTTAGTGCTTTCAGGCTGGAAGATGGCAAGAGAAATGATGGTGATGAGTTTGGAGGGTGTTTCCTTTCTGGTGTTGAGAGAACAATTCCCTCTCAGATGTGCTAATAATGTGACGCTTGCAACTGCCCACATTCCTCTTCTCCTCTCCCCTGCTACCCTGCAAAAACATAACTGGAAGAGACCATAGAAACTACATATAAAACATTAATTGGTATGCAGAAATGCAGTAATGGTTGCATTAGAGCTAAGGAACATATTGCTGGTACTCCCAGAATGACAGGAGGTCAATAGAGGTAGCCTTATGTGAGACAGTGTATTTGTCTCTTGTACTCGACTTAGGGATAAACAAGGACCAGTGATCATCTGATTTTTGTCAGCATTACATTCACTTCACTAAGGTTGGGAGCAAGAGGGTTAACACACATTTAGCTATCTCCTTGGGATTTCAGAGTGAGAATGTGTGTGTATATGTACACCCACTAAATTTTTTTAGTTGTTTGGAGCACGATCCCTTGAAAATCCAGCCAGTCAGCAAAGTCTTTTGGTCTTTTCTTCATTGTGCCTCAGGGGTGGGGACCTGGAGCATGGCCTTTTCTGTGCTTGGAGGCTCAGTTCCCATCATCCCTAACCCTGCTTATCCAAAGGAACCTGGTTTCCCCTGAGATGGTGGATAAGTGGGATTTATACTTTTATATGAGCTGGCCTGGCAGAGAGTTTTCGATGGAATATAATGAGAGAGTCTGTCCAAGTTGGGGATGGAGGGCTGTGTGAGGAAGAAACCCTTTCTAGCTTGGTATATTGCTTGGTGTTTTAAATTATTTTTTCCTTTATGATTGTAATTTGTCTGTCTTGGGGAGGCAAGTCTGTCCTCCTGCAACCCAACATAACCCAATATAAAGGTGAGCTTCCTTCCTGCAGCACAAAAGTACTTTGGTTGGGGGCTCAGAAATTTTCTTGCCTAAGGGACAAACCAATTCACAGTAGGAGAGCTGGACTGCAGATGATGTTACAGAAAAGCAAGCACAGACTTTCATTCATTTTTTAAAAAATACAAATGCATATATTTATATATTACAACAACAAAATGTTGTTGTTTGTTACTCTTGATTACTTGTGTTACATTAGCATTGAGAAAGCCAGCTGTGATTAGGATTAGACTTTTGAGGATCTGAAGCAGAGCTATGGGTTTGATTCACCTTGCCTTGCTAGGACTCTAGCAGAGTTGAGAAAGGAACCTGGCATTTCTGAGTTGTAATATTTTGTCTAAACCATCTCACTGTGCCATCTTTTCCCTTGTAATTCATCCTAATGATAGCAGCTGTAAATGAGAATGATGTTGTCTAAGACTGTTTCCTCCAGCAGAACTGTGTTGCTGATGAACTGTGAGCCAAATTATTAGTGGTGTCTGCACACAGCACTAGAAGCCGAATCTTGCATCTTTTCTTCAGTAAATTCCAGGATCAGAGATCAGAAACAATGATGACTGAGATATTTCCAGGATTTGCTTGCATCACTTGTAGCCTGTTGAATTTGTACAGCAAAAGAAAAAAAAATCCCACCAGCTCACACCGCAGTACCCAGTGGGGTGGTGGTGGCTGGCTTGGTGGAAGACAAGTTTCGAGTAGATTGTTTTTTTCCTGTGTTTCCAGGGAATCACAGTGTGTTAAGCTTTATTTTATTGTTATTTTATGCTGAAAATATCTTGTGGCATTACAGTACCGTGGTGGTTTGTTTTGGAAGAGGAATTGTTGGCCCTGATGTCCTAGCCAGATCCCAGTTTAGGAACTGCGTAGTTGCGTTTTCCTACCTAGGATTCCTTATGAGGTTATTGAATAACAGCTGTCCTCTGTGCTATGACCTAACCAGGTTTAAATACGTTCCATCCCATATGTGATTGCGTTTCTATAGGAGGTAACTCCTACTTCTGCTTGCACCTACTTGAAGATATTCCTTCACCCGTATTTTCTTACAAACCTGTGAAGGTGAAATATACTGCAGCGATGCAAGCTGTTATGCACTGAGGTTGGCTTGTCTAGAGGAGTGTGTTTTTCTTTCTGTTTTCTGCTGTTGGAGATGGGTGGCTTTTGCTACCACCAGCCTAAGCCAAAGATGAGAAAAATGTGGGGAGAGGCCAGATCCTGGAGATGCTTATTGCTGAGCTGTAGGCAGCTCTTCTGACCTCCTGTGTCTCAATAGTAAACATTTGCTGGATTGTGCCTACAGACAGGATTTTTATTGATTTTTTTTTTTTTCTTTAAAGGCGCTTGTTTAGCTTTTTAACTGTTTAACACCTGTTATCTTTTATTGCAACTTGAACTGGAAATGTTTTTAAAGGAAAGAAAAAAGATCAGCTTCTTGGTTTTGAGCCTTGTGTAGTCTAATGAAGATTTTACATAGAACAAAACCTACATCGAGGACTTGATGGTGAAAGTGCAGTTGCCCTTAATTCCCCTGTGTTGCAGTGTTACAGAGATAAGCAAAGAAGGCCTGAAAAATCTGAGCAGTACACTGGCCTTAATGGTCCAGAAAACGTCTGTGAAGTAGCCTTTAGCTCGACTTCTCAATGCTGCTTGACTCAGTTATTTATTTTTTATTTGAAGGGACTTTGGAAAGTTTGTGGTGCACAAGGGGCAGCAGGACGTCAAGGAGGTGGACTCCGGGTATCATTAAAGGTGTCAAAGGTCAGCGATCTCAAAATTGACACACTTGACCCATTTCCTTGCCATGCTGGACCTAGAGTCTGGAGTGAGTTCCCCTGGGGACAGTGCAGTGGGTTTGAAGCTGAATCTTCAACCCTTTCTTCCCATGAGGTGTATAATTCGATATTTATAGCCTTTCTCTCCAACAAGGTCTATGGCACCTCAGGGACCCATTCAGTAAAGAATGCTGATTCCCTTTATGAATTTTTGATGGGGGAGGAGGAGCAAAATAGGCCACAAGGGGAACTTGTGAAACGTTAATATTTTTTTCTTTTTAGCAATGTTACGGACAGCCCTGCTGATTTCATTTGCTAGGATAAAGTTGTCTGAATTTTCCTTCTCCTCCCTTGCCCCATTCTCGCCTGCAAAGCAAGAAGACAGAAGCAAACATTTCCCACTCCACAGCTTCTCAGTAATGCACAGATTTTTCGGCTGCTGTCCTCCTCCAAAAATCAAGATGATCAGTAAACAAGATATTTTTTCTGAATATGATCTAAATGAGCCTCCTTTGTTCTGCTTTATTCTGGTGGTCCATGGGGGTGGCACTCCTGGGACTGGGAGTGTCTGACTGTATTTCAGTGCAGAGGAGGAAATGAGGGGTTTGCTTTTACTTAGTGTGTATGAGTACACATTACTCATAGTTTTAATTTTTCTTCTTCCCATCATACACACAAACAAATGTACAGCCCTGCCTTCTTTTTGCAGGTGAAATGTTCACTAGTGTGACTTTTAACCACAGTTTTCACCACAGAGGGTGTTTTGGGTTTTTTTGTGTGGGGTGTTTTTGGTGTATTTCTTTTTTAAAAAAAATGTAATTTAAACAAAGATTTGCATAAGTAAATCTGATTTTGTGCTGTTTTCTGGTGGCTTTGATTTTGGATTTAATTATAGTTTTCTTTTGCTTTGGGTCATGTATGGTCCATCTTGTAATGAAGTAAGAGGAACCACTGATACTTAATTTTTGTAAGAGGATGTCAGTCAAGGGTCAAACAGGGCGAATGTACCCAAGCTTTTATGAGTAGGAAAAGCCAGGGTTAGATCTGGTGAAAGAAGGGAAATGGTAATACAGGTGCTCAGGTGGTTACTTTTGGGAGGAAGAATATCTTTGATTTTTAGAAGAAAAGACATGATGAAAAGAATGTGCATCAGAAAGGTGGTTTGATATAATTTTTCATAGGTGGCATATTCTTCTTGAGGCAGAGAGCTGATGAAATAAATGTTGTGTTCCTGGCTCTGTGACCAGCCTGCTAGACTGAGTGGCCAAGACATCTTTCACCCTTTCATCTCTCTCTCACCTACTGAGATTTTCAGAGTGTCTGTGGTTAAGTGCCTGGCCCAGTAAGCTTCCTGGCTTGGACTGGGGCCTCCTGCTGCGTATGCATTATGAACAGTAATAATATAGCCACAGGGTGTCCTGAGGTTAGGTGAAGTCAGTGGGCTTTGGACTATAACCTTCAGGCCAAATATTGATGCACTCCTTTTACTACTGTGAAAATAAGTATCCATCATATATCGCAATGCAAGATGCAGGGCCAGGTCCAAGTTTTAGTCGCACACACCAGCATCTCCTTTGCTGTCTGTGCGAGGCTGCGTGAACACCGGACATGCTATGCCTCTGTCACATCCTCCTTCAGTCATTTGAGCTTGGGCGGTAAGGCCTGGGTTTGCTCCACATTCAGAAGTCAGGGGGTTTTTTAGCTCTGAGGGCAGTTTGTGCTCTATAAGTAGTGTTTCCCCCTCTTGTGCATGTTCTGAGGGAAGGGTGTCAGACAGGACAGTTTGTATGATGCTCTTTGGATGCAGTGTGTTTGTAGGTAGACCTGTTTTCTTACATGAACAACACAGCCTCAGTAAAACCACATATCAATAAGCTTCACAGGCTAAGTACTTTGTTAAGTACTTAGACAAGACAAAATTCTTCATGGCAGAAATCAAATGTTAGATCAAATAAAAAGAAAAAAATAAACCCTCACCTGCCTCTTTGGACAGGGCTACCGATACAGCTGGTTGGTTATTCTGATTTAATTGGTGTTCTGCTTTCACTCATGTTCTGCCTCTTCTACCTTGAGGTAGGGTTTTGTACTTGCTTTAAAGTCCTATTTGAATGTTCTCATCTCTGTCTGCCCTCAGAAGCCTTATCCACTTGCTTCCTGCTTTAATGAGAATAAGACTTGGTCTCTATGAGCCGTGAAGCCTCTAAGATGATGTAAAATGACGTTGTAAAGCCGTCTGTCAAAAGCACTGCATAGTGTGATGACTTGAGCCCCTTTTCAGTGCAAGGGGATGCAGGCATTGCTGTGATTAGTCAGATAACTCCAAATGGCAATAAGGGATTGAGATTTTGAGACTATTAAGGGCTTTTTACTTCAGATGGAAGAGGTAATAAATCTAACATCTGTAATGCATTGTGCTTTTCCTGTTGATTGACTTGTAAACCAGTATTTGTGAAAACAGAAGCAATTACTAACCTAGCCTTGATCCTGAAGATGCTTAAAACACATGCTTACCTTTGCTCTCATGAGTAGTCCTGGAAAGTAAGCCAGTGCTGAAGTTTGGGGGTCTTGTTGCTGAACTGGTAGATCAGGACTCTCAGTATTCTGCATTGCTCTGAGGGGTGTGTACTGTCTAGTAGTGAGATGAAGAAAAGGACGTCAGGGAATAGATGAGGTCTGCTCTGTTTGTGACTTGAGAGGGGAAAAAAACCCCAAAGAGGTCTGGATCTTTGCCTTAGCTTTTCCCACGTGTTCAATAAGGATTAAGATACTTTCTCTGCTTCCTGTCAGGGTTTAAAACTTAATGGATTAGATTGGCTGCTTTTTGATTCCACCTGTTAGGTGCCACGTTATCAACCTTGTTAGATGTGATGTTCTCCTACAGCTCCTTTCTGTATAATCTTTATCCTCATTGCGTTTTGCAAAGTCAGTCAAACTTATTTTTTTGAGTTTACTTTCTCTTCTTAGACTGTTCTTCCAGAATTTGACCTTTTTCCAACATTTGCTTTCTCTTAGCCAATTTTCAAATATTCCTGCTTTCCACTGTCTCTTACACATGCTCACTGTTTCCCTGCATGGTCAATGCGTACTGTCATAGCTTTGTATGCCTATAGCAGTAGCCTTGCAAGGTAAATTTGACTGTCTGACTTTTATTCTGACGACGATGTCAGATTCTTTTCCAAGATGTTTTAGTGCTCCATTACCTTAAAGAATCACAGGCTCAAGGTCAATCTTAAATTCTGGTTTCTTGATAAATGTGGGCAGCATCCTTCACCTGGTAATTTGTGTCCATGCCCTTGATACCAGCTTCAGCTTTTCTCCTTTCAGTTCTCTTCATTTTTATTTTGCCTTTTCCTGCTACTGTCTCACAGTCTTTGTAGATCCCTCTTTCTTTTCCAGTTTGAGACTTGGCCATTTTGTACATGGGTTACTACAACTTCCCGTCCTCCTCAATCAAGTAGAAACCATTCTCATTGTTAGAACTTTACTCTGCATCCCTCTGGGTTTGAAAACTGTTCTTGGTTTCGCACGACCCTTGTGCAGTTCCTCTTGCATTTCATCATGCCTGTTTGCTGCACCAAGGTCTATTTCTTACCTCTTCACTGTTGTTGCCCATTCCAGCAGTCTTCGTGTTTTTTTCTTGTTTCCTGTCCCAACTTTTTAAACACCTTTGGGAACTTAAAAAAGATCCGCCAGTCTTTTCTGTCAAAGTAACCTTTAACCCGGTAACTTTTGTGATTACCTGCCTTGGCATTTTGATGCTGTATCGGTTGACTTAATCTTCCTTCCTTCTTCCTTCCTTCCTTCTTCTTTAGTACGTTAGCTTATGCGTTTGCATAGTAAACCCTATGGACAACCAGTGTTTGTGCAATATATCACCAAGCACGCTTAAATTTCTGGCTGTGCTTTGCTAATATTTGCAAAGGATTGCTTTACATTGAAATCTGGTTGGGAGCAGTCTATGGATGTAGAAAGCTTTTAGTATTAGCAGAGATAGGGACAACAACTTTCCAACCTAATAAAAACAGCTGAATATAAAAGGCTTCACACAAATGTGTTAAAAGGAGGCTGTTAGGACCTCTGAAATAAAGCATCCGATATAATTAAAGTGAAGTAGGCTATTAAAAACATACATTCCCATCATGATGAAAGTAGGCTAATATAAACATTGATAAAACCCACACCATTACAAAAGTAGACACAGTTCTACAAACACCTATATAAACCTCCCCATCATAATAAACATGAAGTAGACAGCAAACATTTAACAGAAGCCTTGTTCACCATAATAAAAGCAAATTAGCCAGGCAAATACCACAGGCATCTGTCAGTGGAATCCCTGATCTATTTTGAGTAACTTGGAGCATCTTAGTCCCCACCAGCCATCTTGATGTGCGGCTGCACTGTAAATTGCTTAGGGAAAAAGCCAGGCATTTAGCAGTCGTAAAAGGAAAGGCTGCCTGCTGCTGCTGCTTGAAAGGATTGCTGCTTTGTACATTTTATTTCAATGCTCCTGCAGCAGGCCTGCAGACCTGACTCGTAGTTAGCTTCAGGCAAATGTGTCTCAGTTTTTCTGGCTCTGTCTGTCTCTATCCAATGTTCCCTTTGTGGAGAGAGATAAGATTCATGCACGCATAACTATTCACACTGGTTTCCTCGGTGTGACGAGAGTTCAGCGATAGACACTTCTGATGACTGGGGCTGAGGCTGACCTGCCCGCTAGCCTGTGATGATGGACTTTTCTGCTGGATGGGGTTTGTGGTGCTTCACTTACTACTTCAAAGTGACAGTGGGTCAAATGCATTTTTCTGAAGTGACTAGGAAAAGGACAGGTAAATGGGGGTGAGAGGAGAGAGGCAGATGAACTCTCGGTTCTTCTCTCCTGGTCACCAGCATTGCTTTCTGCTTAACCTGTCATGGAGCTCATGAGGGCCACAAGTGTTTCTCATGCAGAGATGCTCACCGAGGCTGGGTCCTTGACAACTCCCAAGCGGATATGACATTCAGTGTCTAAAGCCAGACATGAACTAATATTTCACACTGTTATCGTGGCACTCAGGAAAACCCTTCATATTCTTAGCAAAGCTGATAGAAAATCACTTGTCAAATGTAGCAGCAAGACAGCTAATCTTTATGGTTTTGATGCCAGGCTCTGATCCTTGCTACGCAGCTATAGCTCCCATTTGATTTCGTGGCAAGGAGGCACAATGTGTGTGTTACCACGGCAAAGCCAGGCACCTGCCCCCGATTGCCCAGCCATTGATACCGGATTTGTGTAGCTTCTACAGCCTTTTGTTCTATATGAATAATAACCTACTATATCTGCCTACTTGATAGTCTCTTTGTTGTTAAAAATGCTGGTGGGAAGACAGGAAAGGACTCCCATGTGTTGTCATACCAGTATCTATGTATTGTGTTAATTCATTGTATAAAGGCATTGGCATCTAGGGTTTGTCAGAGGCCAATACTTGTTCTAGTGGGACTGATAATTTTATGTGGTGCAGAAGCAGAAAAGAGTGATTATCTGAATTTGAAATTAAGTGCTTAAGTGGCCTGCTTTAAATTTTGTACTTTGTCATAAGCTTCCTCAGTGACTTGGGGTTGCTCAGATCACTTCCACAAGCCTTAATTTTCCTGTCTATGATATGGTTATCTCTGTACTTTTCTTACCACTAGTAGATGTCTGGGTTGCCGAGAATCAGTGCTGATAGTGTTTCACATATGGATTTGCAAGAAATATCTTAAATGGGCTGAAAGTTGAATGTTTAGTATGTACAAATATTTTCCATAGTTTGTTTTGAAGACGGTTATATGGCCGAAATCCTGATCCTGCTCTACTGGGAAGTTATTTCAGAGGAGCTGTTGCTGTTTTCCATCTAATATCTTTCTAGCTTACCTTACTGTTAGTAAACAGAAAGTACCAACTGCTGACGGTGGTTATCAGTGAGTTACTGCTCTGGGTTATTTTGTTGAACTCCAGCTTTGGAAATGCCTCTTTTCTCTATTCCCTAATTGGATATCAGTCAGAAAACAACCCAGTCCTGGCAACATGAGATTTTAATGTGCAATGAATAAGTACCTTGAGACTGAAGCCTGTCACTAGAACTCATCTGGAATTGCTTACCACAGGGTAAATTTACCAGAAGCTGTGGCTTAATACTGGAGTTTAAAAGGTGGCACCTAAAGAAATCCTCTTAATGTCTCAACAAGCTGATGTTGACAAGTTCTTTGCATTAAGGACTTACGGCAAAGTCCAAATCCTTACTCAGTGTTAGACAAATAATTATAGAGAATTTTTATCTTGATACTTTGCTCTGAGGTATCCATTCATAAAATATTTACAGTAGCTGCAGAGAATGCAACAACCATTTTTGGTTTTGTGTTCCTTTCTTTTTCTTCTCTCTTCTTAGAACCATGATTCTTATTACTGCAGAACTGTAGGAATAAAAATCAGGCTTTACATTTTTAGCAAAGATGCTTCCAGGGTGAAATTGATTCCCTCCTCC
>Ga0065711_1034614_pt1 | contig 23498 bp, 13 predicted proteins | sample Hoacrofraction12_FD_59098 | JGI IMG/M metagenome (GOLD analysis project Ga0065711, IMG submission 59098) | Hoatzin crop microbial communities from Cojedes, Venezuela - Epithelial fraction 12 v2 (version 2) | ecosystem: Host-associated > Birds > Digestive system > Esophagus > Crop | place...
AGGTTGTGGAGTCTCCTTCTCTGGAGATATTCAAGACCCGCCTGGACAAGGTCCTGTGCAGCCTGCTGTAGGCAACCCTGCTTTGGCAGGGGAGTTGGACTGGATGACCCACAGAGGTCCCTTCCAACCCCGACCATTCTGTGATTCTGTGATTCTGTGAATAAATTCTGGACATCATTACAACAGCTGCTTGGGAGTGGATGCAGTTTGTCTCTGCTTATCAAGCCAAAAGGTTCTACAAATCTCTTTGGTGTGGTTGCAATCACAAGGCCAAATGATTCTGGGAAACACCTCTGTTTTTGGATTTGCCTTATATAGTCTTCTCTGGTTTATTTATTTTCTTCCTTTTTTTTTTCTTAGCTTATTATCTTTCCTTCTTCCTTTCCCTTCCCATTTTCTTTCTCTGTATTTCATGCGCAGTTTCTCTCTTTCTGTCCAACACACACACTTTCATAGGAAGTTCATGCAAAGAACTTTCAGAAGAAAACTGAGCAAATTTCCCTGCTAAGTACCAAAAGCAAGAGAACATGACAAATGGATTGACTACAGTGGATTGATTGATGCTGATTTATAGCTGAAAATTGGATCAATTGCGTCCACATGCACTTTCTCCAGGGACTAAAACAGAGGCAGACTTGTCTGTGTCAGCATTCCTGTACAATGAAACTCACTCTCCTCATGTCACCTCTTCTCTCTCTTTCTAGCCTTTGTCTTCTGTCTTCTGCTTAAATAAAGATCATTGTTAAAATACAGGCTTGCTGCCTTACCTCAGGCACATAACATGATCTTGAGGACACAAATTGCTAATGCTTTATCATGCAATAGTGGTTAATTTTCTATATGTTCTGGGGTCACTGCTCAACTGTGCATACATGCACCTTCCCCTTCACATCCCTGTGTCTGCCAGGGATCCTCAGGTGGCTTTGCAAATCAGCTTCCTCCTATTTACACTTTGGATCTTACTTTTCATTACTGCTGAACGGCGAAGGAGAATTAGCAGGATCTGTTTATCTTAAGTCTGATCTGGAAATCTTTATTTATGATGGTTACTGCTATTCACAGATCTGTACATGTTCCTGTTGCCCTTTTTAGGACAGCTGAGTGAGTGGGATTTGTAGGGCAGTGCTGCTCCTTAAATCTACTGCCTTAGTCAAATCATTCCTGAGCGAAGCAGAGTAATAACTAGAAGCATCAGCATGTCCTAATCCAGATAACGTACCAGAAGAAAAAAGGACTGCAAGATATCCACAGAAAATAGGGAGAAAGTTACAAAACCTACCGTTACAAGCTTCAAAACTTGGAGGCAATAGGAAAGGGAGGACTTAATTACAGCAGTATTCAGTTTCTTATAGCACATTACAACATGATTTAGTGAAGCAATATATTTGTACCATGAAAAAAATAAATTGGAAGGAGTTTAGATGATACCAGCAGATGAGGAGACCCCTGTATTAGCAGAACTTTTATGACTTCTGTTTCTGAAGAGAACTCACAGTTCCAGGGCATTTCTACTGTCCCCAGCCCACAGTAGGGGCTGTTTCTCTGCTGTCCTGCAGTGAGCAGCCTCTGTGGCCACCTCACTTCTACAGTTCTCAAAGCCACTTCTGAGCTAAACCCAAATTGCTCTTCTAAGGGAAAAGGGCAGGAAAGACTTGTATTTGAATACACACTTTCCTGTATGCCGCTTTATTTTGGGTCTGGTTTGACAGCATCCAACTGTGGCTTTTGTTTTTGCTGTGTGGTTAGGGGGCTGACAATGAGCAGACAACAGAGTCCTCCTTACAGTACTTCCCGTGGTCCTTAGCAGTAAGGTCTAGATGTTGCTCCCTGACAGGGCGGCTGGGTTTTGCAGGCAGACTGAGCTGGGGTAAACTAAGGCTAGCTTCACAGCATAACAAGGACCAAAATCAGGGGAGTACATTAAGGTTCACTCCAGGAGTCACCTCACTCAGATAAGTGGTGTCATGCCAAACACAAAGCCACAAAGTGTTTGCTTGCTCAAGGTCACCCAAAGAAGCTCTGGCAGGATAAAATACTGAGCTCAAACCTTTCAAGTTCTGGGCTAAATGTTGTGATCATTTGACAGTTAGTTGTCTTGTCATCTAATCACACTATTGAGATACCAGCATTGATATGAAAAGCCAAAGCCTGTTATTGGTAGGAAGTGGGAATTTTCTGTGAGCTCCTAAGTGGCCACAAAGTCCATGGCAATTCAGATGCAGTCTTCATCAAACTGAATCAATCCCTAAATATGTGCTTAAACTATTTTAGGTATCTTTAGTTCAAGGGCTTTCTAGTGCTACAAAATTGAGCTGCATTGGGTAACAGCAATCATTGGACAATAAGGTTTTGTATCATAATAGAAGGCAATTCCCCCCAGGATTAACAAAGTGACAAATTTTAAAAGGGCAGATTTTAAAACTATGAGGAAAATGGTTAACAGCAGGCTGAAGGGCAAAGTAAAAAACTTTAAAACCACAGAAACAGCCTGGAGGCTATTCAAGAACATTGTGTTAGAGGCACAGATGGTTTGTGTATCATTGAGAACAAAAACAAAGTAAAATGGTGAGAATAAAACTATGGTTAAGCAGAGGAGTACAGGGCCTTATTGAGGCTAAAAAGATACCCTTTAAAAGCAGACAGGCGTCCTGAACAACCTATCCAGATCAGGCCATCGCTTATGTTGATGAAATGTAAGTTAGTAATGATGAGTATTAAGGAAGTGGTCAGCTAAAAGTAGTGAGGATCTGGTGAATAAAGACACAGAGACATATGTACTTGTATCACGTGATTTTGACACATTAAAGTTTGAAACAGAAATGTCTCATTGTTCTCTTGAGATTCCCTTGAATTTCCACTCTTTTTTTTAAGAAAAGAGCCTATCATCCAGAGAGATGAAACTAGGCAGAAAACAAAATTAAATGTTTCTGCAAAGATGCTACTAGTAGATGCTCAAGCTGCTTACCCTGGTTATTTCCTATTGCCATCTTGCTTTCCAGGCAGCCTCCCCCCTGGCTGCTTGCATCTCACCTCTTCTGTTCTGGCCAGAGGGCAGATCCTTTTGCTCATGTATATTCTGGGTTTGATTATTCACTGAGAAGTCCAAATTCTCCCTGTGACAAACATTTTGCAGCAAACTCTACTCTGAAATGCTGAATTAATTATTTGCTAAGAACAGTCCCAATCAAAACAAGTATATTACCTGAATGTGTCTTTATGCAAGAACTGAATAGCTGAGTACAATAAAGACCTTCTAGGATGCAGAGGAACAATAAAATTTAAATTTTGGCAGTGATTTTTTTTTCCCATAGAAGACAGCAAATAATGCTTTTTGTGTCAGGTAAAGGGACTGAGAGAAGTGGAAGTTACCAAAGCAGACAGTATGGATTAAAACGAGAAATTCAAGTTTAGCAAGTATTGATGGTTTTTCTATGTAGTAACATAGGCAGTACGAGATATAATGACAATTCACTAAGATCTCAAAGTAAATACAGCAAGATAAGATCTATGGGTAGCAGTACCTGCTCAGAACCAAATCTGAGAAAAGAAAGTTTACTTTGTAGGCATTTTAGTAATTTGGTTTAATGATTTCAGAATACATGGTTTGTTTGAAATGGACTGGAGATGGGAGAAAAATAAGAAATATTTGCAAGAAACATTACCTAAACAGGGAGGAGTTGAAGCCACATTCATTCTGTATTTCTGCCAGGAGACGAGAAGAAAGGGAGGAAAAAGGGAGAAAAAGAAAATTATTCTGTAACCATCTCACAGAACATCTCCTGAGATGCGTTTGTACTTTCCCAACACAGCTTTTGAGAGGAGACGTTGAGTACTCCCCACTCCTTCAGTCAAGTGAGTGTCTTCCATAGAGGTGGGAACAGTACCTGGAAAAATGAAGCTCAGATTGTGGGTAGGGAAAGAAGGAACTGGGGAATGAGGTAGTTGGAGGTACAGAAAGGTTTGGTTTATATGGGCAGACTTTGGATAAACTTTTAACACTGTTGACCTCCTAAACCCCTGTGTACTTCATTAATCATTCTGTACACAGATGAGAACTTTCAGAACATCTGGTGCTTTCCTGAAGATCTCCAGTGTATAGGAACTTCAGCCTTTAATTTTGAACCATTGTGAACTTTAGAACAAAAGTTGAGCCTGAGATTATGCGTCACTCACAAGAAAGAGAAATTTTACATCACTAGTCTTTAGCAACGGATCTTATTGGGTTTTGTTTTTTGTCTTCCTAGTTTAAAGCAGAAACTGCATGCCACTAATCAGCCATGGCACATGCACACACATACACTATTATATGTGAATACTACTCCAATGCTACTTTATAAGAACCTTGGACACTTCAGTTTGATTAACACTTTGATAAGACATACGTTTTCCTTGAAGAAAGCAAGGCCATGGGGATTTGTTAAAAATTCAGAAAAGGAAGTTACTGTGAAAAGATTTAATTCAGTTACAGTAAGTAATACATTCTACTAATGTAATATGGACACAAAAAAATGTTAGGCCCCTTGAGAAATTAGAATAATTTTGTTGGATCCTTTATGAATGTATATAATTATATTTATGTATGTGTCTGTATGTATATCTATATTTATGAAAATATTATTATGCATGTCCCTGTGTATGAATACATTTAGAAAACAAACCTGTGACCATAAATCAGATCAACAGAAACAGTATAAAGTGGACTACTGTACATCTTTATTTATAATATGTAGGATGCCAAGACAGAAAAATACTAAAAAAGAAATACATATTGTTTTTCAAGCTGAAGCATCAATATGGTTGTAATTTTAATGTTTCTTGCTGGAAAAAGGTCATCTTTGGCGAGGTCGGTTTTTTCTTAAGGTCATTTCACATTGAGATATCTGCCTGCTTTTGACATTTCATCTAGAAGAGGCACAACTATTCTGACACATGAAATGGGTTCTTTACAAACCCAATGGCTATTTCTATCAACATCTGTTATTCTTACACAAAAGGGGAATATGCATTGATTGCAAAGAAGGCTTTGCATTTTTTGGAGAATATTAATATATATATATATTTTGTACTTAAAGGTACAGCAATGTCCATCTGAAATAGAAACAAGAAAACACTGATCTATATAAGACTTAAAACAAATAACCCCATGGAAGACATCTTTTACTAATAAATAGAATAAAAGAAATGTAAATATGTTAATTGTTGTTGGTAAATTGTCGCACTGCTCTCTGTAAAGCAGCAGGGCAGTGAAATTCACTAAGCATTTGTGTAATTACTTTGTGATTTTGGCACAGAAAAAGCACAATAAAAATATTTTTCTTTACATTTTGTGTGAGATTTTTAATTGCATATTCATTCTCTAAATTTCAGTTCCCTCTAGCGCTGAGTAAGATAGCAAAAATCTGTTGCTTTATAAATCCCCCATCTTGTATCCCCACATTTTCGAACCCCAGAATTGTTCTGTATTTGTGGCATGACATCTATGTAATTAAAATAAACTCTGTCAAAGTAATTCAGACTCACAAGGACAATTTAATTTTTCTAGAAAACAGTCCAGGATTCTACTGGCTGAACCCTGGTCTAGTTCAAGAATGTTTCACAGTATTTCTATCCTGAGGAACAGCACAAGGAAGACCATAGCTTCGTTCTTGCTCCTCATTTGCAGACAGTTCAATTAAGCCTTGGACAATCCAAAGCAAAAGCATATAGTCCATCCTTCAGTAGTTAGGCTGAAGCGTTGTGACCAGTCACGTGGTGTTAGATCTGTTCCCATATTGATGGTCTGCTCTTTACGAGCTATTTCTTTCTCCCAAAATTAATGCCATTTTATCAGAAAACAGGTTTTGTCTTCTGATTATATTCATCTGGCAAGTGCTCAAATCTGCTGTTTGTGGATGTTTGTAGGAACATACTTTTGCTCACATGAGTATTTGAGAACAGCGACTAATAAAGGACACGAACAGGCTGAATCCAAACCCTGTTCTTGAATCTAGCAAGCTGTGAGTGAACAATTTTCGTACTATCTCTACTGGCTCACCAATCTTGCAGCACCAGTAAACAGCATGTTTGGAGTCACTGCACTTCCTTACTTTCGAAATGTGTCATATTTAACTTCTCTGCAGTATGAGGACGCGTGGCAGACATTCACAGAGAATTACAGGTGCTGTTTTTCTGGACTGAAGCCATATGTCCATAGGGCATTGAAGAGGTTAACATCCAGGTGTAGGAGCTTTAATTGTTAGAACATGTTCTGTGTTGCTTCCAGACTTTGGCCTCAGATAAACATCTTTGACATATCTTATTAAAATGTCATAATTAGATTTATTTAGTGCACTAGGATCCAGACCATGTCAGGTCTGTGGATGACTGAAAAATACTTCATCAGCTTTTGATGGCTTCACAGGACAGCAGGGCAATCAGCTCCTATTTCCCACTAATGCATCTCTGTTTGAAAACAGGACTTGCATGTTCTCAGATTGTGCATTGACTGATACAAGGCAAGCGCAAACACTCTCACGTTCTGCAGTGTTGCATTTCATTAGAAAATAATGCTTAGAGTCTGAATATGCTGAAGTAATGTTAAGGAAACATTAAAGCACCCTTAACTCTGCCATTTTGTGCCTAGGGCGTGCAGTTATCATATGAAATGTGTGGCCTTTCCTTAAACGGTTCTACAATAGTAGCAATGGCTGCATAATGGTACAAATAAAAATAATACTGCAGTGTAAGTAGTGGCTCTGATCATTGTACTTATTCCCATATAAAGTCTGAAATGGCAAAATAGATAGTTTTCCAACTTGCAGTACCATCATCATTTCACTGAGGTTGGCCAGACCATGGGCCAGAGAGATAAAGAAGCACAAAAATTAGCAGCTGGGATTGTGCTAATGTGTGTAGAAGTATAAATTTCAACTACGTCCATTTAAGTAAGTGGTACTCATAGAATTTAACAGAAGTAGGAGCAAGATGACAGTATGGTCTGTAATGCAAAAGCAAAGTCAAATTCATGCCCTGCAATGATTTATCACATAGGACAGCCTGAAGTTACTCTCAGCCATCAGATTGTGGCTACACAGAGATAAAAAGGGATTTTGGAGAATTGTCAGTTGATAGCTAATAAGAATTTCAACTCTGGGCTTATAAATACGATGAGTTTTTATTATGCTGGTAGGCAACCTAGAAAGCATTAAAGGCAAATCGTGTGGCAGGGGCCTACAAACATCTTGCTTAATGAGAACTAGAAACTACCTCACATCAGAAAGGACCAATCTTTCTACAGGGCCACTTTAACATCTCCCCCACACTGGTTTACACAATTGCCTCCCCTGGCAATAATCCCCACAGCTTCTGTACTGGAAGCAGCTTAAGGGGTCTCAGCCTTCTTTGCACTGTAATAAGATCGGATTGAATGATGAATGTCTGCCCCATCTGAGAAACCCAGCTTTATTTTTGCAAGAATGAGCCCAATAATGAGTCATATGTTTTCAAGCTGAAATAAAGCTCATTCAACATATATGGACGTCATTTGCTTCCAAATAGAGTTGATCAGATGTTTCACTGAGCAGAAGATGCACATAGAAGTTCGTTACTGAGGCAGCTCAGCTTACCTCGAAGGGCAGTGGGCCCGGTGCTGGTTGTTTGTCTTTATTCTCTTGCCCCAACCAGTTAAGACCAAAATGTGAGAAAACAAGGGAAAAAGGGTATGTATCTACTTGCATTGATTTGAATGGCAGGATGATAGTTATCTTCAGTCACTGAGGTGGGTGGGAGCCTGACACCAAAAGAATTTGAGGAGGAAGTGCTGAATGAGAAAATCACTGCCTCAGAGAAGGGTTGCTTACTCGGCACATGGAAAATATGCACTCTGTAGGTGGGTATTTAGTATACTAAGGTAGAGGAAGGAATATGCAGGAAGAGAGTAATTGTAGAGAGATTACATGGAGGAGAGGAAAGAGAGGTGTCTGAAGTGACCGCTTTTCTCCTGCTTTTCTCCTGGGAAGGGAGCATGGTCATTGTTGCCATTGCTGATGCCACTGCATATTGACCTGTGTCTTGCCAGGGCACCACATTGGGGTTTTAAGCTTTCCTTAATTTTTTCCCTACAGCCTCCTATTGAAAGGAAGGAACAAAGGAATTATTCTGAATATCTTTCTCATCGGAAGGCAGTGATTCAGATTTCTTCTTCCATTTTCATCCTTTGTTGATTGAGTTGTCCAGCACCCAACCTTGGCAACAGAGGCTGAAATGAGCAATGTCTTCATAGCTTTGCCATGCTGTGTCAGTATGGAATAACCGAGCCTTATCGACTGCATGCTGGGTCCGACATTCAGCTGAGTTCCTTTGGAATTTTTATCACTAGTTTTTATAAGACACTCAGAAAGGCCTTACCCGTGATGAATTGTAAACTACTGAATTCTGCTTTTTCTGGAGACTCCTGGAAAGCACCCACATCTGGAGGAGTTCTGCATATAGCAATAAGCATGTGTGATAAGCTGAGGCCATTCTCAAGGACTATGATCTATAAGTTGCACTATACTATGTCATAATTCCTTGGAGTCTCACTGATATTTTACAGGACATGAACCCTTATAGCACAATCTAGAACTATTGCCCTATTATCAACACTTATTGATACTCCTGCTGATGGCAGTAGAAATAGTAGTAAAAATATTTTGGTATCCAATGACCTGTGTCAATATTGGATAGTGGTATGAGATCATTCATGCTGCAAAGGTAGCATATATATTGACAGTTGTAGTTCCAGCAATGGATAGAAGACAGCTATTACTGCCATCTCCAACTTACATGCAGGACACTGAGACACACAAACGATTTACTCGGAACTGAATGCTAGATCCAATGCATTGCCCGCTGTAGTGCTGTTTTATGGGCCAATTTTGTCCTTTATCAGCTGCTGACAAACAGATAAAGTTGGTGATAAGCTCAGAATTTTAGTCTTCTGGACTGAATGGAATTTGCTTCTATGATTCCTCACTTACTGATGATTCGATTCACTGAGATTACGATATACAATAAGAAAATCTTGAAAAACAGGCCCTTGATTCATTTTGCTGGGGTGGGGCTGGGGGGAAGAAAGACTAGGAGGAGGGAGAAGAAGGAATCTTATTTCACTGTGCTGTCATCCATCTTAGATGCTTCTGGATCTGATGCCTCCAGTATGTTTCCCATCACAGCTGTTTGATAGTGTTTATTGTAAAAGTGTATTTCCACTACTGCTCAAAAAAACTCCAAGGCTGTTTTTGGAACAACTTAAAATGTCTTTACACGAAGCATTCAGATGATCTTACAGTTTTGAAGCCATTCTAGTATGGAGACACACTGTAGGGTCATAGATGCCTAATTTTTGCTATCCTTCTAGTCCCATATGTTTTTACAGTCCCTATGAATATATTAATCGCGCGCTTGAGGGCACACGGGTTTTGCATATAATTTTACCTAGACAACATTTCACTAAGTTATCAAAATCTAGACTCTTTTAGGGATAACAGAGACTATCTATTATAACTCTTAGGTCAATCACCTCTCCTTCATTAATGTATTCCAGTCGTTGCTCCTACTAATGTATATATATTTTTATCTCTCTCTTTCATTACAGCTATGAGAGAGCACCATAACAAACCACCTCTAGCACCTCATCTTCAATCAGAAGAGGAATGACTATTCTCCTGAGTCCACAGCTCCACATTATTAACATTCTGTCCCTGCTTATCTGCACCTAACCTTACCTTATTTCTTGTTTATGTGAAGGAGTCTTTCACCTTTCCATAATTTTTTAAAAGGCAAAGAAGAACAAGAAAAAAACCCTCTACCATGTCACTGGTTTTTGCCTCAGAAGTAGAAAGAGTAACTATATTTTTTCCCTCTTTTTAGAGGTCCCTTTTTAAACTATTTAGACATTCTGGATGGATTGGACCAAACTGTCTTCTGGAGTAAACTTTCTGAGTTTAGCAGAGCTGCATGACTTTACAGTAGGAAAGATCATGAACACCTACAATCAATTTGTATGTTATCAACATGAAAGTATTTTTTTTTAATCTGTGCTTCAATATCTTAATAGTAAATTGTCAGCATGAGGAAGAACAATGAATAATGTCCATGACTGTTTATAGTTATTTATCACTACCAGCGCTACTTATTTCTATCCAACTACACATCCTACAAGAGTGAAAGAAAATCTACAAAATTCTTCCTAAACTACAGTTACATTTTATTCAAAATGTTATTCACAAGTTATTGCTAGTGTGAAAATTCAACGTGAACCTGACTAATGCCCAGAATCTTAATGTAGACAAAATTATGTGCTTAATCTCATCACAAATACAAAACTATATTATATCTATGAAAGAATTTGCACTTGTCTTCAATGTATCCTTTTCATCAGTGTTTTAGGCTACAGACCTCTGAAAGGTACTCTGAGAAATAAAGAGTTGTCCTATGTTATGTTGTTGAAAGAAATACAGATGAGGCTCAATTTTAAGCACACACACAAATTCCAACTTCTTTCAAAAATGTTTTTCTGGATACCATGCCATCATGCCTAATGGCCATAAATTTCCTCAAGCTTTCTTCATTTTAAAATTCATAGAGGTAAACCCTATTAAAATACATGGCGGAGTTGAGCTTGAAGATCTTTCCAGTTATTATTTTCCCTCCCATTAATGTATCGTAAAACTGTGAAGAAGTGTCTCCAATCACTTTGCATGTATTCACAGAAACAATGTAAAAGACTGTGATTCAGCTTAAGGTTTCCTTTAGACAGGTTTTAAAGTTTCGGCTATCAGATCGTTAGAAGACAGGCCCCACAGCAAGAGGTCCAGACACTTTCTTTTCATAGTTACTTGTTTTCATTATGGGTGAAAGACAGGCACCTTTATGTTAGGTAGGATGGATTTTACCTGCTGATACATCCCTTGAAGTTTGTGGCCAGAGGCTGGTTGATTCATTTTGCCAGTAATGATGGCTTATTTGTGGTTACTGAATCATGCAAAAAAAGTAATTCTTGCTATTTTTAACACATTGTTTTGCATGCATGGTATTACCAGTGAATTTCATAAACTGCACTAGTGAATCTACATATACAAGAAGCCTGCCTTGTTTCATCTGTAAAATAGGATATTGTTATGCTATAACTGGGTTTGTACTTGTTTGTGGGCCTTCTACCAAGGAGAATGGGGTCGTGTGCTTTCCATAAATAGTCCATACTATTATTTGCATGTACTAATTCAATGTTTTACATAAAAAACAGGTTTTAAGAGAATAATTAAATTAGAGATATTATTCTTTCTTTAATTTTTAGCGTATTACAAAATCTCTGATAAAGCTACCCTGCTTTCTTGCATTCTTCCTTATTTACAAAATCAGTAGTCTTTATTCCTTATTTTACAAGGTGTGTGTTTGATCTCATTTCCAGAAAATAGTTGAATTATACACATAATCCTTCCTCTTCTTGTTTTCCTCTGTTGATGAAGCAATATATGACTGAATTACAAGAAGAGAAATATTTTCTCAAACTTTTTCTTCCAAAATAAAGTTAGGGTAAAGAGCATTTCTTCAGAACAAAGGTATGATGTACACAAAGATTTTTTTCAGCAGGCACAAATGCAATATCTCGTCTTCAGTTGTAGGATATATTTAGACAGTTTCAGGCCAAAATATCTAATATGAATTAGTATTATTCTTCTTGGGTAAATGGATTTGTAGAGATATTAGATGTGAACCTTGAAGCATAGGATTTTTGTTTGTTTGTTTGCTTGTTTGTTTGTTTGTCACATTTGTTTCCTTCCTGCATAAAGGCAAATTTCCTGCATTTTTTTCTGTGGATGAGAAATTAAGGGTCAGCTACTCATTCCTGAGTCTATTTCCAGAGAAAAGGGAATGTTAAAGTAAATATTCCATAAAATAATTTTTGGAAGCAGCTGGAGAGCTTCAGACCTTGTTGACTCTTTTGATTTAATAATATATCACATAACCCCAGGAGAATCAATATCAGGAAAACGATCGTGTTAGAATTCAGACAAAAAATTTTGGCTTCAGTTTTAAATTTACTAAAATGTTCAAGGTGATTAACTTAAAATTTTTCTTTTGTTAACAATATTTTTCTCTCTGTTTTTAACTGAAGTGTTAATTATTTTCTTCTTCCTTTTAATATCTCTGTTTACCTAGTTTTATTGTAAAGTAACAAAACAGTAAGAAAACTGGGCAAAATGCAAAGAAAATCCCAGCAACTCTTTTTTTCTTTCTCTTCTTTTCCAGTGGGAGAAATGAGGAAGAAAAAAAAAATTGCAAGAAAAATGAGACAGCAGGTTGTGAAAGACCAAACAGACAATTCAGCTCAGAAGATAAAAATAAATAATTTCCAATTTTTCCTGTTGATTTCTTTGCTGAGAAATAGATGACAAGGAAAGTTTTACAAAACTATTAGGATATGATTGAATGTGCAAGTTGGAAATTTTGAGTAAACTCTAGTCTACGCTTTTATTGTCATTAACAGTTTTAAGAAATATGCAGAGCTGAATATTGTTAATTTGCAGCTATTGCCTTTTACTCAGTAAGTTGTAGGGCTCTGCTCTGCTATTTATGAAGTTCAGTATAGCAAACAGCAGTGCCACAAATATTCAGCTAACAGTCAGCCCAGTGTTTCTGTTTCTTTGGTTTTGAACAAGGGTATTTTAACCTCAGCTGACAGAGCTCAGCAATGCTGGGCAATTGAAGAAACAACTACAAAGAATGGCAAGAATCTGACCCTATTAGTTGTCATCTGCCTACTTCTGCAGGAGATACTTCTTCAGGTGCTTCTTTATGTACAGACAGAAGCACTAACCACCATTTCTTAACTTTTTTCTTGCCAGCAGGTTGCAATCATTCTTCCTAGATGTTGACCGTGCCATCATCAGCTACACATCTGTCACTTGCAGACAGTATCATTCCAGTACATGCTTCAGGAGATGGTATATGCATGCATTTCTCAGGAAACAGAAGTCGTGCAGAATGTACTTTTCAACTTCATTTTGGAATTCCTTCAAAGAACAAATTCCATTCTGGGCACTGTTTGACATTAGTTATGGACAATCAAAATACTTATCGTGAATAAGGTAGTGAGTGAGCACAGCTTTTTAATTTATCTCTACATTGTTTCTGATTTTTTTGTTATATTTGTGTGACATTTCTTATTTCCAGGTACTCAAAGAATAGTTTAAGCAAACAAATTTCAGTCTGTCAATTGCTTGTGAACTATTCACAGTGACTATTGGCTAATTATTGCTGCTAGTCTGTGATTTCCACTTAAATCATGTAACACTGCTTTTTCACCTTCAAGTCAGAGCAAAGACCACTTCTCTAAATGGAGACACTCATTAAAGTGCTTAACATGAATGAAGAAGATAACTTAAGGCATCATTTTGGAGAATTTAGTGTGTGGATTTTCTTAAAAGCTATGAAGCAGAGTTCATTAAAGACACAGCTGGGATAGGACAATGCATTAAAATGTGGTGTAATTAACTTATATAGAATAAAAGATTAAATATTCATAAAAGTCCTCAACTTTGGCTCCTCTGTTACTATCTTGCTTTGAAAGAACTTACTTTTCCATTTCCTTAGTCAACCTGTAATCACTAGTATGGCTGCATATATGACAGGCAGTGGTTATAAGTAAGCCACTGTAGTTGACATCAGCTCCAACTTAGTTTTGCTTCTGTTAGGATTTCCTGATTGTGCACTGAAAAGATATTTGATTGATAGTAGAATAGAAGATATCTGAAGAAAAAAATTAAACTGAATTCATGCTAATGGGGAGGGGAGCTATCTCATTAAGGAAATAATTGAGCTGTTAGTTAATTTTACTTGTTATTTGTAGAAAAGGACAAAAATCTTCCAAGGAATTAATATTCTTCCCTAAAAGATTAAAAGAACAACAAAAAAGTTTGTATCTTAGATGTATTTAGTAATTATGCTCCTGACACATTTTTTCAATCATCCTAGGCAGAAGTAAAAAAAAAAAAGGTAATTTACAGAACATTGTATCAGCTTTTCCTGATCAGTTTTTCTCTGCCCCTCCCCCAGTCTTATTAGAAGCAATTTCTGCTAATTGATAATTAATACCTTTACCTTTGTTAAAAGGAGCTACTTGTGTATCAACACTTCGAGTTTGATACATTCAGTATATTTCACTATCACTGTAAATAATGCATAAAATTAATACTGAAAAATAGTATTACAAAACAGATTTAATATTTCATTTATTATTTTATCTCTTCATGGTACTCTACAGTCTTTCTCTCCCTCTAAATCTATAAAGATTTGTAATAAATAGCTGTTAGATCAATATAGTAAAAGTGTAAACATTTAAACATCAATAATCATTGGACATGACTGTAGAAGGATGGCACAAAACATGTGAGTTCAAGTGATGCAGTGAACTTTGCCTTCTTTTTTCTAGTTAACTTCAGTAAAATGGAAATTTGCCATTAAAACTAAACTTTGTTTCCATATTTGTGAAATTATTATTCCACTTAAAAAAAAAGAAGATTGATTTTGTCTGTATGTTAAAATCAAAGAAATTGTTGGTGATTTCAAAGTAAAAGACCTTTGGCCATGTGAACACGGGGCAAACTGTTCTCTGAATGATACCACCCATGACACGCTGCTGGAAAATTACCCTATAGCTTCCCTACAACCTTATTCTTTCACTTATACTCATCTCCTTTCAGGGCTCGATGCAATCAGTCATACATCAATATGATTGAAACAAAGAATACCATTTTATTTACATAACGTGACCTTTTTCCAGGATTTCAGTGATGAATAGCCAACAGACTGTTGAATGCAGACAGAACAACTGAGTCATGATTTCAGGATTTGTTCTTATCTAATAGCTTCTTCTGATATAATTTTAGCAAAGAGAAACCCTTCAGGTAGGGATAGGCTTGAGACAAACTAATATCTTGCTGTAAGAAAGCAGAGGGGTTTAGATATCCATTGCTACACATATGCAGCAGAACTGCAAGGAAGGGTTGTGCTGGAGGAGCTGCAGCCCCAGTGCAGTTGCCCCATCCTGTCTCACAGTGACGAGGGGTAGCCCAAGCCACAGGGCATCACAGCTGCACCCTTCTCTGATAGACAATGCATGAGTCACGGTTTGGTCCCTGACAAAAGCACCTCTGTCCTTGGTATGTTAAGGCACTATTAGCCTCCTTCCAGGTAAGAACCATCATACAGCAGGAATTTCACTGAAATTCTGAGAACTCAGCCTGTGCCATACCATAAAAGGTCTGAAGAAGCATTATAAGCTCTTGACATGAAACTTTGTTTGAAATACCAACGACCTCCTGCATTCTCTGTGGTTTCCATATAGTCTCAAGCTGTAGCAAAGGAGAGAACATTTAAGTTTCTAAGAGTCATATCATGGGCAACCACATCATGGCCTGCTTTGGACGAAGTTTTTTCAGGTGCTGACAGGAAAAGAGGAAAGATATTGCTACTAAGCCACTGCCTCAGCATCCTGGAGACTTTGAGAATGAAGATAATTTCTCAGTTCCATGTACAAATGGATACCAGGATTTCTGAACTAAGCAAATCAATCTAAACTTAAACAATTATTCTGGTTGCTTGTCCCTCTACTCTGTTTCTGTCATCTCAGTCTTGTAAACAATGAATATCAGTCTAATCACTATGCTCTGAGAGTCAGTGTTGCATCAACCTGGAGTCATCCATTCTGCAGCCGCAAAACAGACTTCATAGAAACAGTCCGACAGCATCATACAGAAGATATATAAGCTTTTATCTTCTTTCTTGCCCAACGAAATCCATTCATCTGAATCTCACTGAAGAATTCTGTTGGATCACAAGGGCTTCTTGACATATAGAATGATCTACACCTTACTTCCATTTATCCATACATGCAATGCAGAAATAGGAAGAAATGAGATGATTATTTTTGTTTCTAACATCAGAATAAATACTATGGCTTGATTTCAAAAGAACAATATATCTCACCACAGCATGCAAACAGAATTAAAATTAAGTAGTAATGCAAAATTCAGCCTTCTATTTTTGCTAGGTTTTGACATATGTCTGACTGGGATAGCTACTGTATTCTCTGAATTGCAACAGAAATGAACTTGGCTCATACTGTTTGGAAACTACTGGACAACCATCACTGGTTCATCAGAACCATTCTGTTTCCTGGTGTACAGTAGCTAATGGGTACAAACACTTGTTAAAGGACTGTAACTGGTTAATTTGGGTGGGTATTTTCCACACAAGACCTCATACTGCTCTTCAACCTGCTGAAATACGAAGTGCCAACTGGCATAACACTGTAAAACTCTGCTGCGAATATGAGAACTATGAAGCCAAAAACACAAGCAAGTCCTAGAAAGGAAAATAAAGCAAACAGAAGGCAAATATCCATTTCAGAATAAAAGAACATGATCAAATTAGTAAAGCATTGATAAGACACCAGACAAAAATGAGAAAAATAAAACTAAAGCAACAAAGAAATACAAAAAAAAATCCTGATTAAATGTTTTTGAAAGCTTAGTTATAATCTCCTTGGGTAAATCCATGAAATATGTAGACACACGGCTTACTCAAGGTATTTTTTGGATCCTGATTCTGTGAGGTCATCATATTCAGGTACGTTTAGTAAATTTCAGAATTGGAGCTGGGGAGGATGCAATTTCCCCTTCTGCAGACATTTTGTGATATTATGATGAATATGTTTTATAAATAAAAATCTAAACTTTTGGAAGGATGTTGAGTACCTTGACATGCACTTCAGTGCCTTCAAAATTATTTGTCTTCATAATTTTTCCCTTCTCTCATGTAAGTGTACTTACCTAGTTCAAATAAAAAGTAGCTTCAAATGAAAAAGCGAATTTTGAGTTTCAAAACATTGAAACAGTTTGTTTCAATCATTTTGGTTCCATTTGTTCTTAATTTGGGGGAAACAGGAAAATAGTCAAAAACAATCTTGTACTGTTTAGAGCTTTGATTGCAGTGAATTGCCATTTTATGATGAAGATATATATCATAGAAACCCTCCCAGCCACGTTTCAAGAGAAGAGAAGAAAAAAATGTCCTTTTGCCCAGCATTGCAGATTGAACAATGACTCTTCTACCTTCTTGAATGTTTTCTTTTTACAAAGCCAAACACTCTACAAATCAATAGTCCATTGTACAGGGAGGTGTTCTTTAGTTCAACACCTTGATTTTCTATTGGTTTTTGAAGAGACAACTATTTCTGGCAGAGCTGTTCTTTCCTAGCTGGCCCTTCTGTCAACCATATGCACATATAGAGAAGGCATTTTATTTTTAATCAACAATCAAAGTGCCGAACAAGTCAATGGTCATTGATATCCTCCCCAGACCTGTGTCTACAGGATACTTGAGTAGTGATTTCAGCAGTATCCACAGGATGCTGATACCAGCAAGCTCTTCTAGAAGAGCTGAGCTCTGAGGAAGCTTTGCTCTCTTCTCCACAACCACAGCTCCCAGTGCCTGTGGTGTGTCACTAAACACCATCTTTGACTGAATAAAATATTACTTTATTTGCTTTCTAGGATCTGCTGTTTGCTACTGCTGCTCACACCTCCACTACATTTACCCAGGACACACAAGAGAGCAATTGCTTTCCTACCCCAGGACTAGACAGAACAGATATCCAGCATCAGATTGGATTAGTATTTCAGTTCACCAGTGCCAGAGACTGAGTGCAAACGATAGTAGAACCAAACGCTGTTTTTGTTGCCTCTTCTCAATGCCTTCAATGTCTGACTCAGACTCTTGTTCCCATTGGTGACTGGTTCTGTTCCTGAGCATTTTGCGGGGGTTTCAAGGTCTTTAGCAAGCATTGAAGATGCAACTAAAAGACATCGACAACGAAAGAGTCTTCTGTGCCTGATCAGTTAAACCTCTCCTAGATCGACTGGATGCTGGATCATATGAGTAAGTATGTATATACAGAAATTTTTTAAAATAGACCAAACCAATGGGGCCTGTGCAAATATAGCAGTATAAATAAATAAATATAAGCACATTTAATTCTTCATTTTTCCAGAACAACACAGTAGGACTGCTTTACATTTCCAATGGGACCTGACTATATGGAAAATACAATATACAGTAGAATTAAGGGTTTTTTTTTTTATTCAGGCATTTTTTACTGTTCTGTACACAGGTTATGACCTCTCACCTCCTGTTTATTTCTTCCCATGTTGACCTTTCACTGAAGCACAAGGCTAATTTTGTGCTCCAGTGACCAAGAATAGGAATTTGTCACTTTATTCAAAATGGAATGAATACAGGTATGTCTGGCATTCTCAGCTGGGCTTAACCCTCTGCATGCTGAAAACAGTCAAATAGCCAAGTGATCTCTATTAGGAAATATCTTTTCTGAAGTTGTGCTATTTTTTGTAACAAAAGAGCTTTGCTTCTTTTGTCTGAAAAAGGGTTTTTCTTTTTCTGTGCACAGCCGGGTACAGTTTTCTTTGTTGCAAAATACAATGAACCAAACAGAAGAAAATGACAGGTTAGAGGTCCATAGAAATTTGCAATGGTTCTAAGGGAGAACTTTCATTAGTGTTAGGAAATAACCTCCATCTTAATTGTCTGCTGTACAAACAAAGTTTTATGTGTTATCTTTGACTGAGAAAGAAATAACTAATTTCTCCAGTAAGATGCCAGTAATGAATTCTTATGGACTAATCTTAATAAGTATGTGCAAAATAATCTATGCTTCTCATGTTGAGTTATAAAATATAATTCTTTTCCTTATGCAAATACTTTCACTGGTACTTATCCATCTATTCAAATCTTCTATGCAGTAGGGCTCCTTTCTCCAGCTGTAAGTTCTGTAAAGGGAAAAGACGTCAGTGTATCCATGCAGGATTCGAAGTCAACACTTAAGTCCTCTGTTAGCATTACAAAGGATAAGGGTGCCAGCAAAAAACCCCAGTAGGTCTCAAGTGAGACAGTTGGTAGATTCAAACACTACCTACCAAAATCAAATAAGTCGTTCCATGAGAAACGAACTTCCAAAGTGTGGATTCCTACAAACATATCCTTCATATTTCTATGATTTTGCTGCAGCAGCCATTGTCTCCCCTTTCTTCATGGTGGCTATATTACTATATTTTCCTTTCCTTATCATGTGCTCTGATCTTTTCTCCTAAATACACATTTTCATTGTTGCCTTCCCAGATCCCGCCCTTATTGACAGAGGGATGCCTGAGTTCTGCATGCAGCTTTTGGCCAGCCAGCATGCATTAGCTGCCTGGCCAAGAGAACATCACTGGGGAGCTCACTGCACTACCCTACCTGCAGCAGAAACATTCATTTGCACCTCTAATATCACAAAACTTGTCAGGAATTAACATATCTGAGCACTTTAGCACCGTAATTTAATTTACTGAAATTAAGTTAAAAGGTTACTTGCAGGGACAACAAGAGACTTAAATGACATGCTCCTGTAGGCTTCCTGAGCCTCAGGAAACCAAGTCAAAAATGCTTCAAGTGGCTTTGGACCCTTTGGACTCACAGCCTAACACAGTCCTATGCCTTCGTCCAGGACAGAGATCTCCCAAACATGTTTCCGGCTAGGACAGTGGTTCTGATCTCACGATCATGAAGCAAGCATCATTTGAGATAATTTGCACAGAAATTTTGTCCCTCAGTTAAAATCAGTAAAATACTATCAAAAGATAAATTTGCATATTTTTAAAGAAACTATACTCTTGAAAATATCTCCAAAATCCTCAGTCTTCCTTATCTTCCAACAATGTAAAAACTATGTACAGGAAAGGAGCAGAGAAGTGAATTGTAAAGTGTGCTGTGTGGACTGGGATTGTCTCCTCAGAAAAGAGCACTTTTACTGCAATATAAATGGGTGCCAAATTGTATGTGTTGTTTTTTAAATCAAAATCTGGGACAAGTCCTGCATATAATTTCACTGCATGTGGAGTATCCTCACCCTTTTTCCCTCAGTGCTGAGCTCGTGGCTGTCAGCCTTGGCACAGTTTGGCTTCACAACAGCCACAGGAACAAGAGATGCTCCGAGCTGCTTGGTGCTGGGTCTGTCCGTGGGTGGGTGTATGCTCAGGGGGCTGCAGGCAGATTGTGGGATTCAGAAACGATGCCGTTGGTTCACTTCCCAGCTCAAACCTCTAAGTGATTGCAGTTATTTCCTGTCCTGAGAACAAGGAATTACAGGTGTGCATGAAATGGAGTGTGGTACATTTGTAATGGCAATCACAGTAACTGTTATGCTGACAGCAACACTAACGTTATAGGGAGGCAAGACATATTTTTGCCTTTCAGTTAGCTGAAGGTCACTACTTCACTCTTTCCAAGGTGGCAAACTAGATTCTGCACTTGGCTAAAACATGATTTCCAGATTCACCTAAAGTATGCCTAAATACATGCACAAAATATTCAAGTGACTTAAGAGAAGGACAAAAAAGATACTAAAATCAAGACAAACTAATTTCAACCTTTTTCCAGCAAATAGAACCTCGGGCCGAACACAGATAACTATTTAGCAGAATAATTCTATGAGAGCACTTCAGTACAGCAGAATCTGTTTAATGTAGTAGTTATTAGTGGTTAATACTATCCTACCTTAGGAAATTCTTCCTGCCCATCCTATGTAGGGTATTTTAGTCCCAACTAGGAGCATATTCTTCCTCCTTTAGACAGAAAACATTGTGTCATTCACTGTTTTCGGTCCTCACCTTTCAGGGTATGATGCCAAGGGAGTGGGAGCCACTGAAAAACACGTGCTTCTGGACCAGTAGACATCTAATAGCTTAGAGTATTATTACTGGGGCTGCAATTCATCCAATTAGCTGACAAGTTAAGGATCCAGCTTTCAGAAGCTAGTGGAAGCTATACTTACTAGTGTCAGCACAGAACCTACATTTTCATCTGTTCATCGATATCTCATCTATTTTTTTCATAAATCATTCCTTCCTGTTAGAATATGCCAGTATTAATGTACACAGGTGATTGTTTCTTAGTGACCTACACTCTCCATGGAGCTTTCTGCTGCTAGAACTGGATCTAGCATTTGCATACTAACTGCTTCTATGGTGAGCACTTAACTCTGATATACTGAATGCTGAGGGGGAAAAAAAACTAAACTGAGCAGAACAACATGACTAAACAGCCCAGTACCATGCTTCTCCTGCTTTACAGTGTTTTACATAGGAGTTTTTCTTCTGTAACCATGCACATGCTGATTTCGATATTTTAAAATTTCTGCATCCCTTAGGTTGCATTCTTTCACTCCAGAATAATTCTTGTTGTGAGAGCTGAACTGGAACAAGTGTGGGCTTCCTCACAGCCACTTCCCGTCAAAATGCCCTCTGCTAAGCAGCCAGCTGTGCAGTCAAATGGAAGGAAGCACAAAAGTCCACTTTTCCCTTATCCCTTCCTCATGGCAACCTGACCAAGAACAGTGACCCCCAGCAGCACAGCTGAGGCCTGAAACTGTGCTGAATTACTCAGAAAGAGCATCTCCTGACCCCAGCCAGCAGAACCCAGTGGAAATCTGTGACCTGTAACTGCAGAACCCCTTGTTCAACACTGCGTTTGTACTGTACACAGCCAACACAGGTCAGACCCTTTCAGGAAGCCGACTGACTGGTTCTCAAATCTAATTTAAAGTGAGCCACTGAACCTAGAACTATGCAGCAGACAGGTTCTGCAGTTAGAGGGTTTTACATTAAGCAATCAAGAAACCCTACAGAAATATTGCACCTGCCTGAATTACGTATTGAAATCAAATACTTTTTCTCACGGCTGACCTTTGTTAGTTACATGTAAACTGAACCGATGATGAGTCATTGAGCTAGTGAATTAGCTACTCTAGCTGTTGACAGGGTCAGCAAGAAATCTACCACATTTATAAGCAAAAATAAAATCATCTTGTAGGTATTGTACATTACTCGCTTCATATGTACTTCTTGTCCTTAATGACATCCAGAAACCATTGGCAGCAAAAAGAGAAAAAACAGGAGATCTTCAGGTTTTCACACTCTCTACCAAGTGTAGACAGAAATTTAGCACCATGAGCTTTTGTTAAAGAGCAGTAACAGTAGCTATTTGTTGTGCTTAACCATGTAAGTAATAGAATTGACCTAAACAGTGGGTAGAAAAAGGACCAAACTCTCTAATTTCTTGCCTTGGTTAATATTGTTTCAATAAAACTGCAGCCTATACTATAACGCTTCTCCACAACCAGCTCTTTGGCTCGTGGCAGCAAGGTAGACCAACAGTTCATTACAAAAACTCTGGTTCTGCGATTAACTCTTATGACTGTATTAGTAGTTTGGAGCACAGCTAATCAAGGCCTTGAATGCATTTTTGAGTGAAAGCACCTTGCAGTTAACAACTCTAACAAATGTATATGAACAGCATTTTAATGTCAGAATGAAGCTCCAAGGTGGCTGTTTAACAGACTTGGCTTGTTTTAACACCTGCTCACTTAGTTATGGGCTGCTCCTGAGGTAACGTCCCTTGTATCACAGCTGATCTACACAATGAGCACACTGCCATCGTCATTGCAGGCATTCAGATGAGCTGCATTATTAAAACTGCTTTTGGCCATCCCAATTTAATCCTTTCTTGTAGTCATCATGTCCTCATACAGCTCCAGTGTGCAGAGCACAGTGCCTTAAACCAGTAGAAAACACACTGTGCTATAGAAATATTTGAGATAAGAAGTAACTTAAAAGATAGAAATGTTTTCTGCTACAAATACTCATAAATTTTAAAGCAGCTTCTCTTTTGCTTATCCAGATTCACCTTCTCTCTTCTATTGAAGGCCTTTTGGCATTTGTGCTGGTCCTCTGAATCTAACTATTTTGCCTCTCTTCCAGTATGTTACCCAACTCTGTTGTTCCTTCCAGTATTTGGCATTTGCTTTGGAATTATGTTTGTCCATCTGTTATTTGTCCTTTTGGTGATGCGTTCTGCCGATTCCGATTTGTTCCTCTCAGCTTTCTCAACAATTTGAGCTTCTGAAGTGCTGTGGCATCAGTCAGCTCTATTTCGGCCCAGGAGGGTGTTTGTATAGCATGACAGAAGGAGTAAAAAATGGCCTAGACCAGTGTTGCTTTTTCTTCAGGAACTCACAGATACTCCTGTTTTCCAGTGGTCATTCCCATTAGCTGATTTCACTGGTTCAAGGAATGTGTAGTGCAAGCGTCTTTCTTCTGTTTTGGTTTGTATTTTGCTCCTTCCTTCTTTCTGTATGTTAGTAAGCAGTGTGAAAACATGAAAAGGCTATAATGTCAGCAGATACTCTTCCAGTCTTGACTGAGTTCCTACTTTTTTCTGGCACATTTCTTTTCCTTTGTGTACATAGAATCATAGAATCATAGAAAGTTTTGGGTTGGAAGGGACCCCTAGAGGTCATCTAGTCCAACCCCCCTGCAGCGAGCAGGGACACCACTAACTAGATCAGGTTGCTCAGAGCCCTGTCC
>Ga0065711_1034615_pt1 | contig 23497 bp, 18 predicted proteins | sample Hoacrofraction12_FD_59098 | JGI IMG/M metagenome (GOLD analysis project Ga0065711, IMG submission 59098) | Hoatzin crop microbial communities from Cojedes, Venezuela - Epithelial fraction 12 v2 (version 2) | ecosystem: Host-associated > Birds > Digestive system > Esophagus > Crop | place...
GGGGGGGGGGGGGGGGGGGAGTGCAGAACCCACTGCTCTTTCCTAGTACCACAAAATGAGGTTCAAATGTGGGCTCTTCTGCAGCTTTGGAGCATGTTCATATTTAGCAAAATAGAGTTTGTAATTATGGTGGGTCCTTGTGTCCAAGGCAGACCAGCACCTTTCATCCCATTCCTGGTCTACAGCAAATCAGAGAGTGGCACAGCCAATATTATATGAAAAAGTAGGTTTAATTTTACAGCCTAAGTATTTTGCTCATTTCTTGAGTTATCCCTGCTTTGAGTTTGCTACAAATCAGCATGGGCCCTCCATCTGAAATATGTGAATATTAAGCACAAGGCTGCAATGCCACATTTCTTCAAGCTCCTGAGGATTAAAACTTTTTCCATTACATTTTTTTGTCTTACATTTTGTCAACAGTAGATTTATTTTCTAGGCAGCAACTGAAGGGAAACCCGAAAGCAGACTATTTGGTCTTTAGACTAATTCATTACACCAAAAATAAAAACCATAAGCTAGAGCTAATAAGGGAAATACCTCTATTATCAAAAGCACAATTTTTCTACAATGAGAAAATCTATTTACAAAATCCTGAAAATGTAGTAAATCCAAAATTGAATTTAGTACAAAGACATTAAGTTCAACGAAAAGCTGCAATTAAGAGCACTTTTCCCACAACTCTGTTGCCTCTTGAAATCATATGAAATGCGTAAAGAAATACAAAGATATCAAGAAATACAACCTAAAAGATACAGTCTACTGATAGTCTGTTACTTTCCTTGATCCAAAATGAAATTTGAAGATCTGATTGTAAAATGCAAATGCAGTTCATTATTTTAACGACTAGAAATTAGAGCCTCATATTTGCTTTCAATCAAAGCTTCATCCCATCCCAATCCTCTCTGCCATTCTTTTCTTCCAAAGACAAGATGAAAGATGTTTTCACAAATGTCCGGATACTTCCCAGAGGCAATCTTCTCATGTGGCAGAGGCCTCACAGTGCCAAGGCTGGCCAGAACAAAGGAATATCAACATTGGGAAGGTTGTGGTCATGGCTATATACAATGCACAAAGGGAATAGCAAGTTTCCAAGAAATCTTATTTAGGAGGTGTATGCGGGGGGGGCCAGAGTGGCCTCCCCACTCCTGCCTCAGCTTGCACAGCTATGCCAACTCAGAAAGAGGAATTTGCCATTGTTGTGAACATAACGGAAACTAAGGGACCCTTTAGGATATGTGGCAGCTCTTCTGTTTTGTTACAACATAATAACTTATTGCTTCTTTCTGAAGAATTGCTCACAATATAGACCAAAGAGAGAAAAACATTTGCAATATCTGTCCTCAAAAGACAGCTTTATGCGTTTTAATAAAAGCCTCTCAGAGCTCAAAACTATGACCGCTACTCACACTGTAATCGCTTACCTACAACACCTTTTCCATTGGCTTGCCCATGGGAGCACAAGCTCCAGGGGCTCGCACCTTGGGTGCGGCAGCTTCATTTCTCCTGCAGTAATCCCAACTCTTTCTAGTTAGCTAGGAATGCCGCATCAGCCCTTTCTCTCTGGAAATGGGGTGCTGCACTTCTCCTTGCTAGAAGTGCCCATACTGAAATACCACATTTTCTGAAATTTTCTGTAATAGAAATCCTTATTTCTGTAAGCCTATTCAAGTTTTTCTTTCATAGCCTTACATTTAAATAAAGTCCTCAGATGATTCCAGTGCAATAGTCTCACACTTGTCACTTCATCCCTTGTCTTCCTTCAGACTGCTGCACAGGAGAAAGCATTTGGAACTCAATCTTTAAATTTTTATTTCCACACACTCTTTTTTTTTCCCTGAGAATGTCATTCTGTCGCTTCCAACTCACTACGCTATTTCTGCAGTTGGCAATATTCATGTTTTTCAATCAGGCCATGGTTTCTGTACAAATAACCAAGCACAGTTCCAATGATAAAGATGTTTTCCTCATGCCATTTCCCACTTGGGGTGAAGGTGAACATGTAAACCAGATGTTTTCAGCGAAAACAAATTCCTAAACTCATGACCTAGCAAAAGCTACTTCTTGCTTATCTTAGAAGCTGGAGGAACATTCTGTGTGATTTATAATAGCAGATACAGAACAACAAACAGAACAATATATGAGGAAACTGGCTATTGTTAACTTAATATTGTTATTTAAGAATACTTATGCAATATTCACAAGGGTTTCTCCATCTACTCAAAACAATAGCTCTAATTACTTTAACTGCTCCATAATTTTATTAAAAAAACAAAAAGTCAGGCATGCATTGTAATTCAATCTGGTTTTGTGATTCAAGTAGGGGAGGAGGAAAACAGATAAACAGTCATTTTATATGTGTGATTTATGCAAATATATCACTCTAACCAGTAAACCCAGTGTTAACAGACAATGCCTTATCCTTGCAAGTAAGAATGTAGTCAAAATGCTAGGAAATGTTTGTTTATCTCTCTGTCATCTGCAAGTCAGATCAAAGCATCAGCTGTTTAAAACAGCTTACTTAGCTCAAGGAAAAAATTCACATGTACTGCTTCTGCACTGTTCTGTTCCATGCTAAAATGCAATAGCTTTTTGCATAGGGGTGTACAGAGAACACATCTCAGTGCAAGAAAACCCACTGCCTTTTAAAGGACTGTAGCAATCTCTTTCTCTGTGCCCAGGGATCAAAAAGAAAGGATTAAAAAACTCACAGTGCTCCCTTTCACACCGAGAACAGTATGGACACATCATTGCAAACAACAGCAAGTCTGACACAAGCGCTTAAGGCACTGTTTCATGTTTGGCCAGTGATTATTTCCTCTCCTTTTTTTTTCCAGCACAGTGCTCTCTCTTGCTCAGGCCAATTGTAGGATTTGATTCTATTCTTTTAGACATTTTAAAGAATGGAAGCAGTTTTTGGCAATAATACAAAATTAAACTGCTGGTTTGAACAGTTTATAATTCCAGGTCTTAATCGTGTAAGACTAAATGCACAGAAATAACTTACACCCTTCATTTTTTAAATCACTGGAAATCATCATATGAGAAACATGTTTGTAGGTTGCAGGCTTTGTGAAACCATGGCAGATGTGCACATCCGAGGCACAGATCCGAACACTGACATTACTGCTGGTGGCAGGCACCCAATGTGTTCAGGAGAGTTCACGGATTCGCAGGAACTATAGCAGAAGTTGGCCCTGAAGTAGAAATTTTTCTCCGACTGTCATAATCTACCTACAAAATTGCTGTTTTGGGAATCTTTTTGGTGAAAAGTGCACAAAGGTACATGTAAGCAAAAAGGGAGATGATCATGAAAGAAGTTTGTAGAAATAATTATGCTTACAATTTAAAAGCAACAATCAACATCATTTATAGTGTCCAGAAAAAACATCTCCACCCCTAGCAGTAGACATAATCCAAATACTAAGGAACCTGACGTTAAAGAAGTTTCTTGAGAAAAATAAAAGGTCTCATGCGATAAGCAGTTCTTACTTAATCAAAATTCTTCTGAGCCTTGCACGATGTAGGAAAAGCAAACGTTATTTGTTGATGTTGCCAGAGGACAATCAAAGATTGTCAATTATTTCCCCCTTTAACCCCATTACAGAAATTACACCAGCACCCCTAGGTAAAATGTGTTTATCCTGATCTATCCTGCCATTCGAAGGGGCTTCCCAAACCTGCCTGAGAGGATTAAAAAAACCCTTGTCTAATTCAGATGATGCATTCTTATATTCAGAAAGGTCCAATTCTTGCCTTGAACTTCAAAACCACCAAGGAGAAGTGGCTTCAAAGGACAGACAGTCACGCAGACCAGGACATAAACATTTTTTAAATTTCAGAAAATAATCAGAGAGCCAGCTATCAAAAGGGGGCCTTGCTGGAAACAGGGGGGTGGGGGAATAATATTTAGCTGTCATTTCAATACGTTTATAATTCATGTCCGAAACCTAACTATATTCAAAGTACTTTTATTCTGTTAGGGCTTCAGGACAGCCCAGCCCACAGAAGGCAAGAAGCACAGCTTAGCCTTTATCTTTAAGATACAGGGCTAAATGTCCAGAGGGGATTATATCCACTAGTTCCTGGACTGAATGTCTCATTTATTCGAGAAGAGATCTAGGATTGCACAGTTTAGCAGATATTCCAGAATATCTGTCCCTTCTTCTCTGTTTTCAGATTTTATACAAATGAGGCATGGAACAGTTTCCCAACAACTAACACCAGAACAGACTTACAGGCTTGAAGTTCGATTTTCTACCCTTCAGAGAAGATGAACTGTTGCCTTACTTTTATGACTCCTGAGAACGGGATGATTAACTGAATCAAAACATGTTTCATCAGCTGAGTCTTGGCAGCAATAACAACAAGGGTTATTTAGGAGCATCTGAAAGTAACATCACGGAACAATAGAATTCAGTATTTTGTCAGGTGTGTTATTTTACTATAGACAGGATGAATGACTGACACGTGAAGGGGTCAAAACACTTATTTTTATGCAGCTGCATATTTGTCTTCCCCCGTTACTTTCCTCTCTTTCAGACTGGTGACATTCCAGATCTGAATGACAATCCCTCACAGCCTTTGTTTTTCTGTCTCATATGTTTCAAAGATTACAGAAATACAATGGGTAATCCATATTTTGAAATAAGCATTTCAAAGATAACGTGTGCATAACTGCAAAATACATGCCTACATTTCTGCTTTCCTCTGGTTGTGCTGTATTGTGCACAAATGTACTTATAGCATTTTTCAAGAGTTTATAAAGCTGGAGTGCACAGTACAAAACAAAAAAATTTTCATTCAAGGCATCAGTTTTCATCATTACTGAGCCCCATTGAAAACCCAGACATACTTGTTTCGCTGGTTCAGAAGCATGGTGTTCTGCTAAATATAACTTGGTGAGTTGATTTAGCTGGGATGAGACACCAGAATGAAATTTATTCTACAATTTTACATTTCTCCTGAAACACAGGACGTCTTTGAAAGGAGCTCAAAGATTCAGTGAAATAAATCAGATTAATCCCTTTTGAAAGGCAGCTCAAGGGGAAAGACTATCAGTTCTTTATGTCATGCATTCACGCATATCTGAGTGTTAGGACGGTCAAGGGGTCTGTGAAGTTTGACTGGTATTAATTATTTCGTATTAAGTTTTCACTTTCAAATTCTCACACATGACGGAAGACTTAGATTTACTACAACAATACAATAAGAACTCACTCATTCAATACTCATATTCAGAACCCTACACGTTGATTCATGTTCCAAGGAGATCTGCTACTACACACAACAACACTACATCTATTTCAAAGGTTTTTAATACACCGATTTAAAGTCATTTAAATCTGATTGGTTAGAAATGGGATGACAAGGGGCCAAAGAGAATATTATCAGTGGCAGAAGTTTTACTGTGTATCCATTGTCTTTACCTTCTAAAATCTGTTGATTCTGCAATAATAAACAGAGCAACTAAGCTTTGGACAACTACAGCAGTCCAAATAGCAATCAGATGTTTATAATTGCTGCCCCCTCAGGAAAGGCGCTTGAGAATGTATAAAACCATACAGAGTTTTCACCAAAATTAGAGACTATCCACTCAACCCAGTCAAAAAAAATAGCAATATCATCTGATCAAGAGCTGTCATTGAAAATATTATCCACAGTGTATCAAAGGTAGCTTTTCCTGATACTGACAGACTAGCTTTTTGGTTTGAAATGTGCTTTATAAATATAAACTAGAAGTACATGCTGGCATTTTCTGTATTTGCTTTACTGACTCTCTAGGGATGTTCCAGGATGAACCCTAAAGTCTTCGAGAACAGTCTGAAAATAACAGCTGAATATATTTCAAGATCTCAAGTTGCGCTACATCGGTAAGTCATTTTTCACTTGGAATTTAAACCTGATTTCTTTCAAGAGCTGATCTCAAATAGCAGTGTTCACCCCAACCACTTCAAGAAATGGCTTTTGAAAAAGGCAATTTTTAAAGTGCAGTATGAGAGATAACAGTTCAGAAACAGCAGAAAGTAGTCAGGAAAATACCATGATATGAGTCATGACTGTTATTGATTGTTAAGTCTAGAAATCTGGTAAGCAAGATCGTATGGAACAATGACCCACAATAGCTGTTAGTAAGTCTTCAGAAATCACAGTATCTCTTTATCCATTTTTTACCAGCTCACCGGAGGAGCAATTGTACCTTGGGGTCAATTACCATCACTGGACCTAAGAACAGGAATATCGGTAACAGCTCACCTAACATGGTATCTCTTCATTCTTGCCAAAATACAGGCATTTTTGGCAAAATATGATGTCAAGGTGTGCAAGAAATAGCCACATCCACAACATCAGATATAATTACGAGTCATCATGGAGATGCTTGACCCAATCAACATCCCCTCTGACTGGATTCCGAAGTGACCTGGTATGCAGGTGGAGGTCACTTGCTCAAGCCAGGAGGTCGCGACAGCTCCTGGAAGAGATGGCAGAGGCTGGAAAATGAAAAAACCGAAGCCTTTCCCTGACCATCTGTGATGCTGCGTGCAATCTGGAGAATGTTTCCCTGTCCTAGATTCAAAGGTGGGTTTTAGAGAGTAGGATTATGAATTTATTTCTGACCTAAATCTGTTATATTTCCCACTGCTGCAGCACATGTATATCCTTTAATCAATCTTACTTTTGCTGCCATTCAGCTCGGGTCTCCCTTGACTCCTGAATTATGAAACATAGCAAGTATGAGAAACTTCACTTCTTTGTACCATAGACACCACCAAAATAATCTTTCTCATCTTTCTTAGTTGTTGCTGGTTTAAACAGGTCCAGTCATTGATTCACAAGTTCTGCTATAATAATTGAGGTGTTATTTCCTTTCTGTAACTCAAAAACAATTAATCCTTTGTCTGTTTATCTGAGCAGTGCTAAAATAGGCAAAAATTCTGCACCCAGCACAGTTGTATTGCTTTCCCTTTCCAAATTCATTAACCCTTTGATAAACTTAACAATACACCTGCATGTTTTATCTTTTATCCTCCTATGATTTAATCTAGCTCTTCTAGATCCCTCCAACATATTTTCCTATTCAGCCAGATAAATCTGAATAATGTTATAAAATCTGCCTATATTTACTCCTGTTGTTTAGCAGTCTCCCTTAGCTCATTAAAAACACATTTAAACCCAGCCACCCTAGAACAAACCTGGAGGCTATCTCTCTGAGAAACCTTCACCATGTAGAAAAATGATCACTTCATTTCTAACTTGTTCTGTCTTAATTAATATTTTTCTTTAACCATCTTTGACATGTTACACTGAACACCTGGAAGCTTGGCTGAATACAACAAAGAAATGCAGCAGAAGGAAAAACCCAGACTTTTAAGTATTCAAAGCACAGTTTTTACACAAAATCGATTCAAACTTTTTTTTTATTTTCATAATAGACTGAAATGTATAATTAAGGAGAGATGAATCACATACAAATATTTTCTAGGAATAATCTACAATTAAGAGGTTTTCATCCAAAAAATATGAAATATTTCAATAAAAATAAATAGCTTTACTGTTCTTATGAAATAAATGAGATCCTATGTCCTTTTGGGACATAACCCAAACGAAGTTTTTTGAGGATTAAAATGGTAAGTTGCTTAAAATGCACCACTGCACAGCCACCTGCTACCACAGAAAAATATTGTTTTGATTGGATTTAAATACTCTGAGCATCTGCATTCAAATAAAAATTCAGACCTTCTAGTGCACGCATTATATTCTGACATAAGACTAAAATCTTCTGAGATCCAGTAATAGCTGCCAAATTTGTACTTCCAATTCATATGAATTTGCATTATTTTGAATAATTCTTTTAAACTAAATTTCTGAAAGATATATGTTCCCACCTTTCTGTTTTTCAACACTTCTATAAAATTTTTCTTCTTTCTGTTCTCAGAACTATCATTCCTATTAACCTAGCAATTATTTTGTTCCATATGCAATAGCTCTCCTTTTGTAGGTTTCACATTGCAAATAGTCCCTAAACTTTGCCTATAGATTGCTTCAACTTTTTTTGGTGGTGGTGGAAATGGTTTTTTTTCCCTTTTTTAGGTATTACTGTATTTAAGTATTTTTTATCCTTTCTTTCATTATGGTTAGCTCAATGAAAAATCAACATTAACTACATGTCCAAGCCAAGTTCTTACTCAAAGATAGAAGTGACACTACCTCCATTCTCTTTGGCTGACACCACATTTCTCACCAGTATTTGATGTTTTAACCTGAAGTTGTTTTGAACACTTTGAGCTGGAAAAGAAAAATTGCAGGAAAAAGCTATTGCACAGAGAATCTAATTCTGATCTTCTGAATAAGACCAGATTCCCTGCTCAGAAGATTATGTTTAATAATCATACTGACATCAACTTACACTTTGGATGATGTACTTCACAGAGTCTGAAAAAGAAAACAACCCACCATTTTTCATAAAACTTGATTCACGCCTGCTCACCAAGATCTAAATTAACTCCTTATTTCCCTTGACCCCTTACGGTACCTTCAAAGGTTAGAGCGTCAAAATCTGTCTTTCTGTAGTCTTCATCTGCAGTCTTTCACCCGTTCCTCCATGTAAATCGGAATCCTTAAGCAAAGAGATATTTTTATAACGGGCCTGTAAGAGGAGAAAGAGCAGCAGTGGATCTATTCTCTGAAGGCTTTGTGTTTTCATCATAAAGATACACTTTCAAGAGTTATTGTAAAAATGAAGACTGTATACAACTTCACTAGCAATTCCAAAGCCCCATGTGTATCAACAGGGTGCCCTTTGGATTGCTTATCTGACCAGTAAAAAGATCATGTCAAATGAAAAATTCAGTAGATGAAAACTGGCCCAGAGTAAGTCACCAAAGTTTTGCCTTACATTTGGAAATCAGAAGTGGAACAGGGTATAACCATTACTCAAAAGCCAGGACTGTAGAAAAAAAAACCTGGAACACTTAAGAGCCAGCCAGAAACCGATTCTCTGTGTATCGCCATTTAGGATGTAAAGGTACATATAATTTCTTCAAATACAGAAAATACACGTAAAATAAGCATGAAAATGAAATGGAGGCTAAGACAATTCTATTCTGCTCTGTGTTCTTCTGGTCCCTTCAGCTTTCAATGGTTTAAATGAGTCGTTTTTGTGTTTCACAATAGCCAGAGGCTTGGAGAAGTCCCTTTTGTTTGCTGCTGCTTACCCGACTGCTTTAACGCTGAGATCAAGCTTAACTGTCTCTTGAAACATAGGTCAGAGTTTTGGGTGAATGTCTGAAATATTTTAAAACGACTTGCATACTGTGGTTAGTAAGTACTTCGGAAATTTCAGTACAGTATGATTTTCGATAAAAGTCTTTTTCTTCTCTGAGCCAGCAGAAACTGAAAGCCCTTGAGAGCTAAGTTCAATCAAGAAAAGAAGCCTAATTGAAAAGCTGCCTTCGCAAATGAACGCCTTCTTCCTATACTACAGATATTTTTAAAGGCTTGCAGAAGGCAAAATGAAAAGCAGGCTGGGGGCAAATGTAACACTATACGTTTTTTGACTGAATAGTCACACATTTTTTTACCGCACATTTCTCATACAGAGGGAAGTGAAATCACCCAGCTTTCTAGCAAAAGAGAAAAAGTTTATAACACTATAAAATCAGATTTTTAAAAAAGGCTAAAATAGCAGTAAGAGCTGCAAAAATAAATTAAACACATACACATATACACACACACACACACACAAAAATCTAAGTTGAATAGACAAGCAAAAGCCTTCCAAGAGTATTATGGAGTAACTTAAGCACTTCTGTGCCACATATACAACGCTGTAAACATTTTTTTTATAGAATAGATATTTATGGACTAGATGTAGGAACAAACTTTTCTATAGTTTTATACGTTCTCTGACCATCATAACACATTGCACTTTTCACAGATGTTAAAACCAGATTCACATATAAGATTGATTGTTATATAAACTCTTTTTATGGGAGAGCAGTAGCCAGTCTTTCCTGCTCATGAAAGAGAAGGCGAGAGCAGGCTAGCAAGATACGACAAATTACAAGAGATAAAAGTACATCAATCAAGGCAGGCAGTGGTACGCTGATGACTGACAAATACAAGGTGTGTACATTACTACAAGCTCAGCACCAGAAAACTCTAAGGTATAAAGTGGGAAGTTCCTATCTTTGGAATATGACAAAGTTAACACTGGCAAAACTTGAAAGTTGTAGAAATAATCAAGGATTAAAAGAATAATGAAACCATGTATTGGAGGAAATATTTATATCTAAGATGGCAGGTGCAAGAAGAGGTGGGATTGGTATTTGCTGATAAAGTAGAAAAAAATATCAAATGCAGCATCAGCTGTCTTGTAGGAGTAACTCATGGTTATATCATTAGCTTTGTACAGAGGCATCGTGTGGAATCAGAGCACCGGTCTGTGAGGCACCAATACAGATATACACACTGAGAAGTGGATGAGGAAGGACAATAGGGAGAGAATCACAGTTACTGGGAAGTCATGTAGCAGAAAGTTACTTTACAATTCTATTTGAAGAAAACTTTCTTGTCCTGCTGCACCTTTCTCCTTCCTCTCTGAATAGTTAGCCTGAACCTCTACACCCTGTTCCCTCGGAAAATTCCCCAGGAGAGCTCTGCTACAAATTGGGTGAAGATCTCTCCCTTTAGAGTTAATTTAACCTCTGTTTGCAGAAAGATCACACAATATCCCCATGTTATTAAAGTCAATTAATTACATCAAGAATCCTGAAATCCGAAATTGCACAGGCAAGCTATGGCATTGGTGCAAAGGAGCTCATGCCTGGGCCATTTCAAGCTCCCTACTGTATTACTGTAATTAATACATGTGCAAACGCATCATTTCAGCCTTCATACTACGTTTGTTCTTTAAGAGATCCAAAAGCATATGCTCAATTGCACATTATGAGTTGAAATGAGAATTGGAGGCATTTCAAAACACGTGCCTGACCAAGATATCTCGGGGAAAAAGTCAGTGCATACAAAGCCACAGAGATAATTAAGTCTTGGGAAGACCACACCAACTCCAGTAGAGTTACTTTGCAATATCCCAAAGCTCACCCATGTCTAAGACACGTGTATCTACTCCAGACAGGACACCCTAGCCCACTGAAACGAACAACAGAAATTTCATCAGCTTCAATGGGATGCAAATTTTCTCAGTAATCGCTGGAACATTTTCATTTATGCTAAGGAAAGCATGACTACTGCATAAACGTGTTTAGGTAGATAGTTCTCATTTTCTTAAAAGTGAGAAACGTTATTCTTGAATTTCTACTACATGTCACTGTTCATGCCATACCTGCATAAAACTTCCTAGTCTGTCCCCATTTAAGAACAAACAACCAGGAGAAGTCACTGCCTTTGTGAGTAAGAGAAAAAACTTGCATTGCTTAGTGTATCCTGATATCCACTATCAATATCATTAATCATAAATATTTTCCAGAACTAAAGTCAGGTATTGTTTTCTGTTGTCTTTCAAGTATTCACTTATTTGTTACCTCATTGCAGCTGACTATCAGCAAAATCGTTTGAGGTTTTTTTCTTCTTTTGGCTATGACCCCCACCACCTGTCCTGTGAGACCACTTTGCTCTTTGTAGTTAATTACTGGTTGCTGCTTGTCAGAGCTATGCCCCTCGTCCCGAGAGGAGCACTTGTGTGCTCCCACTGCTTTGCAGACGATTCCTCCTCCTCCGTCTCGGGGAACATTCTGCTCATTTCGAAGCACTTTGAAACCTGGCGTAAACAGTGATACCATTTTCTGTCCTGGTAAAATTAGATTTCGTGGTCCAGTTGTCAAAGGAATAAGAGGAACCTATTTGGCACATGCAAAGACCTGCCAGAGTGGGAATTACCTGTGACTGCCACAGATGACAAGTGTTAATTAATGGGTTTTTCTGAAGGAACTGTCATACTGAATGGACCCTTTACCTGTCAACTCTCCGAGAAAACCCTTTTCACTCCTGACAGGTTTCTCCCAGGCTTCAGCTCTTTCTTGGTCTGCAGGAGTTCTACTTCCAGCTTCAATGACTATGACTTCAAAAGGAAATTAAAGAAAACAAGAAAGCAATTCAATGCACCCTTGTAAAACACGTTGGCAGTGAAACAGAATTGAAATGAGATGTACAAGGGGACGTGTAAGAGTTCAAAGGATAAAGCACAATGCAATTACATTTGAAAGCACGTGCTGAACACCCTATGCTAAAGTACCGACTAAACGCCTTTGCAGCCTCAATGTCTCCCAGTCAAGCCCAGAGAGATGATTGAAGGATGAAAACAATATATTGCCCCCGTTGCCATGGCAGCTTCCCTATCAACCCACTGATCAATGCAGGGAGTCCAATTTCTGCAGGTTGTTAATCTTGTCAGAAGAGTTAGCATCCCCCAGGTTTGGCAGCGCATCGCCCGCTGAAGCTTTTTAATGGCATCTAAGCTGCGCTGACACGTTATATTAAGGAGATGTACCTACGTGGGTTATACAGCCCGGCGGTAAGAAGCGATCACTCTTCTGTGCACGCTTCTGTAGTAAACGTGGGGTTCACTCTAGGAACGACTTAAGAGCAATTGCCACGTTATGAACTTACAGCTGGGTGTGTTCCCTCACACGTTTCATGTTGAACCTAAAGAGTCAGAGGCTGGTGCTCAGTGCATGGGGCCAATTCCTGGGCAAAGTCCAACTGAACTGACTGGGGTCTGGAGCAGCAGAGTCCGTGCTGGCTTCTGCAGGACCCTCTCACTGCCTGAATAACAGCACACGAGATCTGCAGAAACGGCAGATAGCAAAGGGCTGCTATAATCAATGGCATTAAATATAAATGGGAGAACTCTAGACATGAAATGAACTACAATTTTCCTATTAATTTCATAAATGTTGTTTTCACCTAGATAATTAAAGCCTTAAAAGTGCTTGTGTGATTAAGGCTTCATTTTCAAAGCTACTGAGGATTGTGAAGGTACCCATTAGTTGTCTAGAGAGATTGCCAGTAGAGCTTTGTCACCTTTTAGGTGCAAGGTTCAGTTTGTTACAATAAGTGCCCCAAGTTTCTGACTTGGTTTCATGTGAAGCCCAACTTGGTACTCACTGGTCAAACAGATATTTACGCATTGCATCTACTGGTTAAAATAAATTATTGTGAATTATATCCAGAACTTTTAGAGTCAGTTCAAAACTTTTTTTCCTTTACAGATGGAGACATCAAGATGCACATGCTCGTTTTCATCGCAAGAGGCATATGGTACCTGGGCATGACGAAATGAGCTTCCAGTAAAGTTATTTAAGTTCAAGTGTAGTTCCCTGTGTAACCTTAACATACAATTTACTTATACATGCATTTATTTACGTAGCATTTCACAACACGGGCCCCAAAATTGCGTCTTGTAACATATTCCTAGAATGGTGCCAATCACGCTATACAGCAATAGGTCAGAGTTCAAAATTCTTATTTTGCATTTTGAAAGTTTGTCCAAAAATACTTCTATTAATATATCTGAGGTTCTAAATTCCAAGTTTAACAATGTTAAACGCTCAGTTTAAGCCCTTTTACGCTCTCTCTTCATCAGTTCCAGTACAGTAAATGAATGAGGCCTAGGGTCTTTCCCTGGTAAATGTTAGCTTTGATTGCCTTATAAAAGTAGCTACAGCTGAGAATTGAAAAGAATAAAGGAAAAATAAAAATTATTTAGAAGAACTAGGCATAGGCATGCAATACAAAATTAAGAAAAAAACCTTTTGAATGGATTTTCAAGCAAAAATAAAAATAGATATTTTTTCTTATAATTTGTGAAAATAACTGTCATTAGCATACATGACAGTGTGCATGGCTACTAAGCATTGACTCAGCATCCTGTACATGGGATAGCGTCACACTCCCTTATGCACTGGATGAACACACCTTCAATCCCTGTATGACCAAAATTACAGCAGCAGGTAATTCAGAGACAGAAAACACTCGTACTTCAAACAAAAAATTAGAAAGAAACATTACAATTGGTTATGGCAAGTGGCCCGCACATCCTTCACAAGTTAACACTTGCAACAGACGATACAATCTGCACGAGCCAACTCAGCAGAGAAGCCTTAAGTCCAGTCAGGGCATGCAGCAACAAAGATAACAAGATGCTCTTTCTGTTAACAAGATACAGTTAAATAAAAAGATTTGTCACGGTAATAAAAAAATTTAATCAAGAACAGACACAGCTTCAAAACTCTAGCCAAAATGAGAAATTCTTCTCAAGCAAAATGAGATAAAGGCAGGCTTGTAAGCGAAGACACGTAGAACAACGAGCTGAAATGGCAAAGACAGCAACAAAACACACGAAAGAAGATTAGCTTAGGAAAACAATAGACGAGAAAATAAAACCAGATATAACAACGCTCTTGGGGATAAGAATACAAAATCAGAACAAAAGGAAGCTCCTTGCGAAGCACGGAAACATTAGATGGTTCCAAATAACCACGCAGTCAAAAAGCCAAAATAATTCCAAGAATACTTAAAGACAAAATGTTATTTTGCAGGAACACGTACAAGAACAAAACGTGTCCTCTCTTGCAAAAGTAGTTAGCCAGTTTCTGTATCCTTTACCAAACTTTTCTAAAGGGATTTGAATGTACAGCTTTAGTTTCCAGACACTATTATTTGGTCTTGGTCCCCATCAATATCATTAGTCACAATGCTTTTGTATTTTTTCCTTGCAATGGCATTTTGTGAGTCAGCCAACACAAGCGGCCCAGAGATAATTGACAGGCGTCACTCAGAAAGCACATTCCAGACTCTGAAATAGCAAAGCAGACCACAGAGATGAGTGCACGGGCAGGCAGGCATTATGTCCTACCCTTTGTAACAATATTAGAAGATTGACTTAATATTTAAGAACAGGTCATTTCTTTTTGTCTGAAAGAGTTATGTAAGTTGGTTTCCTGATGTGAAAGTCTCAAAGTCTAAATCTAAAGTCTATTGAAATCAACAGGAACAAAATAAAATAAGTGGTATTTTTTCTGTTGATTTCAGAGACCTGTGAACCACTTTCCAACACATTAATCATAAAGCACAAAAAGAGATTTTTTTGTTGCATTAATATTTTTAGGGAAAAAAAAATTGTACAAAAACCAAACAACAGGTTTAGCAAAAACATAAAGTTAACCTTTCAAAATAAGACATTTCTCCCTTGTCCTAACCAGATATATGCAAGAAGATGGCTCATGAATATTAGAGCTGACCAAGAAAATTACTATACTTTATGCGGATCCTCATTGCTTGAGCAATGGGTTTTATTCAATGCTATACCTGAAACATTTTCATAGAAGAATTCTGTATCCACAAACACAGTTTTAAAGAAAGTGCCCTCAGTCAGCAGTTCATGAATGAGCTGTCCTGATGGTTAGACTGGAACAAGAAAGAAGAAACCGTTACAATTCCTTTATTCGATAACTGCTGGAAGCCCACGTGCACATGCTCACATGGAGCAGTGTGTGAGAAAAGGCTGCCGCAAAGCCTGGCAGAGGATCCGTCCTTTGCACCTCTCTGGAGATGGCCCAGCCAGTTATGCTTCTTGCACTCCTTCTGCCAGTAAATGTCAAGAATATACAGATATTCTTGCCACTGTCAGAAAGGCAAGAAAATGAAGTATCCAAAAAAATCTAACATTTGCATGAGTTGAATTGGGATTGGAAAAAACCCTTGAAAAGGTAGAATTATAAGAGCAGATGATAAGCTTTCTTGACTCTCTCTATAGATTTCCACAGCAGGCATCAAGTTTCTCCAATGCTTTGTCAAAAAAAAGGATTTTTTCCTACTAGAATAATAACATGAAGTACATCTTCATAAGGATTTTCCCAAAGTGCCTTAAAGAAAGCTCTCTGGGTTTTGTTTTCTGTGGGTTTCTTACTGTGCAAAGAAATGTTTTCTGTTGCTGAAGGCAATATATATTGTAATAAAATAAATATTTCACCCTTCATAAACATCAGGAGAGAAAGTGCCTGTGGTAGGAACACCCTTAACAACTGATACCAAACTCAACTACAGTCTCCAAACAGACTGTTCCCTCCCAGGACAATATGGAAATGAACTTTCCTTGGTTATATTTTTGGTGCCAGGTTCCTTTTATAAGCCTAGCACTTCAATTTCTTTCAGGCTGTCTATTCTAAACAGCTGGACAGTCCCAGTTTACAGGCTTTAGTTTCAACTGCACAGCTTCCGCTTCCCAGACTCAGGAGCAGGAGGCCAGAGGTTTCGCAGCCCCTCTCTGACATCTGCTCCACAGCTTGAGGCCCTTTAGGTCTTTTCTTATCTCTTTCCAGATGACCTATGAACCATCTCCTCCCAAACAGATGCATGTGAGAACCAGAGTTGTTAACTTATGTTCAGCCACACATTCTTGCAAGAACAATAGCTGAAACATTTTACATTTACAAAAATAAAACACAGGTTCACACATAAATTCTATATTTAAGCACCTTCTGTCATATGTAAAATAAATTTGCCAAAAATATTCTTCTGCAGGACAGGCAACTGAATTAAAATCGTTCCCAGATTTGAAGAGAAAGCCCTGGGACTAGAACTGTATGAAAAATGGATTGTTGTGGTTCACTGCCCGTTGTGAATTTTAGCAGGTGTTTTGGTGAACATCCCTACCTCTCTGGTTTTAGCTTCTCTTGCAAAAAAAAAAAAATCTGTTCTTATGAACATCGGTACAAATGAGAGCATGGCATTGCCTCAAGTTGCTGCAAGAGATGCATGACCCCAGAAGCTGCAGTTTGCATCTTCCCAGTCTCATTTCTAAGCTTTCGCAACCATCACAGTCTGCTTTTGTATTTTGACTCACCTATTTGGTAGAGAAAAAGCCATAGATTAGGGAAGATGTATGGTGAACCCTCTACCACCTTGTGATGGGGAAGGAGACAGCAGGGAGGTGGTCCCAGAAAAAGGGCTTGTTGTGAAAGAGGGCTGAGGGGTACCATGACTGCCTCATGCTGATATAGAAAACCTGTACTGGCAGCAGCAAGGAGAGGAGGAGAGGTTTTGCTAGCTGCTGAACTAGGGTGGGCTTTTTTGCTTTCTTTATTTTTTTTGGGGGGGGGGTATTGAGTAGGTTTTATTTGTTGTTTGGGTTTTTTTCCCCTCACTAAATGCGTATAATTTAATGCCACTCATAGGGCACAGGTTCTGCTTCTATGCTGCAAATACATTTAAAATTCAGGAGTTCTTCACTCCTTGCACACGGTTCTCCCTTTTCTCTGCATAACAGCAACTTTTTCCTGTGCAAGGACATCTTCCTCTGAAGAACTGCTTCATCCATTCTGAAGGTGGGTAATCTGAACTACCAGATTCAACAAATTACATATTAAGTGTTCTTAATGACTAGTGCACAAAACAGGTACAGAGACTCACCGTCCCTTCTTGGGTTATTGATCGAGTGGGTCCTGTACGTAGCAGATGCAGTACTCCATGTACTTGTGCAGTCCACTGGGATTGTGACTGTGTTACATGGTCAAAAGTATATAAATCTTAAAAAGACCAACGCTCCTTGCTTTAGGTCATAAAAAGAAATGCCTACTTATCTGAATTAACATCAAGAAAGAGGGAGGAGCAAAGTTATCTTTAGAGTGATAACAGCAATGGAAACACATTATCTGCTGAATTTCAAATTGTGCATCAGGCATTCTGCATGCACTGAAAAAGCCTCAGGCTCTCCTAAATAAGCTGAGTTTATTCTGTCCCACATAAATCTCAGAGACCGCTAAAATTAGCCACTTATTTTTTTAATCTAGTTATTCAGGATCTTTCTCAGTTATGATTATGACAAGAAGTGTGCAATAATGTGTTTTTTTCCATGTTGGGTACTTTCATCCCCTTGATGGGCACTTCTTTAACCCTGGTATATGCCTGGTAGAGGTACTCAAGGACAACGTCTCCCGGTCCAGAAAACCTACTTTGTGCTACCTTACAGTGGGAGGTCTTGGCAAACAGTCCTGTTTCAATGGTTGTCACTGTAATAGCCTCAATTCTCTCCTCACCTACTTTTCTATTCCTCCTCAGTCTTCTCCTTCCTTCCAGGCTTAGCCATTTTCCCAGAACATCTGTATATTCCATCCTAAATGTTTTTTTCCCCCCCTTCAGTTTGTTACTTGTGCAGCACCCCCTCCCCTTTCAGTCCAGTGTCAAACCTCTCCTATTTAGTGACAATTTTGTTTAGAGCATGCATTTCTACTATGTTCTTGCATTGCCCCAAATTACAGCTTCCACCTGCAGCAAGGTCTGTAAGTATCTTCATCCCCAGCCTCTTTTAAAGGTTGCCTAAAACAAGTAAATGCAAAGCCTGCTGGTTGACCTAATTGGCTACTGTTAGATTGTCACTCAGCTACACCTCCCACTAGCCATTAAGCTACAGGGCATCATTTCCTGTTAATTAATGGGCTCAATTACAGTGTTTTTTTATCTGAGCTTCTTTCCACTGCATTACAACCAAGCAAAACACACCAACAGACCCAAACACAGACTCTTGGTGAAATCACAATCATCGGTTTGGTTTACTTTATAGCCTCTTCTTGCTGTGGAGATCTGTTTCTCAACATGTGATTTCCTTCCATATGGCTTGCAAGAAACTCGGGGGAGTTGTGCATGCAGAACTGCTTGGTCAACACATTTGTTACTTCCATCGCGGTGCCCCAAAACACTGATTCATCATGGAATTAGACAAGCAAGGAAGCAGCCAGCCAAAAAACAAAACTGGAAATACAAACAACAGTTGGAAGAAACCCTAAGACTGTTAAGCAAGCTGTATTCAAGATCTGCTTTGATCTTGTTTCTTCACTTTGACATCCATAAGAGCTAAGTTGCAACCTACATAAAAAAATTACTTTGTTATCAATGCTGCTGAGATAACCTTAAAGAAAAAAAAAGTCTCCCTGGGAAGAGCTTCTGCTTTCTAAGGGTTATTGAGCACACTCCTTTTTGCATGTGTAGACTTGATTTGTCTGCCTTCCCTGATGCCCTCTTACCTGCACGTCCCATCAAAAGCCCAAGCGCTGTTGAGGCAGGCCTAAGAATAGGCTGCAATTAAATCTCGACAGCGCCCCGTCCACACACAACTCTTCAGCACAAAGAATGGGCTGCCAGGTACCACAAACCATACTGCCGAGTATGAATTCCTGAGGGGAAACAACTCATCGGTGAATCAGTGTAAGAAAAGGTGCTTGTTCTTTGCTGCGGAAACAGGTGAGGGGACACTTTACTGGAGAAATTCCTTCACTGGGGAGGCTACAGAGCTGGCAAGAGCAGCAGCCTGGTTTGAAGACAGAATGTAGGCAAATGTGAGAAAAAACACATGTTTTGAACAAGTCACATGCAGTAGGGAAAAAGAGACCAGTTCCCTGAGTAGCTCTTCCCAGATGCTCACACCACATACAATTGTTTTGTCCTGAATATCACTACCAAAATACACATAAAGCAACTTTCTTAACCCCTAAGTTTTTACTTTCTTGATTAGCCGGTGTCTTCAATGAGAAGTGAACATACATTATACACAGGTGCCCATCAGTCTGGAGCCCCACACACAGGCTGTGCTCTGCCCAGGCAAAGGACCATCAGCGGTCCTGAGGTCTAAACTACAAGGTCCAGGAGGTCGTATTTCTGCAAGTAGGTAGACAGAGGAGCAGCATTCAGAAAACATATCAGCAAGGCTGAAATTAAAATCACACTAATGGACCTGTGCTGATCCTCCTGAGAAGGCGAAGGGTTGGGTCCAGCTGGCCAGAGGCCAGCCAGCCAAGCCTGGAAAGCAGCCAGGCACCAGGTTCCTTCATGTGATGCACTGGCACTCTCCAGGCATCGGGCGGTGGAGTTAGTTATTGGGGTGGTGTTCCCTGCTAGAGAAAGAGATCATAGCCCCTGTAACGTAATGGTGTTGGAGACCATCTTTCCAACAACAGGTCCTCAACTCGAAGCCAGGCATGTTAAGCACAAGACCACTTTGTTGTTCTACTTAGCAAGAAAAACCACCAGCAGTATGGGATAGACAGGTACTCTGTGGCCTGGGTATGATGGGAGCAGTGAAAAAAAAACCCAAACCCCTAACAACCACCGAAACAGTAAAGAAAACACCTTGGGAGGCTTTGTTTTCCCTAAGCACTGGGCTGACTGGAGACACGGACCTTGACCATGTCTAAACCAGGACAGGAAGTGCAGGAGGCAAGTTTCTCCTATGTGCTCATCCCCAACTTCACAAAATCAAGTTTAAGGTACATCTCCTTGTTTCGGCTAAGTAACTGGAATGCGCACATGCTCACTCTGTAGGAAAACAAAAGAAACAGTGTATGAATAGCATTAGCCCATTTGTTGCATTTCTCAGAAGCTAACCCCATCTATCCTTTTGCTCACTTACTGAGTAGCTTCAATCTGTTTTCATCCAGTATTTTCTGTGTCTGCTTTTAGTGCACAATTTAAAAAAATTTGCTCTGTTTTTTACTGTGTCATTGAACTCAAACTTTGTACATCAGGAGCAAACACTGTTGATCACGACACTTGCAGTTTTACAGCAGAAACAAAGCATTGGGTCAAGGGTATGCCTGCATTAATGGATAGCACAGACTTTAATCCCAGATGACAAATGTAACTGAAATGCTATTCCGATGTGTTGGCAAGGATTGCTCCGAGATCATTTGCCTTGATGGCGACAGAAGGAGGTGCACACGCACTGACATGCGCTCGCACTATGGGCACCGTGTGACTTGGAAGCAGCGTTAATAAGCTATGTATTAACACCGCTGTATATGGATCAGGGAATGCCAAAATGCTGCATTTGCAACAAGTCTCAGCTCGTAACACACAGGTGGCTGCAAAAACCAGGACTGCTGATTTTATTTACGCCTTGTTCTTTGAAACAAAGTCTGCGTGGTCAGGAATAATAACACTATGGAGTGGTGGACAGTCTTATCCCCAGCAGCATAATCTTATGGTTATTACCCTTCGCTATTTCCCCCCTCACCTCAACAGCATATGAGCTTCACAGGCAGAAAAACTATGACTGAGATAGGTACTGTGTTCAACAAACCCTCACATAGTTTCTGTTGTCTGTCACACCACGGTGTTATTCAGCATTTTGATGGGCAGCGACCGCATGTGCTGTTGCTGCATCCACGGCGCAGTCGCTTCTCCTCCAGCTGGAGTTGCTGGGTGCTGCCATCAATTCAAACAGACGATGCTCATGTACACAAGAGCTGGCTAAGTCAATTGGAAGAAAAGAGCATCATTGAAATAATTCATCTGCATAAAACATTGTTTCTGCAACGGCAATATACACACTTGTAGTTAATTATGACATCTTCAGCCGTTCCTTCATTGATTTGAAGGAGAGCATCATATATTTGGGGTTCTCGATCAATTGTTCTCCTTTCAGTACATTTAACTGCTACAGAATGCAGCAGTATTTTGTACAGCTATCTTGTTGTTCACAGAGAAAAGCTTCTTGAAAAACACCTCAGACTCCAATTTATTTCAAGTCATTAGAGCAAAATCTTTCAAATGGGCAATATGATTTATAAAGTCAGAGAAATACTTTACGAACTATCTTATGAATTCTAAGCCTTCAATATTTGTTATAGCTCTTTATTCATTTTGTCTCTGAAAAGAAAGAAAAAAGCTCACCACTGAGCAAAGAAGAAAATGATTCTCAGATTTCAAACAATAAGCACATCAAATTAAAAAATCATTTATTTCGGTGCCTCTCATGCCGCTTCCTCACAGATGCACACAATTGTCTAGCCAGGCTTTTCAGCCCGCACACAGAGATTCTGTGTCTTTGAGGCATAAATTGAAAGTGAGCAACTCTGACAGCACTGAGAGGAATACACAAACTCTCAAGTGGAATGGAAACAGCAAACTTAGTGGTTTTTCTGCACGACCCCTTCTCAAACATAGGCACAGCTTGCGTCCTGCTACCTCCCATGCTCTCCAAGCCACCAAAGCCTTTACCCATTTACGTAAACAAAATAAAGGAGCAAGCCCCACGCATACCCAAACAGCTCGATTCCTCGGAAAGCATGGCATTAATCAGCCCAGATATTTCACTGATAGGTGCTGGCCACCTAATTGCAGTGACACTCGTCTTTCGGCACAGAGCTCGAGGAGCACAGCTCCGTGCCCGGAGACGTGCCACCCTGCAAAGATAACTACTCAGTCCCACCAGCCCCGAGCTATGGCTGCTGGAGAGCTAGCGCAGCCTGTTTCACCCTCCGCTAACCCGGTGTTCTGCAGGAATCCCTGCTGGCGTTACAGGCAGTCCTGCAGCACACAGACAGCCCAAGGACCTCCTGTTCTAGAGCTTCAGACCACAGGCAGAAACATCACACAAGCCGAGAAGAATAAAAGGCACTTGCCATTTCTCACTGGTTTCCATACTGGAGGAGGCAAAACAACATGAAAAAGCAGAAAAAGAGGAAAGTATGGAAAGGAATATTAAGAGAAATACTGTGTAATCTGATAAATACAAGCTCTGATTTCACTACATTGCAGCCAATGTTTTCAAACTCCAGACATCTCCAAAATGCTCAACCATGACCACCTTCTCTGGGAAAGTGTGTGCAGTTACACGGCATGCTTTGGTACTCAAATTCATGTATCTATTCTGACCCTTCACAGGTCCAAATATCCCAAATGGATCCATATTTCTCCAGAGACCTGTGACAACCTGTAAAGTCGTCACAGATAGATGCAGTTCCTTCTCCCCCTCCAAGCTCCTGGACAGGTAATACTGCCGCTGCATGAGTCCAAGAGCTGCAAATCCAGCTGGTTCATTGCTGTTTGCTTTTTGTTCTTTGTTATTCCTCCTCCTTCCCACTTCTCCCATTTCATTTACCAGGTAACTCTTACTCATCCTTTTTCATCCATCCGCAGTCATGACTTCTTCTAGTGTTTTCTACATAAGCTATTTTAATCTAATCTTTTATAGGACTGCTGGCTCAGAATGATGGCTTTCCTTTCAGACCTCATCTATCATGTTACCATATGGCAGTATTGCTTGATTACTGGTAAGGACTCAAATTTTCTCTTTATTGTTGTAGAAATCTATTATGAACCTCTAGACTGTCCTGTACCGTGCAAAGAAAAATAATTATAAAAAGTACCCACTCTCTTTAATACCACTAATTTGTCATCCACTAAGCATTTTTTTCTAAGTATAATAATAGTCTAACTCATTAGCTTCATAATAAATACCACAGTTTTGCTGGCTCCTAGCCAAATATTTCTAATATTTATATGCAGTTTAGATTAAATGATGTAAAAAGTTGTACATAAAGCTATTTTTGTGTGCTTATGCAATAATTAATTATCTTGCAGTTTTTAACTCCAAGCTTTCACAGAATCACAGAATCACAGAATCACAGAATAGTAGGGGTTGGAAGGGACCTCTGTGGGTCATCTAGTCCAACCCCCCCGCCGAAGCAGGGTCACCTACAGCAGG
>Ga0065711_1009947_pt1 | contig 23496 bp, 24 predicted proteins | sample Hoacrofraction12_FD_59098 | JGI IMG/M metagenome (GOLD analysis project Ga0065711, IMG submission 59098) | Hoatzin crop microbial communities from Cojedes, Venezuela - Epithelial fraction 12 v2 (version 2) | ecosystem: Host-associated > Birds > Digestive system > Esophagus > Crop | place...
AGAAAAAAAAAAAAAAAAAAAAAAATTCTCTGCTGCTCCTCCTTTTCCTGAATGTAAGATTTGGGGAGAAGCTTTCCTCCCACTCTACAGTTTCAGCTTTACATTTTTCAGTGACAGTAAGTAAAAGCTGACCTCTCCTATGAACACGACCGGGCTCCAGACAACAAACTGCCTGCTATCTATTCACACTGTGAAATAGTCATTAAATATCAACCACCAATCGACTGTTAAGGGACACATCTTGATAAATGCCAGACAACAGATGAAACAAAAAGAACTTCACAGTGTCCCCGCCTTGCTGAACGGGGCCATCAGTCATTTTTAAGTGCTCGTTTGTTACATTGTTTTATCCAAGATATTTATAATCATAATGAATTGAGACAAAACATCAAACTACAGCCTCTTTGCCTAAGAGTAATCTAAACTGAAAAGCAAATGACAGAAAAGATAGATTGATGGCCAGTGCAAAATAACTCCCTTGAGATTAATATATTTTATCCTGTTGACGTTTCCAGTCATAATTGTACTCCAAGAATCCACTGAATAATGTTAGATGTGAAAGACTCCTTAAGAGCAGTCACCTTCTTTCTAGGAAAACTGCATTTGTTTGTAATGGATATCACCACACATCACCACACTGCTATTAATATTCTGATCATGCAAATAAAAACACAGAACTTCCTCAAAACATCCTCAAACACATTAAAAAAATTTAATCATTTTTATCACGACCAGACTTTAAAAATCACAAAAAAAGTAAAGATTGAAAGCCCAGCGAGTCCAGGCTCCACCCAAAACCAGGGTAGCTCCGACGTCAGACGAGATGTCTCTGGGGCTTGCGCAGCCTGCCCTGGAGCATGGGGTTGTTCCCCCTCACCCCGGCACAGGAACTTGATGGGAAAGATCTCCTTCATACCGAGTCCTTCCCTCTAAATAACTGAGCCAAACTTGGCTCTTGTTCTTCATTGCTGGTTTTTGGTGTTTGCTGATTTTTGTTTGTTTTTTTGTTGTTTTTTTTTTTTTAAATGAGATGACGCACAGGTGACAACTGTGAGACAGCAGTATTTCTCGGGTTTTCCACATAGACCTCTTCAGATGACAAGCAGTAACCTCCTGACACCACTGAACACAACTCAACTCTGCGTTGTCTAGCATTTTTTGAGCATTAAGTAACTTCGAACATCACTAAGCCTGATCAAACCAACAGTCCGGTGGTATTTCTGCAGGCTGTCCGTGAAACCACAGTGTGAGTGGGAGACTGTGCCCAAGACCGCTCGTTAAGAACAACCCACACCAGCCTTTTCAACCTGAGCCATCTCTTCTCCCATTTAATTTCACTCTCTGATCTCCCTTCAGTCCTGCCCACTTTGGTTTAAAGTCTTAATCTTTATTTTGCCCGAGACTTTTTGAGCTGTAGTTCCTCCTTGTCAGTCACCAGTTTCCTTAACAGCTCCCACCCTGGTCTCTCATCTCCATGTATCAGGATTCAATCACTGTAGACTGAAAAATGTAAACTTTAAATGTCAGATTCAACAGAGAACTGAACCTGAGGCAGACCAACAAAGACCTAAAATATACCAATATAACATACAGATGATGCAACCAAAGTTGTTTATACCCCCAGCGATACACCAGCACACTCATGTTAGCAACGGGAAGCTTTCAAAACTTGGTTAGCAAAGCAGCAACGAAGTCAAAGGCTAAGGCAGGGTGCTGGGTGAAATCCAATCTCTTTCCTCTCGGAGCCAGAACTTTATCAACTGATCCTGACAGTGACCACAGAGAAGCCCTCTCCACCTCTATTCCAGTTTTCTGGAATCAGTTTTCCCGGAAAAGGAATTTTTAGCCTCAAACTTTGAATTCTTCCATGTAACCACACTTTTTTCTCGTTCAACAATACAATTCTATCACGGTACTTTCCTAATAGAAAAGATTAACAGCTGGATTCAGCGCCCTACGTTTGCAAAGACTGCCAAACAGAAAACGTGTAAAGAGGTACTCGGTATCCCCGTCCTTATCTGCACATATTTTGTGCAGCTTCCCCACAATTACTGTGGGATGTCATCAGAAGGGAATGAGAGAGTGGAACTATGGCTTGACAAGAAAGAGGTCACCCTGTTCTCCTGTTCTTCCTTCCTTCTGCCACCACTCTGCACTGAACCAGAAAGGCAAAAGCAGAGAGAGGAACAGGAATACAGAGCTAGCAGCGCTGCATCTCTCACGCAACTACAGTCTTTCCCAAGAAACTTGGGAAAAGGCCAGGCGAATCCAAGAGTGTTTTCTGTTTGCCTGATCTGGAAGCCCTCCCTCCTCTACACAGACTCTGGTTATGATGGCCCCTGTCAAGGATCTGACAAATCCTTAACGTTTTCTGCCCTGGTGTCACTTCCTAAGCCAAATAATGAAGACTGGCCTCTAGTCTGGCCCAGTTTCTCCTCAATTCAATGCAAAACATTACCATGCTATGTCAGTACTGCTCTGTGCTGTCTTCCAGATAGTATGAGGGGTCCACCGTAACATAATGATATCCAGAGATAGCTTACAGATAATTAGGTTGGTCTTTTTACCCTCTCACACTTTCTCCCAGTAAAGAGCCTCCCTGAGTTTGCACATACATGATTTTATCACAACAGTTCTGGAAGATGCAAGCAAAGTTTAGATGGTATCAGTTTTTCACTCGGCTACTCACAGCCAGGAGGTCTGAGTGTGGAATTGTTTGCTCCCCGACAATGCGAGCCCATCCCGAGCTACCAGACATTGGTATGCACAGCAGCCACGGACATGTCAAACCAAAGAGAAATTCCTTAAGACTCTGTGTGCTGGTTTTAGCAGGCAACAACTGCTGGTTCATATCTGGGCATGTGGGTCCCCAATGACATAGAGAAATTGAGTACGTTACTGCAGAGCTACTAATACCACTCGCTGTCTCTATTAGGGTTTAAATTTGGCTCCCGGCGGCTGGAGGTGTTTTCTGGGACCTGCAGTGCACAAAGCAGATGTTCTACAGATGCTTCTGAACTAAAGATTGTTTCGCTGGCTGATTTCAGGAGACTGGATTCAAGGACACAGATGCTTCCCTCGGGTCTTATGCTGCTTGTGCATCCAGAGGTAGCTAGGATCAGCATGTCCACTACCTATCATAAACACTAAAAAAAGGGTACCCAAGAAGGAATTAAAGTGAACTCTTCTGTGTCCAAGTCAGTTGTTGATCATGGAATCACAAAATCATAGGATGGTTTGGGTTGGAAGGGACCTTAAAGACCATCTAGTTCCAACCCCTCACCACAAGCAGGGACACCTGCCATTAGATCAGGTTGCTCAAAGCCCCATCCAACCCAGCCTTGAATACTTCCAGCGAGGGGGCAGCCACAACTGCTCTGGGCAACCTGGTCCAGTGCCTCGCCACCCTCACAGTTTCTTCCTCGTATCCAGTCTAAATCCACCCTCTTTCAGTTTGAAGCCATTACCCCGTGTCCTATCGCCGTGCCCTTGTCAAGAGTCCCGCTCCAGCTTTCTTGTAGGTGCCTTTCAAGTACTGGAAGGCTGCTATAAGGTCTCCGACAAACTGTAACACAACTGAACCACTAAAAGATTGATAAAACCAAATCAGCACTGAGATAAATAAGAATCGCTGTCCTCCTGAACTACTTTGCTAAAGTTAATAGAAGTACAGACTTACATTTCTGGTATTGAACTGACACCGTGCTTCTGAAAAAATCTGGGGGTTTTGCTGGGGTTTTTAGTTTTCCCACCCTTAACTGGGATTCAGGGGTTGAAGAAGGCTCTACAAGAAAGAGGTTTTCCATCATAACATAACCCTCCTTGACCAGCAGAGCTTCCAGCATGCCTTATTTAACCGAATTGCTGCACAGCATCCCGCTGGACTGCACACTGCAGCTATCATTACAACTCATTTGCTCTGGTGCAAACCCACAGGGACAGTCAGCTTTGTTTAAACATCCCTGGCAGAAATTGGTTAACGTAGCATCCCAGCCAAAGCCTGTAGTTCACAGTTACCAACAAGTCAGATTGACAGATGTCAAGGCTTACTGATTTTTATCACCTTACAAAACATAACAATAAAGTCAGTAAAGCACGGAGGTCCTCTAACTGCTTCTTCCTTTTTAACTAGCGCAGAAAATGCACGCTGTAAGACAGCCATCTCTCTGTGGTAAGCAAACAAAGCACCAAGATACTTCTGAAGACACCATATCCTACTTAACTTCTTACACAGCATTTGCCAATGTGGCGTCCGAGTGACACTCATCAACGCCTTAAGCTTCACAGCCAGTAGCTGTAGCAGAAGATAACGCCTCTCTCATTCTCCCTTCGCCCTTGGACATAAGAATAATGAGCACCACCATGCACCAGTCCATTCAAACACATGGCTTCAAAGGAATTACCTTAATGTGCTACTAGGTTTTCCTTTGAACATTCAGGTTTGGTCAGAAACTGTTGTGTGAAGCTACAGCTGTGTTAAGCTACAGTATTCCCCTGTCTGAAAGACAATACGGCATATGAAGCTCAGACCAGTTATTTCATCTATTGTGTTTGGTAACACAATATAAATTTTTGATAATAGCGGTAGTATGTATAATGCATATGGGTATAAAAATGTCAACCAACTTTTATGGCTTTCCTCTTCATATGAATATTCAGTCATCCATTCATCCCTAGATCCACTTCAATCCTGCAAAAGAAAAGATGAAATAATTTAATTGATGTCTTCTCTTAGAGGTTCATTAATTTCTCAAATACTACTGTATATGTAAATAAAAACCCTAAACAATGGACGGCTGTTCCATAGTACAACAGAGGTAAGAAGTACAGTAAGTTTAAAACCGGATAAATATGACAAGAAGTATATTGGAAAAAGCCTTATATTTCCTTTTAACTTATGATTTTAGTCAATGCTTTCAGTGTCTTTAATTTCTGAGCTGCTACTTCAGCGCACTAAATCCCAACTGCTTTAATTAGTCTTCAGGGCACATTATACATCACCAGTACTCTGCGTTTGTACAGGTGAACTTTCCAGCAGTTACCACGTGCAAATATTCTTTACTGGTATTTCAAAATGTGTTTCACAGAAAAACTATGTGAGATCCAGACAATAACGCATTAGAAGCCAAAATACCTTTACTAGTGAACTCAGTCAATACTCCAGCCACACAAAATAACCGTGCAAGACCATCACAGAATTNGAATACATATTTCTTGACAGGTTTCCTATGGATANATGACTATTTTAGTTATGTTTCCCATGTGAATCTATAAAACAAAAAATGTATATAGAGGTTTAAATACTGTATTATACTTTTGGAAGGCTCCTTCAGGTTTCAGAAAATATACAAATCCAGTAGTCTAACTTTTTTAAAGCCTTAGAGGGGGAGAAAAAAGCTTCAGATGTCCAAAATTTAAATAATAGACAGTATGTCTTAAACCTCTTGCCAGAATATGTGCATATCTGGAAGCAAATGCTACTTACATATGTCTCTCAATAACTGAAATGGTGTGAAGACAAGAATCTAAATCTGCTGTCAGAGTTATTATAAACAATCTGCTGTTATTTTTATATCACTCAAAATAAGGTCATCCTTCAAATAGCAGTGGAGCATCACCTGCCCACTTTTAAACAACAACCCAGTATTTCTTTACTGTTGCATATACAACAACACGGCTAACAGGTTTCCCAACACTAAGCAAACTTTACACTGAAAAGAAGACTAGAAGCTCCCTTAAGCATGTAAAATTATTCACGTACTGTGCTACCATTATACTGACTAAACACCATGCACTTACTTTTTTTTATTAACCTTAATATTTTCTTAAGAAATATAATAAAGTTCTAAATATTCACAGGAATCATAAAAGGTTGTAAAATCATCAAGAACACTGACCTCACAAAATGTAATTAAATACTGTAGGCTTAAAGTGTGCTAATTATTGTAGACCATTTGCCCCACCTCTCATGTGCCTTGCAGACTCTCTTTGCTTTTTGTTGTTTAATCTCCCACGGAATTATTCGCATTGCTTCAAAATTTCCATTTCATGAAGCAGCTGCTTTTTTTCTTAAATGCATACTTGAAGAACCACCTTTGAGTTTCTAGCTGTTCTTTCTCCGTGCTAATGTCCAAAAATGGGAGAAGTCGACCAGGTTTTCTTATAATACTGGACTTATGGTTAGGTACTGTTATCTAACCCGAGGAAGAAATAGCTTTGTCATCAAATTCTTTAAAATTACATGTAATGTATTCAAAAAGCTTCACGGGGTCTCTGCCAGAGGAAGACAGAGTTTGACCTATAATTGTTTCCAGTTCTCCAGGTTTTCTCATCATTACTCCTCCCTGTGTGCACGCAGATGCATTTGCTCCTACAGCGCAACTTGGCTTCAGGTTACACGCGAACTCCGAGGCCCTATTCGGTTACCGTGGCTATGGTGACAGAGCAAACATGGGTAGGTGTTTCAGAACTGCTAACACGTCACCACCCAACGAGCCATAGCCGCAGCTGGTTTTGCATTATTGAATCACATACAAAGATGAAAAAAATTCCTCATGAAAAACCTACTTCGTTAGTAATGATAAACAACTGGGTCTCATTAATTCTCTTCAGGTCTGCACAGCCTATCAAGCACCGGACCGCCCACGTCCTTGCACCGCTGAGGTACTCTCCTCCACAGAAGGGTTTCTGCTCGTCCTCGTCTTTGCCAAGCGCAAGCAGCACACCAGAAGCCCCTGCAGTGCCACCGTCCCACAAAGCTGCTCCACCGCCATGCACATGGTTTGGGGAAGGACAGGGATTAGCCCCAAGCACCAGCTGCCACCAAGGGTGAACAAGAGCACCGACTGTGATGGCCAACGCAGAACGGCCACAAATGCCACCCATACAGGCCACACACCTCTTCACCGCGGCTACTTTAGGCTGCTTTTGCAGAGAAGATGAAGAGCAAACCATTCATCTGAAAACCGTGTTTAACCAGAAACTCCACAAATCTGCTGCCTGATTTTCAGACGAGCTGAAAAGCTTCGGCTTCAGATGAAACGACTTTGAAATGTGTATGAAAGACAGGACCGTGGAACCCTACAGATCCAGCGCACACATTCTGCCGTGTGTGCCACCGCTGTGAAACCTGTGCCGGACTTTGGCTTTCAGTGGCTTACTGTGAAATCCCACTTCCTACTATCAGAAATATGAAAACAGACATGAAAGTCCAAACAGAAGCATCTCCCATTTCTATCAAGCGTTTTTTACACCAGAAGAAAATCCACCCGACAAGACAACTGCACAATATCCCCGATTCAAAACCCTTACGTCAAATCGGCTCTAAGTAATCATAGAGCAAAGCACCTAACAACCCTTAGTTTCAACCAAAAAAACCCCAACGAAATTTAAGTAGCAAACACAGAATTATGCCCACTTCTATCCAAAGGCTAACCATCACCTTAAAATCATGTTTTCAGACCCCAGGAATTTATAAAGATTATGAATGCCAACAAACATTAGATTCCTTCTCCTACAGCAAGAAAAAAAACAAACAGAAATTGGGACATCTACTCCATTTTGATAACCTGTCCCAATCAAAATAAACGCCCTGGTAGTCCCAGCCTGGCCGGCACCCTCACCCACCAGTGGAACTGAGCAGGAACCACAGACCAGAGTAAGGCACACAAGAAGGGTTTCAGGACAATCATGCTGAGCATATGTCCAGACAGAGGCCACTGTGTGTGTAGAGGTGCCCTTGTCTCTACAAATAGAACATTTTAGAACATATAAACCCACATAAATCCATTAAAAAACAAGTTGATACTGGTATCACTTTCACATCTCTTTTACATACTGCTAGTTTTAAGTAAATTCCTATTAATAGTTAGAAATTTTTCCTCATGCTATTTCCCCCCCCCTTCTAATTTGGATAGATATGTGAACAGACATTCGGAAAAGACCAACTCAGTCACAAAGTTAAGTTATTTGCTCAAAAAAGATTTATTAACTTTTTCCTCTACAAAGCAAACCCCATGTTTGGGCATAACTCTAATTCTGAATCACCTTCTTGCCTCACCGATTTTCTTTTTGAAGCATGCACTTTTCTTCTTGAAGGCCCTTCAATCTGCACTTACACTTCTGTAAACCCTTTGAAAGGCCCTGAGTCACACCAGACTTCCCTGAAGACGAAGCGTGACCTCTCCCAAACTCACGAAGGCCATGCTGAACGCAAGATGTGGCAGGATCACTGAAAGCACGGTTTCAGCAGCATTCAGAGCTCAAAGAATACACATTATCCTCAGTGGCAGTGTGGAGGATGGCTACCTTTACATTAACAATAGCCACGTACTTGCCCTTTTTCCTTCTGTTTCTGATTCTTGCATGGAAATTCGTAAACTCCATAAAGCAGACATTCTGCAGAAGCTGCAGATAAAACGGGTATTAACCACAAGCTATAGATTTGCAACAGCCCTCGACATTTAGATTCGATAAGGGACAGCAGAAGCTGAAATCCAGTGCAACACTGCACTGCATCAGAATACTTGAAAATCTACCTAAATTATGCCTTCAGTGCCTACTTTTCTTGCCTTGGGTCTAGGCCCAAGGATCTCTGTAAACTGAGTTCTGTGCCATTGTAACTGAAATTAGCCAAAACACTTTCCCACAGAATTGTCTGTAAAAAAAGTTATAAACTTTAAATTCCAGTGTAAGCCACTGTCCCAGTAGCAGCCATCGCAAGCTGCAAGATGAATTGGGTAGTACAACTTCAAGTGCATTCCGTTGAGGTTACGTGTAACTGCTATATATTTTATAGACCTCACAGGACCAAAGGAGCACTTGCTACGCATTCTGTCACTCACTAAACTGTGATCAAAAGGTTTATGTCCTCAGCTAAAGTTTTTGCTAGTCTTTGACTGCGATTTCTGTTCAAACAAGGCAAGTGGAGTTACTTGCCCTAAAGATGCCAGCCCCCCGCCAACATCTTTGTTGCTCTGATGTAGTGTCATAACAAAAATATCTTCAGCTGCTCAAAATATTTCTGAAAATTAACTTAATGCTTCAAACTTCTGGTTTTCACTGGTATTTTAATAAAAGTAAAGAGAAGCAGGAGGCAGAGAGTGGGATGCTTGTTGCTAGGCAATACCTAGGCTCTCCTGAACTCCTACAGACTGAAATATTTATCCCGACTCCCACGAAGAATGACATCTAGCACAGGGAAAGAAGAGACGCAGGCACTTACTGAAGTACATCGTGATTCAAGGTAAGAAGCAGCAGCTCTGCCACCAGCTCAGTCCCTAGGGGACCTAAGCCAAGGCAGCTGAAGTCTGCCTTGGGTAATGGGGTAGTTACCCAAGGTAACTACCTTGGTAATGCTGCTCCTCCCAAACATCTACCCGGATTTCAGCTGAGCCTCGCGGGGCAATTCCTCCAAAGCTTTTACACCAAACCAGAACAATCTCCATGCCATAAGGCTCTTGGCAGCACAAGAAAGCACACCCTTGGTTCACCTCACTGTATAGCTGTGTCATTTTTCTGTTGTTTTTTTCCCCAAATTCTTACACTCCGATAACAGGTTTCCATAGAAAAAAGCATGCAGCTGGCCAGATGTGAATTCATTAACCAAACACAACCTTCACAAGAAGTCAGAGCGCCATGCGCCGCCCCCTCCTCCTTTTAAAAGGTTTATTCAATGATTAAACTTTCAAGGAGTGCTTACACAGTCTTTCAGTAGAGGCTTAGAGGAATAAACATTATTCTTTACAAGGTCTTTTATTTGACATTAATGAATTATTCTGAATTGAACAGCTTTGGGGATAAGTCCCAGACCTTCTGGGACTTAAAAGACGAGTTTCAAGAACTGTTTGTTCTCCCTAGAACTTAAGGGTCTGGTTTGACAAAAATAATTAAATATAAATATGCTGCATTTCATAACTTCAGAGAGTTATTACTCTGGGAAGGATGATGTCTCTCTGCAATATTTAAAAAAACCCCACAATTGTATCAGTGTACACAAAGAATGTTGGTATGGTAAATGAAATTAGAAAGTGTGTGTGCAGGCTGTTACATTGTAAAGGTAAAAAAAGATTTAGTAGTTCAAATCTGGAGAACTAATGGAGTCTTCAAAAGCCTGGGTTTAAGTAATAATCAGTGGTCAATCTAGAAGAGTGCAATAAATTGCAGGGAGCAAAGAAAACCACAGCAAAATACTACATCTCCCTTAATTTTTTACTCTAAAAGTAGTGATTATCTTTGACACTCCCAGTTGTTTGAATGGATAGCTCTGAAACCTTGACAGTCCCTCCAGAACTCTAGTTTAAATAGAATGGCATTGTTTTTCGTTAGATCTAAATAAAATAAAATTTTGATAAACACAGTCACACACCACTTTGGACAGCTTCTCTGACATGAGGAAATGTTCCATGTTACACTGTGCACATGCTCAGCACAAGGTCTCTTAGCTCACCATTTTATCCTCGCACACAGTTCAGATTTGACATTAGAGTTAAAATTCTCTTTACCAGCCTGTGCACAATGTCAGAGGACTTAGTGGGCTGTTCCTTGTTACAAGAATTACAGCTTTATACATATACATACACACAAACACTTAAACACACATATATGTATATGAATATAAAAAACACACAGAGACACAAGTTTCTGGCGAATCGATAAAGTATTTTTTGTAAATAATTGTCTCAAAGAATCTGCTGAAAGTATACTTTCTACTATATCACCAAAACAACACAGGATTTTCAGCCAAACTGTAAACTATAACTATGTTTCTGAATCCATAAAGAACTGGAATTAAAAAAAAGTGGTATTTTCCCATTCTCTTCAGACTTTCTTCTTCCCCTTATTTTCAGACTTTCTTCAGCAAAACAGTATCTATTACTCATCAGATAATAACTATTCAAGATTTCTGCTCACAAGGGCTTATGAGCATCTGAAAGAAATTATAAAACAGTAATGTTTAAAAATTGTTTATTCCTAATTTCAGGTTGGAATCATATACGTTGTGCTTCTACATTTTGTTTGCACTTCAGACAAAAAAAAAGTGAACTAAAAATGAAGTCAAAATATAGAATTCAAAAGGAGGGTATCCCACAGGAAAACTGCTCGTGCTTTAGGTAGGGTAAGCCAGCGATGCCTCCATATCATCAGGGTGGGGAAAGGGATAAATACCAACCTCTCCAGCGGATCTCTCAACAAGGAACAGGACTGCCTATAGAGGTTGCACAGAAAAAGACCTAATTGCACAGGTTTCATACTCTTATTTTGCCCTGCTAATGAGGATTAGCATTACCAAATGCTGTCATCCACTCACCCTCTTCTGGTTCACCAGTTTTACTCCAACTAGGTTTATGCTCAGTCCAGAATCGAGCCAGCTCTACTTGCTGTATGGGCGGCAGTAGGTACACTCTCTCCTCAAAGTTGCAAGATAATCTTCATTTATACTTTAACCCACTCAAAAACAAAACAAGGATTTTCTTTATTTCCTGTTAAGAGGTTGCTGAATCCCAGAGACCATCAGAAGAAGAAACAGTCCTCGCACAGTCAGAAACGAAATTGCCAGAGCTTAAGGACAAGGTCACCCGTTTCCTTAGGATATTCAGCGGGGCATCGGTTTCTGTGTGGACCGTGCACTGATGCTGCTCATGGTGATGGCAACCCCTCCACTACCTAATTTAAGGGAAGGCGGCTGAACACCTAAGGCCCCTTGCTACAAGTCCAAAGGAATGAGCACAAATTTACTGCAGACTTGTGCCAAAAATCTGCTCTTCGTCAACCCAGCTGTAGTGAGCATCCCATGATTTGGTAATGAAGCACAGGTATCTGAAGTTTAACCGGCACGAAAGTCTGGAACACGAATGCCTGAAAGAGATGAATCCTGTCTCAGATGGCAAATACTACCCTTATGTGGTTCAAAATTTCACAGAGTCTCCTCGTAGTTGCTTTCAGAGGGAACACCAGGACAATGGAAAAATCACAGCAGGAAGAAAAAAAACACTGTTTAGATGTAGTAGCTTATATAAACCCTGGCATGTCTTTTCCTTTTATGCTGTGCAAGATGTTCTAAATAAAAGAATGGCACTAACCATCATCCCACTGCGGACAAAATACCACGCAGCTTTCCCCTTACCACAGTGTCAAGCGCACTGTGCTAACTTTCACAACAAAACCACTCAAAGAATAAGCAAAACCAGAATAAGCTGGGCCCATTAAACTTAGTCTTAAAAGAGAGAACAAAATCCTTCTCACAAACAGCAGAGAAAGCTATATAAGCTGTAAGTTTATCCATCACCAGAAAGCGGTTGTGTAAAATCGGTATTGATGTCCCCGTGGCTGGCACAGGTAGGGAGGGCCAACACCTCATTTCAGCAAGCCCCAAGCCTGGAGACAGGTCACCTCCTCAGAAGCACCTGCTGAGCTATGTGTGGGGGTTCCACCTCACCACGTCCATCAGCATAAGACAGCCAAGCCCCAGCCTGGAGATGGATCACTTCCTCAGAAGCATCTGCCGAGCTACGTGTGGGGAGTCCCACCTCACTGTGTCCATCAGCATAAGGTTAAGTTAGGAAAAAAAAAAAAGGTCAAACTGCTCAAACAAACCTATTTCGCTCCTCCAAAATAGAGGTGGCAGTAAGAATCACAGAATGTTCGGGGTTGGAAGGGACCTCTGTGGGTCATCTAGTCCAAACCCCCTGCCGAAGCAGGGTCACCTACAGCAGGCTGCACAGGAGAAGGTGCATCCATTCCAAGATCTACCTGATACATACCTGGTCAAATTCCACTGGCCTCCCCAGCCCTTGTCATTTCTCTCCTTGTTCTAATAGCCCTCATATTTTCGATGGGAGACACAGTCGCCCTGGTTCTTTTCCTGTCCTTGCTTAAATAGAAATATATTTGCTTCTCCCCGTCTGACAGTTCCTCTATCACCTAGATTTTTTGGCAGGGCAGGGGAGGCATAGGGGAGTAATTCAATGTACTGTTTCACTCAGTACTCCAAGAGGGAATTCATCTGCCCGTCTGACTACATATTTAAGCGCAAAAAACAGAAGCAGCCTGATTTCCAAAGGTAATTTGTACTTCCCAGTCCTCTGCTGAGATCGGTGCAGCAGCCTGCGGGACTCACCATCTGCATGCAGCAAGCCAGGGCCGTTCCATTCCTCAGACCGACGTGGACAAACCACCCCCTTAACCGTGGCTTAGTAATTATTCACATTCACAGCCCAGAAACTACCACCTTGACGAATAACTTGAGCAGATAAAGTTCTTGCAGTCAGCGGGTTCATCCCGCCTACCTACGGACACCTGCGCCGGCTGCCCTTCACGGCTCTGTAGTGAGAGGAGAGACAGCGGCAGCGCAAGGGCCTAAGTCACTGTCGCTTCAGCCTGCCCGGCAACCGCTCTTAACCAAAAAGTATTTTCAATAAAATGGTACTTAGCTGTCTGCAGAGTGAAGGGCACTACAAGTTTTAAGAGCTCTGGTTTTTTGAACAAATCTTGTATACCTTTGTTCTCCTGATCATACCTTCCAATTTTTAAGACTTTAAAAGTCATCATTTTCAATGGAGCCAAGCAGACTTGGAAAGGCATTCCATTCTTAAAAGAGCTTGGAGAAAAAGAAAAAAATCCACATAAAAACTTGAGATGGTTAAGTACTACTGTCAAGCAGGAATTGGCAACACCACCCACGCTAAGTTTCCTGCATAGCAAGGTGATACACAGAAGTTAATACTAATAACACTGCTAATCAGTTACATGGACATGACCACAAAAGAATTACTAAAAAAATCAGAAACTAAGGATGGTAAGGAAGTCACAGTGCTTGGTTTATTAAACTAGAGGGGAGAGCACTCCAGAAAAACAATCCTGTATTAACAGATGAAAACACTATTTTAAAACCCCAGGACTTTCACCCTGGAGCCCGGCCAGGCTGGCAAGTCCCATTCTCTGTGCCACCCCAGTGAAACCAATCAATCCCAATTTACCCTCCTGCCATTCCCATTACAAACTAGCAAGTGGACTCATCACATTTAATTATCTTTCAGGGAAGAGGGCGCAACAAAAACTAATAAACAGCATTCAGACATAATTTAAAACAACAGAAGACACAAATACCAGAGGAGATTACCACGAGAACATTTTCCCCTCCCTCCCCCCCCAATATTCCAGGTGTAACAGAAAAACAACATAGGGGTGACCATACGGACACTGTTTTGAATGAAGCACACCTCTGGAAAGACTCAAAGACTTCCAACACAAGCGAACTATTCCTGGCTAACCACCACGATCCATAAACCCTACAAACCATCCTGACTCAGAAGAACATGAATGACATGAACAGCTATACTCACCACTCCCCGAGGATCAAGTTCAGCAACGACCCTGACAAGCAAAGCTTTTGTTTTTCTGTCAATTTCCTTTCATTACTTTTTTGATTCGCGGGTAACACCTGACAGAGTACATGACTTAAACTGCTTAACAGAGCGGTTAAACTAAGTGGCAGTAGGAGAAATGCATTAGCTGAAGATGCACCTGGGGCTACATCTATCCTCAGCTTAATGCCAGGAATACACCTACCCGGTATTTTCAAATCACGAGGAAGCTCCTAAAATAGAATCACAGCTTGGTTTGGGTTGGAAGGGACCTTAAAGACCATCTAGTTCCAACTCCCCTGCCATGGGCAGGGACACCTTCACTAGACCAGGTTGCTCAAAGCTCCATCCAACCTGGCCTTGAACACTGCCAGGGAGGGGGCATCCACACCTTCTCTAGGCAACCTGTTCCAGTGCCTCACCACCCTCACAGTACAGAATTTCTTTCTCGTATCTCATCTAAAGCTACCCCCTTTCAGTTTAAAGCCATTACCCCTTCTCCTATCACTCCATGCCCTTGCCAAAGTCCCTCTCTGGCTTTCTTGTAGGCCCCTTCAGGCAGTGGAAGATTGCTATAAGGTCTCCCTGCAGCGTTCTCTTCTTCAGGCTGAACAACCCCAACTCTCTCAGCCTTTCCTCACAGGAGAGGTGCTTTAGCCCTTGGATCATTTCTGTGGCCCTCTTCTGGACCCGCTCCAACAGGTCCATGTCTTTCCTGTGCTGAGGGCTCCAGAGCTGGATGCAGGACTCCAGGTGGGGTCTCATGAGAGCGGAGCAGCGGGGCAGAACCACCTTAAGTATTGAAAAATATTCCTGTAATTTGATTAAATAAGATAAAGCGAACACAGTCTTTGCTGTTACAATTATATGGATTTGAAGTGGTTGCCCTTCATCTACCATCAGTGCCACAGAGCTCCCCAGCCCTTTCTCCCAGCTAATCCCTTCAGTTACACCCATTCTTCTCACCACATTACCCAACACAGAAGCATTGCAGTTGTCCAGACCTCAAACCTCAAGCCCCCTCCCATCTCTCTCAGGTTCACAATCCCCACGGTCACCCTTGAGACACAGCCATAACCAGACCCTGTTCCCATTTGCACTTGTCCCACCTACCCTCATCACTTCTCTTACCACAGCTCTCGCTTCTTTCTTTCCTGAGCTTCCTTCTTTTGTGGACCACCCATCTACCGGCGCTATTCCAACAACAATCCTCTCACAGTTTCACTGAGACCAGCTTTATTCCCGTTAAAACGACAAATTCTGACTCCATCCTGCTGTTTAATCTGCTACTAACTATGAAAGATTTCAAGGTTGTTTTATATGAAAGATAATTATTTCTTCTATATTCTGAGTTGTGCTCCTGATTATTCACTAGATACAAATACTCTCTGTTCTCCGTATTTTGAGCTTTCAATATTCTGAATTCATCGCTGGAAGTACAGGTGGCTCCTGTAACCTGCTCCAAGACGCCACCAAAACAACCTGTCTCACACGACGCTCTCCTATTGAAAAGGTTTTGTTACCAAAAGATGAAGCAATTATAAAAGCATCACTACAGCAGCAAACTTCAGTTAATAATACCATGTTATTATACGTTATATATTATTATATATTACATATTATAAACTACGTCACACCACCACACACAATTAAAGTATTGACAGTAGTCCAGAAGCAAACAGCAAACATCACTGTATGTTGCAATATTAAGATGTTTTGAGAATGGTTTTATTAAAAGCAGAAGTAGCTGCAACAGTCTTTGCAATAAACATAAGGAATACTGGAAACAACTAACACTCCCACAAGTGGCAAATGTCATCATCCTAATGATAACCCCCACTGAGTTGCATCCTGTTGAGTTATCACAATTAAGATTCTGTTAAAATGCCCACTACAAATACCTGTATTTAATTAACTGTAATTCAGTCTTCTAATATGAAGCAGGTTATAACTTGCTGATTTATATAACACCATGAATTAAGGATTAGAAAACAAAACAAATGTTAGTCTCTTGGGGGAAGGAGAAAAATCAACCAATTTTAATACACACAGGGGAAAGTAATGTAAGTCAATAAAAATAAAAAAAAGACATTTTGGTCACATAGACCAAGTTTTATAGATAATAAAAAGTAACCTACTGAAAATAAAACCCCCAGAAGTGTACCTTTACAGTTAAAAAAAACCACAAAAAAAAACCAAAACCAGTGTTACAGCTTTCAGGCTAATACCAGAAAAAATATGGACGTCACAACAATGTCTATATCTTGGGTCAGGCTCTTCTAGATCCTTCAAGGGTTAGTTTCAAAAAAAAAGAAAAAAAGAATTTGCATATCAAAGAGTTAAACTCCAAACTGCTCCTGCCAAGCCTGTTATCACCCCTCTGTGGCCTGTTAGGTCTTGGTACCGAACTGAAAGCTTACAGCTGGGGAGGGCAAACAGGGGAAGGCTTCTTGCATTTAAGGGCTATTTGCACCAGCTGCATCACTTCTATTCTTAGTCCCACTGATGCATTACAGCCAGATTATTTTGCTTTTCCAGCTGCATTTTGCAATCTAACATACAGAGGAAGCCCACTTTTCTCATCTCTCTTTCCCTTATCAGCTGGCCAAGTGACAATAATGTGAGATCGGTCCGGTGATTCATCCGCCTGTCTGCCTTCACGTCCCGCTGCTCACAGCGGGCACGATAAAATACAAGTGTCAAGCAGTCAGGAAATCTCAACAGGCCCTTAATCTTCAGGGTATCAAATATGTAAGTCATCCTCTTCTATGGTAAAATCCCATGGACCAGGGTCAGCAGTTTAAAGGGCTATGACACGTGGAGAAGGATTAGAACAAGCCAGCACCATTTCAAAATGAAAAAGCAGTGAGGTCTGGCTTCCTAACAAGCAAATTCACTAAAAAGCCACAAGCTTAACTGGAAACATCTTAACCTGCAGTATGTCAGCAAATAAAAAGTACGCTCTTTTAAACCCACACTGAAATAAATACTTTTGTGTGTTTTTCCATGTTGTCCTTCTTATCAGGGTTAGACAAGAGCCCACAGGGAAACACGGCACTGGATGAGTTCAGGAGGAGCATATTATCTAAACGCAGAATCACATTTGTACCAATACCCAGGGATGACATTCACAAACATCTTGTTACTATCCTGTAAATGCTTTCAAAATAGACAAACGTCTCTAGGCTGTACCAGGGATGCAAAAGGTTCACAGAAGCTGCTCTTGAGAAGTTTCCTGAAGACCAGCGCACCAGCAATGGTGAAAGCAGTGCCAGCTTTGTCTTCTGATGCACCCAGCACTCTCAGACAAGGGCCATTTCTGGGTTCAGAAAAAGGAGAAAAAATTTTCAAGATAAAAGACTGATCAGACAGTCGTAACATCTCCTCCTCTCCTCTTGAGGAGGGCCATGAAGACAAGAAGTAGCCATGTTGAGCTCTGTTACAGGGTTGGAGCAGTAGGCAGTAAGAAGAAGGATGGAGCAACACAAGCCTCCATACAGGGGATCATAAAAGTCTCCTATAGGCCTTGGAAAGCAAGACACGGCCCTGTGCTGGAGAAGGCTTGCTATGGACCTCAGCAGGAGACCACTGCCGTGCTGCCTCTCCAGAGCTCGGCTTCCCACCAAAGTCATCCTCTCGCCTACCCCCCCATGCTAGACCAAGACAAAACACCTCCTCCATAAAAGTGAAGGGCATTAACACCAAATTAATACCAAGCTTCAAGCAGCTGACCAACATTAGCTTGAGCTTAAGCTACAACCACCCTGGATGCAAGACCCCACAAGATCATGGTGTTTTCTGAGTGGTTCCCGAATGGAAAGAAATTAGCAGGACGGGGCGGCGTAGGTAGGAGAGCATCTGTCCTTCTCCTCCTCCACTCCTGGTAGGGGTGTGCCAGATCAGGGTCCTCATCACCTGACGCTCCCCTGTTTTCACAGCTTTGTTTTCTCTGTTGCCACTTAAAGAGCCATGAATGGAAAATTCACACAAATTGTAAAAACTAGGATGGAGGAAACCTCAAGAGATCATCTCCCCAGCAATTCGCACCACTGTGATTACCTCAAAAATCATTACATCTTCATTATATCCATTATAGACAGGTTTCAAGAACAGAATCACTGGACCTGCAAAGAAAAACTGCCTGTAGCATCAAGATTCATCCTGATTCACTCTGAAGACAAAACATCTGCTTTAACTTAGCACCAGGACCACGAATAGAACAAAAATAGTCAGTGTATGCGGGCTGGGAGTTTGCCAAGAGCTCTGCTATTTACTTCAATTATTCCTATAGACATTTGTAAAGTAAACATTTTTCAATGGAAAATTAGGATTTAACCCCCCACAAAACATGACTAATTCCAATAAATTCTATGCCTTTTAAGGATGTTTCGCAGATCAACTATCACAGACGATGTCTGCAAACTGTTTTCAAGATGAAAAGCAGTATGAATTATTATCACAAAGTTGTAGCTGTTAAGAGGGAATGTAAGAAAAATACATTTTCATTCCTCAGTATGATATGAAATAATACAGTAGTATTCTGAATGGAAAAAAACCACCCATACACAACAGCAATCAGTCCTCCAGGTTCTTAAAAACTGCTTTTGTACACAAGTTTTATGATCCACGCCCCCCAAAAAACAACAACAGGAGTGGCAAAAGGGAGTTCCTTCACACAGAAACCTGTGTTCCCCTGGCTAAATTTATTTTCTGAGAGGCAAGGCTATTGCTAATCCTAGTCAGACAAAGTACTGTTGAACTCTGTAACACTGGCACATCTAGGTCATTACAAAGGTCCTTGGAGCTGATGATCTAATTGGTTGTGATCCCTAGAGAAACACAAAAGTCAGTACATGGTCCATGTATATGTTATTTCTTTTTCATTTCAATGCACCCAAACTCAAGGTAAATACAGACATAAATGTGAATCTGTAAATCTGTACACAGGCTATGCTAGTAATGAACTGTAGTGAATGCATTCAAAATAACACTATTCTTACCACTAAAATAATAACCTTTTTAGTACAGCAAAAGGACACATGGAAATGTAGACACCCTCAAGCTAACCACATGCAGAAGGTGTTACACTCTGTACAGACACTTTTAAATATCTCTGATCTCTTGGGATTTGGTTACATCCAATTAGTCACACCTGGAGAGTCACCACAAATAATACCAAGATTTATTTTTTTATTGCATACGCAAAACCTTGCAAACTACTACTTTTTTTTAATTAGAATTTGATCATACAATGTTATTATAGTTTTAGCTATACAGATCCTGGCTATTCAGATATACTCTAACGGGTAATGGTCTGACAGAATATTTCACTCCTGTACTGTACCATGGGGATGCACTGTCTGAAAAGATTTATTAATAAATCCGTTACTGTAAGCATTCACCTATACGGAACAATTATGTAATTTTTAATTATCTTCTTTTCTATGTTACAGTCACAGACAAAAACAATGCTGTTAAAGGCAGTAACAAACACCAATAAACACTTGTGAAAGACATAGTCAGACTAACAGGAATGGAAAGGAGATAGCAGGAAGCGAAAAAGAAGAAAGACTCACATGCCACTGAAAAGTAGACAAGGGAAATGAATACATGTTTACTGCAACTCACCCTACTGCATTTGCATTTTCTCTGCCTCTCAGAAATGGAAACAGAGGAGTATTAATGATAATCAAGACCATCTAGCTTACTGCCACCATGAAGGAAACCATCAAACCCTAGAGTGTGAACACAGCATATCTTTAAAAAGACTAAACCACTCTGCAAAACAGAGCAAGTGGAAAACTATGCTTTATATTTGTTTTGCTCTGTTCATTTCTCTATGCAAGTCTAGTATTTTTTAAAGAGAGTCTTTTCAGGGAAGTAGCAGATGAGTCCAGCAAGTGACTGCTATTTTGTGACTGTGCACTCTTACTGACCTTATAGAACAGGTGCATTTGTGAATTTTTGCTTGCTTGCTCACACTCCAGTGCCCCAGCGTTGCCATTTTTAGCGATTCCTTCCTGTGTGAACGAGCTCGAGCGACAGGTTTTCTTTCACACACCAACAGGAAGCCCTGCCACCAAAGCTGCAAACAGCGCACGGGGAGAGGTGCAAAGTAGTGGCATGATGAAGGCAGTAATCTTCATATTAATTTATATTTAAAAAGAAAACCAGACAAATAAGGTAATAGACGCAAGTTCTAGAAGAGAGAGTTAAAACTGTTACCTAGTTTTACAAGTTGCGTCAGGGGAGGTTCAGATTGGATATGAGGAAAAATTTCTTTACTGAACGAGTGGTCAGACATTGGAACAGGCTGCCCAGGGAAGTGGTGGAGTCCCCATCCCTGAAGGTGTTCAAAAAACGTGTAGATGTGGCACTTCAGGACATGGTTTAGCAGGCATGGTGGTATTGGGTTGGTGGCTGGACTTGATGATCTTTGAGGTCTTTTCCAAGCTTTATGATTCTATAAGTCTATGATTCTAGAGTAAAGCAAAAAGGAGTTAATGGCAAAGAAGTATCATAGGGTGGAACAAGAGTAGGATAGGACAAAGCATCAGTAAAAGGAAGCAAAATACCACAACCTTCAAAAGCCAGGACTGCCTCCCGTAACTACCCCAACATGCAGGTTTTCTGTATGTAAAATATAGAGGAGAAGGTCTGTGGGGAGTTATGAAAATATGAGCTGAACGAGCACCTTGCAGATCGTTGACAGAAACAGAGTGATTGAAGCAAAACCCTTAAAACCAAGCGAACCAGAGGGTGCCAGAACAAAATCATTCTCCTGACTATACCTAAAAAAACCTGGAAGACTTGAGAGAAATATTACTACTGTGAAACCCCTGTGACTCCTTATGTACACCAGATAAATTCTCTTTCACCTCCCAGTTACTGGACTACAAAGCAGGCAGAAAACCAGACAGACCACTGGCCTCAAAATACCTTCACCAGCTACTCAATGTCCTATTAGCAGCCAATTTCTGGGCACCAATACTGTATAGGACAGCTTCATTGATAATCGGCATGACGGGATAGAGCACATCCTCAGCAGGTCTGCAGATAACATAAAATGCGGGGAAGCAGTCGGTACGCTCAAGGGCAGCGTCGCCATCCAGAGGCATCTCAGCAAGTTGGAGAAATGGTCTGGCAGGAACGATGTGAAGTTCAGCAAAAGCAAACGCAAACGACAGGTCTTGCGCTTGCGGAGGACTAACTCCATGCACCACTACATGCTTGAAGTTGGAATCAGCTTTCAATCTGGCCCTGCTTTGAGCAGCGACTGGACCAAACTAATAACCTCCCAAGATCCCCTCCAACCTATATTAGTCTACCATTCTGAGTCTTCTTCTGTGTATACTTGGCTTCTCCAACCATTAAGACTTTGGCAATACAGTTTTTTTGAGAGCAGAGGAAGATCTTACTCCAGCGACACAAATTTTTAAGACCCAGAATTCAGGGAAAAGATCTGAACTAGGGAGCTTCACACAAGTCTTAGCATTCTTACAACTGGAAAGAAAAAAATTGCCAAGCCTGGTTTCCTTCTAAGATGTTCAAAAATAAATGCAATTCTTCTTCAGACTCCTAATCATGAATATGCATACACGTGTATGTGTGTGTAAAAATATATATTGTCTATTTATATGTATTTGCTAACATATCTTGAAACCTCCAATTTGTTCATGGCATTCTGAAGAGGTAAAAACCCCAGCAGCTTCATATGTAAGTACTATACCACAGAAATACAGTACACATCATTCAGTCTCATTGTTCAGGGATATTCCAGCTTTCCCATAATACAAACTGTATTTTACAAACACAGCTCCTGTGTCACGGGTTTCGTGTTCTTCCCATGTGATGCCCACTAGCGCAACACCAGCTACAGCCATGGCTTACACAGACACACCAGAGAAGTGACAACATGTTTTCAGCTGAAAAGACAGACCCGCATTACTTGAGTGCCAAATCACGTGCCATCACTAGCACATACTATTAGACTGCATCTAGGAGACTTCAGTAGCTCGGATCAACTGCTCCCAGAAAGACTTTGTAAACTTTCAAGTAGTGAAAAGCAAAGCAATAATAATTACACCAGTTGTTTTTGTTGGTTTTTTTTCTACACACACACGGTATGTTTATGTAAGCATGTTACGAACCATGTGAGATATAAAATGTCTTCCAAAAGGCAATTTCAAGTTTTTATGTTCAAACTAAGAATACGAATCACATGATGAAACAGAAGGACAAACAGATTTCTGTAGTTTCCTATAATCTGTGAACAACACACTGGGATGCATACATGACATTAATCACCCAGGACTCCACAGATTGCATCAGCAGAATTGCATATGGAATCCACAATTATTATTATACTTTGATACTAAAGTTAGACTGCACTCACTACTGACGATTCAGAGGACACGTTCAGTTCCCTTTTCCCTTCAAAACTGGTGCAACCTCAGATGATATTGCTTCTCCCTTCTAGAAGAGTAACATAGCACCCAGGTTGTGTCTCAGTTCCAAAATACTTAATAACACCGCACTAGAACAGTGGTTTTCAGCAACATCTGTAATAATTTTTTTGCAATGGTGTAACTGATTTCATATAAAAGCGGAAAGAAGGAACACGAAGCAGACTGTGGAAAATCCTGCCTGCATTTCAACCGTAAATCATGAAGGTCACGCTTGGTTTCAGGCCGTGGGACATCTCTATCCCTGGGAAATATCCGGGAGAGAGCGAGGGAGCTCTGCCTTGGTCCGGCTCACCACGCGCACGGTGCCTGCGGGCATCTCTCCAGAGCCCCCATCACCTTCGGCAACGGATGCTCACCGGCACGGCTCTCCACGAACTACCCCACCAGGCACCCACAGTGAAAGCCCAAGTGTGGGTGACCGTACCTTTCTCCCTGCGTTTCTCACACCAGGGATACTCAGCACTTAACACTTTTGTGCAAGCACGCAGCAGCACTGAACAAATAATAATAATAAAAAAATTAAACCAAATATTTCACACCAAATACCTAGCTCCCTGCCCCATACCATGACTGTATTTTCAAAGCAAAACAACACATTAGTTTTCGAATGATGAAGTCACATGCTAAAGAGAATATACAGCTCTGAAGGAAAAAAAAAAAAAAAA